>Ga0256406_1003676_pt1 | contig 18623 bp, 17 predicted proteins | sample RumenRJG_03DNA_FD_185986 | JGI IMG/M metagenome (GOLD analysis project Ga0256406, IMG submission 185986) | Bovine rumen microbial communities from Lethbridge, Alberta, Canada - RJG_03 | ecosystem: Host-associated > Mammals > Digestive system > Stomach > Rumen | place: Canada: Alberta | collected...
ACGAGCCGCCCGGTTCGCGCAGGAATTCGCGGAAAAATCGCGTCGGAATCGCGAAAAAAAAGCAGGCCGAAGCCTGCTGAAAAGAATTGTGGGGGGGAGGGGGAAGAAGCAGTTACCAGCCGTACACGGCAGCCACCTCCGGACGGAGGGACTTCGTGTAGCGGGAGATGGCGCGTTTCCATGCCGCCTCCTTTTTCACCGCGTCCGTCTTCTCGAAAGCGGTGATGAGCGCCTGAAGGAAGGTGTCATACTTGTCATTGTCCTTCATGACGCGGTAGATGGCCGTGTTCGTGCCATCGTGGTGCGTACCGCGCCAGCACACATTGTACCGGTCGACAAATACCACCTGCTCGTCGATGTCGCGGAACGGGCAGTCCACAACGACGTTGAGGTTGCGCCCGATGCGCGACACACGAGGAGAAACGCCATTCCACATCTGCTGCATCGCAATGATGACAACATCATGCGGCAGCTCGACATTGAGGTTCGCCTTCTCACAATAGAAATAGTCCTCAATGTCGTCGCTGACCGCTTGAGCGACGACACAATCATCGCCCAGCTGGTCAGCCTCGAAACCGAACTCTTCCGGATTCTCGCGGATTTCAGCCTCGACTTCCTCGCGGGTCTCGAAATTGTCCGCGAAAATGATGTTCTTCTTTGCCATAATAAACCAATCCTTTCTTTGGTAGAAAAACAATCTGACAAGCAAAAGATAGACAAATAGCAAGGACGGACGAAATCCGGCAAAAATCCATCAAAAAAGCAGGCATGAAGCCTGCAATGGGAGAAATGGAAGAAGCCGGAATCACCATTCGAGTTCGGCGGCGACCTCCGGAAGGATGGATTTCGTGTAATGTGCGATAGCTCCATTCAGAGCCATCTCTTTGTCCTCACCATCCGGCATCCCGGATACGCGGGCAAGTGCCTGAAGGAAGGCGTCGTACTGCGCATTATCCTTCAGGATACGGAAGATAACCGTATTCTCGCCATAGGCATTCCGACCGCGCCAGCGGACATTCTGCTCGTCGGCGAACACCTCTTCTTCGAAGAAGAGGCCGTCGAGCGGGCGGTCCGCGACAGTGGCTACATAATGCCCGACACGGGAGATGCCAATAGAGGAGCCACCATTGGATGTAGCCTGCGCAACAATGGCGACTACGTATGATGGCAGTTCGTCATCGATGAGGTCTATTACTTTGCAGTGCCGCAACCAATCAACATGGTCTTCGATGGCCTGCATGACCTTCTCTCCGTCATAGATGTCTTCTTCTTCGAGACAGAATTTCCCCGGATTTGCCCAGACTTCTGCCTCAATTTCTTCGCGAACCTCTGGCGTGTCCGCGAAAATGATGCGTTTTGCCATAATGAATCAATCCTTTCTTTGATAGAAAAATAATCTGGCATACAAAAGATAGACGAATTTGCAGGCCAGCGAAATCGGGGAATTGGGGTACAAAAAAAAGACAGGCAATTCTGCCTGCCTAAATCGTTTGAACTGCAAGCCCCCGCTTCAAGCGCCGCTAGGCGCTAAGCGGTGGGTAGTTGACGCTGTCATGGTCTTGCCGCGTCCAGAGCAACGCCGTGCGTTCGGCTTCTGCCTGCGAGACGGCGGCATCCGGCAGAGAATATTTTGCCGGATTTATCCGGACATCTTCCGCAATCTTCCTGCGGCGCCTTGCAGTATTAATCCAAAGGTAGTTCTTCTTGTCCCTTATCGACATCGCCAATCATCCTCTCCATCAGACTCCACAAATCAGGTATCATACGGGATGCGGAGCTTCACCATCGTCCCGCTCCCGACCTTCGCATCGAACGTCAATTCGCCGCCAATCTGCTCCGCCCGCTCCTTCATGCCGAGCAGGCCGTAGTGCGAGAAGTCGCTGTCTTCCATTTCCTTTGCGAACATCTCGTCCGGGTCGAAGCCGCCGCCGTTGTCGGCGACCTGAATCGTGAGAGTGTCGGAGGCGGCGCTCACGCGGACGCTGATGACCGACGCGTCGCCATGCTTGACCGCGTTCCGGATTGCCTCCTGTACGATACGGAAGACGGCGATTTCCATGTATTTCGGGAACATGACCGGATGCGCGTCGACGCCGTGGTCGACGTACCGGATGTCCCGATGATACCGGTCGCCGGTGATGTGGCAGAATTCGTGGATTGCCTCGATGAGGCCGAGGTCGTCGAGTGCCATCGGGCGCATCTCGAAGATGGCCTGCCGGATGCCGGAGATGCTCCCTTGAATGCCCTTCCGGATGTCCACGAGTGATTCCTCTGCCTCTTCCTTCCTGTCTTTGCGGACGAGAATCCGGCAGAGCTCCGCCTTCATCAGGAGCGATGCCAAATCCTGCACGGCGGTGTCATGCAGCTCGCGCGAGATGCGGAGGCGTTCGACCTCATGCGCGTTGATGATGCGCTCGTTGATGTGGACGGACTCTTCGAGATGCGAGAACTTCGTCGTGATGTTCGTCATCTGCTGCGTGAGATACGAGGTAACGGCGCCCATTGATGTCACCATGCGCTTCGTCGTGCAGATGATGTATTTGAGCTCTTTGATGCGGCGCCGCTTCGATTCTCTCTGCTTCCAGAGCTGTTTCCCTTTCGCTTCCGTGTCGCGCGACTGCCTCAGGACTGAAACAAGCTCGTTGTAGATACGCTCTTCTTCCCTGTCTAAGAAGCGGCTGCTCGCATCCGCAAGCATCTGCCGGAGCCGCTGCTTATGTTTCGTCAGTCGCTCGCCCGCCGAGGTCAGGTCGTTGATTTCCTTCGTGATGCGCGTAATCTGGTTCTCGAGGAGCGTGCGCTCCTTCATCAGCAGCTCGTACATGTCGAAGAACTGCTGCTTGTTCTCCGTGAGGGACGCGATGGCGTCCTGAATCATCTGGTCGACCTTGTCTTTCGTGAAGTCCTTTTCGTGGTATTTCGCCTTCTCCTCGGCAAGAATCTGCTTCTGCTCTTTTTCGATGCCTTTCCGTTCCTCGATACTGTAATCGTCCATGATGCTTCCGCTCCCTTGTTCGTTCCCGTTCTTCTCTCTTTATTATACCAGCTATTCTCCTGCAGGACGCGAATCCCTGCAAGGACATCCGGCACAAATTGCCCGATTCCCTTGCAGGGCGGCGCTTTTTGGTACAATTAAGAAAGAGACAAAAGAAGGGAAGGGGACAATATGCCAAGAGTGCTGAAGGCCGACAAGTCCGTCCATATCAAGACTATTCGCATGGAGGGCGAAATCTTTGCGTATGGGAAGGCGTCGATGCTGCACCGCAAGCTGACCTGCTACACGGGAGACAAAGGGACGGCGTACTATGCCGACGACCGCTTCCCGTGCACGCGCGAAGATACCGGCGTCATCTGGCGCGCGTTCAAGCGGCTGCCGAAGTTCGCGCACACGGAGAAGGAAATGACGCTCTCGCTCAAGAGCATCGTGGCCGCGTTCGAGAAGCGGCAGGTAGGCGAGCAGGGCGACGACAGGCAGGCCGCCATGGCGAAGCTCTACAATAAGGAACTCAAGGCAGCGGTCAAGGAAATCAGGAAGACTGTCTGATTTTCAGAAATCGGAATCTGGACTAATTTTAGGCTAGGATAGTTTATTCGATTTTTGAAAGGAAGATGCATTATGTACGTAGCTGCTCTGAATGCTCCTGTTTGGGAGTCCAATCCGTTCTCCGAAAACGAAGCCGAGCGCATTCGCTCTGACTTCGAAGAAAAAGTCTATGTAGATTTCTACATGGATATGCTCGAGAAAGTCAAGGGAATGTCTTGGCTCTCTAATGACGAACGCCTTGAGTACGTGTTTAGCCACGATACTCAGGGTGGTGGATACCGTGTATCCGTCTTCGATAAAGACGGTGCAATCCGCCACACCGCCCGCCAGTCTATCAAGGAACTGTTCCGTGAGGAACAGTTCCCATCAGATGGGCGGCGCCTGACCATCGTCGCCTGATACAAAAAGAGTCCTCGTCTTTGAGGGCTCTTTTTTGTATCATTTCATCAATAAATTAATGCAATTCTTAATAGGCGTGTCCGTTCCGGATTCCTGCAGCGCGTTCTGCTAGTCCAGCATCTTCCCGAGGGCGGCGGTGGGCCGTTTCTCCAGCTGCTCGACGACATGCGCGTAGCGGGCGGTGACGTTCGGGCTCCGGTGCCGCAAGGTATCCTGCACGACACGCAAATCGTGTGTCTTCTCGTAGAGCGCCGTCGCGCAGGAGTGCCGGAACACGTGGCACGTCGCGCCCTGCTTCTTCATCCCGGCACCTTTCAGTATCTTGTCCATGTTGTAGCGGATGGAGTTCCGCTTGATGCGCTTGCCCGACGAGTTCGGCCCGAAGGTGACGAAGAGCGGCGTGAGCCCTTCCTCCTTCTGTATGAGCACCGGCGTCCGGTTCACGCAGTCGATGTACTGCATCAGGACATTCAGGGTGGAGGAGTCGAGGAATACGACGCCGCTGTGCCCCTTGCCGCGCACCAGCATTGTCCCGTTCTCCCAGTTGATGTCCTCGCGGTTCGCGCGGTAGACTTCGACGCAGCGCAGGCCCGCGACCGCCATGAGGTATACCATGGCGAGGTTCCGGCAGCAGGCGAACTCGTCGGGGTCTTTCTTGATATAGTCCACGATTTCCTTGATTTCGCTCATCTTGTAGTAGGAGAAAGGGATGTCGTTCGCGTTGATGCTCGGTGCGGTGACTTCCTCGCAGGGGTTCAGCTTTAATAGATGCTGCTTGACCGCTGCATGGTAGAACGCCTTGATGGCGGACATCTGGTTATGGACGCTGTTCTGGTTGTAGTACGTGCCGGATTCGGTCTTCTTCTCGTACAGGCGGTTGCGGTAATACTCCAGATGGTTCTCCTTGAGCTTGAGCGGGTTCATGCGGGCCTTCTTGAAGCACCATGTAAGGAAGTAATGGATGCTCTTCCGGTAAGAATCAAGCGTGTCCTTCGATGGATGGCCGTTCGAAATCGTCATTGCGATGAAGTGCATATAATGCGTGAGGAAGAATTCCGGCGTAACCTGCCCCGTCTCATCGGGAAGGGGAGCGAGCAGGAGCTCGCGGTCCTCGTCTGCCGGAACGGTATTGACTTTCAGCATGGACTCCACGGCGAACACCTCCAAGATACAAAAAAGCCGTCCAAGCAGCACAGAGTGGAACTGTCGGCGGCACATCCTATAAGGAGGGAACCGCTGGGCTATCATACAGGTTCTCTCGCGTTCTATTATACCGCATAGAAGGACAGAAAGCAAATCGGACGGGCAGAAGTGGCGGGAATGGGAGAAGAAAATGCGGGTTTTCTGGCGGGATATGCTACCTTTCGAACAGATGATTTGATGAATGATTTTGCAAGAAAAGAGAGGTTTTAGCGAAATGCAGGCAAAAAAACGGACGGCGATTCTGCTGGCACTTTTTTGTGCTGGTAATGGATTATATGGGGCAAATAATGGTCTTTTCGGGGGGGGCAATGCAGAAGCGGCAGAAACGGGGAATGGGAACGATACAGAAAAAATGTATCCGTATGCGAGAGATTATACAATTTCTCATCCAAATAAAAAAATATATAAGGCGAACAGCCATCCAGACCATCCAGATATTGTAGGGCCACCTTTAGAACAAATAGACGAAGTAGATTACTATGATACGACAGGTGGCGGTGATGGTATGCCAGAAAGAGAATATTTACGTGACGCCTATATCAGCACCAAAGCATATCGCGGTATTTGGGATGATGAACTTCAAAAATACGTTATCTGCACAGTTTCACACGATGCCGTTGGAGAAAACAGGTCTCATGCCGAACGGCTATATAAAGACGATATATATTATGATGAAGACAAAGCGTATGCGGCGGCTACTTATGCTGGGATACAAGATGATGAAGCAGAACCACAACTAGCAAATAATGATTGGGTTAATCAAGCCAATTGGGTAAGCGAAGAAACATCTCCAGCTGTAATGAAGGTAGTCACTCCATCATTCTTTGATGCTGTATGCCAAGCAAACGGGGGAGGAGATGCTTGCTTTTTATACGATAAAAACAATGTTTCAGGGAAGGATGTCATAAATGCATTAAAGGGCAAAGCCAACGTAAGCCTTGACAACATCACCGATGACGGCAAGAAGGTCATCAAGGATACGGTCGCAGGTGATATCGCGGCAGCGGAAGGCCGTGCAAAGACGGACGCCCAGACACGGGCAGACAACGCAAAATCGGAGGCTATAAGCATCGCCGCACAGGATGCCTCAAACAAGGCCAACGCCGCACAGACGAACGCGACCAATGCGGCAGCGAAGGATGCCACGACGAAGGCGAATACCGCAGAATCCAACGCGAAATCGTATACCGACACGAAGCTGAAAGAAGCCGAAGATAGAGCCAAGGCCGACGCCCTCGCCAAGGCACAGGCCGCTGAGGCCGCGGCAAAGGCCGATGCCACGGCGAAGTCAAATCAAGCAAAGTCGGACGCCATCAATACAGCGGCTTCGGATGCCACCTCGAAGGCGAATGCCGCCGAGAGCAAGGCAAAATCTTACACGGATACGCTGACGGATGCCACGAAGACTTATGCGAAGACCTACACAGACCAGTCCACGCAGGCAGCGGAAGACCGTGCAAAAGAGGACGCGACCAGTAAGGCAAATACTGCTGAAAGCAATGCGAAATCGTATACCGACATCGTGACCGACGCGGCGAAGACCTATGCCAAGACGTATACCGATACCAAGATGCAGGAAGCGGAGGACAGGGCCAAAGCCGACGCGCTCGCTAAAGCGCAGGCGGCTGAGGCCGCGGCGAAGGCGGATGCCACGGCGAAATCCAATCAGGCAAAGTCGGACGCCATCAGTACGGCGGCCTCCGACGCCACAAATAAAGCCAACGCCGCAGAGTCAAATTCGAAATCCTATACGGACATCATGACGGATTCTGCCAAGGATTATTCCAAGACATACACCGATGAGCGCATCAAAGCAGAGGAAGCCCGTGCCAAGGCAGATGCTGCCCAGAAGGCGAGCGAAGCGGAAGCTGCCGCCAAAGCGGATGCTACGAAGAAGGTGACGGATTCCGAAGCACGTTCGAAGGCCGACGCTACAGCAAAAGCCAACGCAGCCGAAGCCGCAGCGAAGGAAGATGCGACCAACAAGGCAAACGCCGCAGAGTCGAATTCCAAGTCTTACACGGACATCATGACCGATGCCACAAAGTCGTATGCCAAAACCTACACCGATACGGTCGCCGCGACGAAGGCCAATATTGGTATGGACAATCTCAACGACGCAGGCAAGCAGGTCATCCGCGACCTTGCCAAAGAGGCGATGAAGGGCAACGGCATCGACACGGACGGAAATACTATCGTCATCAATAAGCCCATGAACACGAAGGATATCCATGTAGACGGCAAGATTACCACCACGGGCGGCATCGAAGCTGGCGGGGACATCCACGGTCATGGCGGGCTCGTTATCGACGGGGATACGCACCTCAAGGGGAATACCGAGGTTGATAAGGACTTGGCCGTGCATGGGAACGAAACGATTGACAAAGACCTCACGGTGCACGGTAACGAGACGGTTGATGGCAACTCCCATATTAAGGGTTCACAGACCGTCGACGGAGATTCGACCGTCCATGGCAACCAAACCGTTGACAAGGATTTGACGGTCAATGGGGATACCATTCTGAATAAAGACCTCCATGTAAAAGGCAACACAACGATGGATGGCACGCTCGATGTGAAGGACAACGCCACCTTCGAGAAGGATATTACCATCAAGGGGAACCAGACTGTGAACGGAGATTCGACCATCCACGGCAACCAGACCGTTGATAAGAACCTTACCGTCCATGGCGATGAGACCGTTGATGGGAAGCTCCACACGAAGGGTGACGCCGAATTCGATAAGAACGTAACCATCCATGGCGATGAAACGGTCGATGGCAATTCCCATATCAAGGGGAATCAGACCATTGATGAGGATTCAACCATCCATGGAAATCAGACCGTCGATAAAGACCTTACGGTAAACGGAAACACCACGCTCAACCAAAATCTCCACGTGAAGGGAAATACGACACTTGACGGCACGCTTAGCGTAGCGGATGATACTACCTTTGAAAAGAATGCGCATATCAAAGGCAACCTCGAGACAGACGGCAATACTATCACGCATGGTAACGCGACTGTCGACAAGAATTTGTACGTAAAGGGGAATACAGAAACTGATGGCGATACCATCACGCATGGCAGCGCAACGGTTGGCAAAAACCTCACCGTGTATGGCGACGAAGTTGTCGATGGCAGTTCGACCATTCATGGCAATCAGACTGTCGATGGTGATTCTCACACCAAGGGAAATACTGAGGTAGACAAAAATCTTGCTGTCCATGGAGACGCTACCGTAGATGGCGATGCTCATATCAAAGGCACCCAGACGGTCGACGGAGATTCTTTGCTCAAGGGCAACACAGAAATCGGCAAGGATTTGATGGTCGATGGCAATACCCATACGAAGGGCAATTCCACGACCGACGGAGATAACCTCGTGCATGGCAACGCAACAGTCGATAAAGACCTCCTTGTACACGGGAATGGAACGATTGAGAAGTCGCTCCATGTGAAGGGCGATACGACACTTGATGGTACGCTCGATGTCGCGGATAACGCCACCTTTGAGAAGAATGCGCGCATCAAAGGCAACCTCGAAACCGACGGAGATTCCGCAACGCACGGCAGCTCGATGATAGACAAGAACCTCCACGTAAAAGGAGACACGGAAACCGATGGCAGCGCCACGACACATGGGAACAGCACGGTAGACGGCAATCAGGCCATCGGCGGCAAGCTCGCTGTATCTGGTGCATCGGAGTTCCGCGACGATGCGACCTTCGATAAGAACGTCACCGTGAAGGGCGTGACCGACACGGGAGCCTTGATTTCTCGCGGCGACACTACCATTGGCGGGAATACCCACATCTATGGCGAAACCATCCTTGATGGCAAGTTCTTCGCGAAAGGCGCCGCCCAGTTCGGGGATAACGTGACGGTCGCGAAAGACCTGCATGTAGGCGGCAACACGACGATTGCAGGAAACGCAACGGTCGACGGTGACATCTACGGACGGTCATTCAACGTCGGCAAGGAGCGCTACATCGACAAGGACGGCATCAACGCCAACAACCATGCTGTACGGAACGTCTCGGACGGCGAGGTATCGGCGACGAGCAAGGACGCGGTAAACGGTAGCCAGCTCTATGCCGAAGCCGTGACGCGGCAGCTCGAAATCGATGACCTCCGCAACAGCACGACATTCAGCCTCGGTGCACTGAGCCATAAGCTCACGGAGAACATCAACGAGGTCGGCGCAGGAGCGGCCGCGATGGCGAACCTGCATCCGCTCGAATACAGCGCGAACGACAAGGTATCGGTATCGACGGCAGTTGGCGGGTACAAAGACGCTAACGCGCTCGCTGTCGGTGCGTTCTACCGTCCGGACAAGAAATCCTTGATTTCGCTCTCCGGTACGGTTGGCACGAACGATACCATGTACGGCATCGGATACTCGCAGAAGCTCGGCAAGGTAGCCGATACGCCGGATGCGGACGAACAGGTCAAGACGCTGCAGGCGACGGTCGCAATGCAGGACGCAAAGCTGACCGCACAGGATGCGAAGATTGCGGAGCAGGACAAGCGGATGAAGGCACAGATGGATGTCATCGAGCAGCTTCAGACGCAGGTCAAGGAGCTCGCGGCGAAAATCAAGTCCTGATTCTGATAAATAGGGGACATAAAAAAGAGACGGCAATGCGCGCCGCCTCTTTTTCGTCTACCCTCATCCCTCATTCATTCCGTCATCGCTACGCAACTTTTCGCCGATGTTCCGCCTATTCTTCGCCTACATTTCCCGCATACAACGACTTTTAGGATTCGATTCCCAAATCCTGCCGCATTTGCCGACTTTTTGTATCGCAATGACAGAAATCATCCAAAGTACCGACTTCTGCCATTATACTAACAAAAATAGAGCGGCGTATTCTCATCGCCTATCCATCGCCTATTTGTCCATCACTGTGCGGGCAAAATTTTTTCAAAAAAAGACAAAAATTTTTCGAAATCGCCGGAAAAGCTGTTTCTGTTTGCTATATATAGATTGATGGGCGTGATAAAAGTCTAAGCGCCCTCCGGCTCGCGCGGTCTGCCATTAGCGCGAGCCCATCATGCAGGCAGAAGCGGTCTCCGATGGGGAGTGTCATGGCCCCAACGTCGCGGTTCAACTCCGCGTCCCTGCTACTCTTGGTTAACATTTCGATTTTCTTTTCCGCCGTAAGGGGCACGGACTCTTGCGGCAAGGAGCCCTTCTTTGTCCTGCCTCCACGTGGCGAAGGGCGCGATTAGGCGAAAGCCGAAACCAAAGGACAGTTCTTCCCTGATTTGTGTCGCGGTCCAGATTCCGACAGGGCAGCGACGCCTACCATAGCAATGGGCGGACTCCACCGCCCAGCAGTACCAACAATGGGCTGCTCAACAAATACCATTGTCCCCGAAAGGGGCGGCAAACGCAACATCACGGAAGATGTGCCAGCGTGTCTTGTAAGGTCGATGCCGCCGCGCAGCAGCGAAATGGCATCTTATCCATTACTTTTCGGGTGCCCTCCATACGCCCGAACCACTCCATTTGATGCAGGCGGGAGCCCCCACGCCCCGCCTGCGAAACTCCTACTTGTGAGCGGGTTGCCATTCCCGCTCAGCCTCACTCATTAGCCCCGAATCAAATCGGGGTCTTTTTTGCGTCAAAATGACTCCTTTGTGGTAAGGTAGAAGTACCTCCCACAGGCCAAAAGGATGGTGAAAGAACCATAGAACACACCTGAACGCATATCAAAACACTTCAATGCCCCTTTTTTTGAGAAGATTTGGCGGTGTTTTGACGGCGAACGCATAGGGGTCAGAGAGGCGGAGGGAAAGGCGTCAAAATGGCGGAGGGAAAGGCGGAGAATGGCTCCGATGCCGTGAATGGAGGAAAGAAAGAGAACATGAAGGCGCCGAACCCGCGCCCCAAAGAAAGATGAACATAAGCGTGGGAGAGGCTACGCCAATATCACGACGAGGAAGAGAGGGCGCCGCCCTTCGCGAAGCGATGAAGACATGGCGGCGGAGCCGCGAGCATGGAAGGCACACACGGGCACGTGTAAAGAAGGAAGGGTAAGGGGTGATAGGGCGGCGGAAACGCGCCGACGAGGAAGCCGCCCGCACGAGAGTAAGAACTGCCCGCCGCATAGGAGCTGTGCACAGTCCGCACAGCGGCAGGGCGTGCCTACATCCGCAACGCCCATCCTCACCCGCGCTGTACTGCACGGATACCAGTGGGCGGCACGCTGTACGGATGCGGGTAGAATACGAGCAGAGAAGGCATCCGCTGTACGGATAGCGGCGCAGGCATAGGCGCAGGAAGGGTACGAGGGGCGGCGGGCAGTGGCGCGGCACGCTGTACGGATAGTGGCCGATATGTGGACGAGAGGGCGGCGCGCTGTAGGAAAAGCGCGCAGGAATGTGGGCATAAAGGCGAGGCTGTACGGTTAGTGGCGGAGCCGCCCGCAGGCGGCGGAGCATAGGCGAAGAGAAGGCGCGGGAATGGAGACAGCAGGAAGGGACGCCATAAAAAGAGGGAAAGATGCCATCGGAGGCAATCCATGCGGATGGCATAGGGAGAAAGAAGGCGGAAGCAGTCGCGGAGGATGGAGGTTGCAGCGGGAAAGTGCCGATACAGGAAAGGCGCTGGAAGATGCGAGAGAAGGCGAAAAGAAGGCGACAGGCGTGGAGGCAGGCATTCTGGTAACAGAAAAGGGAGGGCGAATTCCCGCCCTCCCTTTCTCTCTGCTATCTGGCACGCTCACGACGCCTTATCCCCATATACGGCGAAGTCGCCGTGGGTGAAGTCGTAGTTTCTGTAGACACGGAACACCGTTTCGTCGGACACAATCTCATCTGCGTCGGCAATCTCCCCGTACGACGCTCCACGGCCTTCCCGCTCGTAAAGCATCTCGTCGAGGTAGTCCGCCTTTAAGCAGGCAAGCTCATCGCGCGTAAGTTCTTTTACTGTCATAATAATCGCTCCTTCTCTTCTGCATGTGATAGGTTCTATATGGGAGCTTCTTCTTCGCTCTCTTTCTATCTCTATTATCCCACAATACGAGAGCGGAGGGGGCAAAACGGGGACTCGAGGATATTGGTTTGGGCACAGGCAGGCAGTACGCGGCTCGGCTTGAATTGGGCGGCTGGCGCGCAGGAGCGATTAGGCGGGGGGAATGGATTGGACGGGCGACGGTTGGCGGACGGCATGGTAGGAGTCATCTTTTCTCGGCAACCGGGTGAATTTGGATGGAATAGATAGAATGGATAATCTATTCAGCATGAACGGAATAGACTAAATGAACCAATTAAACCAAACGGACTGTACGAATGCTTTGTATGGTACGTTCAGTACGAATTGAACAAACTGAACGAAGCATACGAACAGTATATTCAGTACGAACTGAACAAAGCGGACAAACTGTCGTTTCTATCTGCTATGTGCGAATAGAACGAAGCGATGAGACAGAAAATTCCGTACAGATTCAGCAGTACGACGCCAAACCCCTGCGCGGGGCGCGGGCGGGAGGCGCGGTGCGCCTCCATCAACCTTTGCATGGCAACATCACATCGCCTTCTTTTTCGCCTTCTATCGCTGAAGTAGCACGGACTGTTTGAGTAAAATTCTTATAATCAGTCCCTGATTTACCCGCAGCAGAAATGAATGTGCAATACTGTAGTAGAGGCAGAGCGAATCCCAATTTCCTACCGGATAGGTAGTTTAGGCCTCATTGGCAAGTCGCCACGATGAAGCAGGAAGCATCCCTGCCGGGGAGAAGCCCCCGGCTTTAGCCGTGGGGAGCAGGTCACCGCCGCACTGAAATAGGCCACACATCCGGTAGTATCTTTGTAGCAAGCACGAAAAAAGCAGCCCCTGCTACAAGGCTGCCAATTCGTAGAGATACTGTGACCCATCAGACGTTTGCCGACGTGTGATGAAAACCGGATGAAAATCTTGTTTGACTCATTCAGAAGCGGGCCATCATCGGAAGGCTCGCTCTTTCTTTATTTATTTTAGCGGAAACAACGCCACCTGTCAACCTCTGCATAGGATTCTCGCTTTCTGCAAGGATAGCGTCCCGTTCTGAATGCGACACGCAAGGCGCCGGAACTTGCGAAAACTTGCGAAAACCTGCAAAAAACGCACAAAAACGCATATTTTCTGCACAGGCGGCTTGCGGGCCGCTTTTGCTGTTGCGAAATCCTTGGCCGCCCCACAGCATGAGACCGGGATGGCGCCGGAATCGAGAAGGAATCGCGATGGCGCGTAGGACATACGCCACTGTTTGTTGCATCGGGCAACCGCCGCGCACAAAGATGCGGCGGTATGGTATAATGGATACCATATCAGGCACAGGCAAGGAGGGGTTCCGTGCATAGGGAAGACAGCGGGTACATAGGAAGACTTCTGGAGGCATTGGCGATGGCGAAAGAAGCCATCCAGCGGTATGAGGAAGATAGACACAAAGAAACGCGGATGATGATTGCGATGGACAGGAAAGCCATGCAGGCAAACCGGCTCGGCGACCGGATGGCGGCCGATAAGGCGCTGACAGGTGGGGAAAGGTGGCAGAAGAGATGAGGTACACATACCCAGCTGTACTATTCCAGAAAGACGGCCGAATCCGCGCCGTCTTCCCAGACCTGCCAGACTGCCGGACGGAAAGCGGCAGTTGGGAAGAAGCAGAAGAAGCGGCGGAGGACGCGCTCGGCACAGTTTTGCGTGCGTACGAAGACTACGAGCGGCGCATCCCATCCGCTTCCCTGTCGACGATACGCAGCGTGCCGCATGGCGCACGCATCGCGTACATCACGGTTGACACGAGACCGCTGCGGGCGATGAGCCGAATAGATGCATAGGAGAGAATAGGAGCTGCGAGGGCGGCTCTTTTTTGCTGCAGAAATGCGGCGCGAATGGGACTCGAATCGTTCCGCCATCTTGATGACTTCGTAGGGACGTGCGGTTCGATAGATTGCCGCTTAATCTCCCGTACGACATTTTTAACCAGAATTTTAACGAAAATATGGTACAGAATGGCGAATTCCTGATTTTGCGAATAGGCAGGTTGCTAAAATACTAGTCATAACACCCCACGGCTGAAGCCGGGGCTTGTCTATGGCATACCTCTCAGCCCGAAGGCTTGAGGAAAGCGAAGTTCAGACGACCCGCAGCCGAAGCCTTGGTTCTCCTTCGTATCCTAGACATCAGGGACAAATGACTGTGCCCCATGCCTTGCAGGACATGTCTGTAAGACAAATTATTTGTCGATAGCGACCTTCTTCGATTTGGAATAGCGTGGGTGCTGGTCGCCAGCAAGATATCGCCTGCCGAGTTCGAGAAGGTTGAGTGCACCAACGCGGTCATCGTTGGTACGGTATCCGCAGGTGCAGCGGTACTCATGCGTATCATGGTGCCGGTGCTTCTTCTCGATGATGCCACATCTGGGGCATCGCTGGGAAGTGTATCTCGGACTCACCTTGATGACTTTTGCACCGGCACATTCCGCCTTGTAGGAGAGGAACTGCTCAAGCTGATAGAAAGCCCACGAGCGCAAGTCCTGCTTCTGCTGCTTGCGGCGGCGCAGGTTCTCCTCGCTGAAGGAGACTCCGGTCAAATCCTCAAGGACGAAGAGCGTACCCTTGCCATACTGGTCAACGAGTGCCTTAGATATCCGATGGTTCACATCGGCCATCCAACGGTTCTCTCGCTGCCCGATGGCACGAATCTTCCTCTTCGAGCCTTGCGTATTATGGAGTTGGAGCCTCTTCCTCAGTTCGGCGAAATGGTGCCGCTTGTGCATGATGGCACGCCCGCTCTGGAAGGTAGACTTGCCCTTGCTGTCCGCTGCCGCGATGATGAAGTTGAGTCCACGGTCGATGCCGACGATGGTCTTGATGGACGAATCCTCGACTTCCGGCAAGTCCTTCTTCATGGGGATGCATATATACCAGCACTTCTTCTGGCGGATAATCTTTGCCGTGCCGATTGTCCATCCATCATTCAAGTGTTCCTTCCATGCAGGGGATGCCTGATATGCGACCTTGATTGGCCCGTCCAGCGTAGATAAGGCAATTCTCCCGTCTTTCAGGAAGCGGTAGTTCCGATTGCGGACTTGGTCGCACTGCGGGACACGGAAATGGACAGGCTTCTGGAGCCATTCCAGCGTGCGTTTGATTTCTACCCATTTGCCGTTCTCGTCCTGATAGCGGTAAGGTTTCTGGGCGAGCTGTTCCTTCGTGGTCTTGTACCGTGCCGTAGTAGTCTTCAATGCAGAAATCACCATCTGGGAATTGAGCGGATACTTCGCCCGGATATCATGGTATATTTCCTTCTGCAGGGTCATGAAGTTCAGGACGAAATCATGCTCGAAAATCCAATCTGACACATACTGGCAGACATCCCGATAGAGCATGGAAACAGCTAGAAGTTGCTGGGCCTGTTTCTTGTCTACCAAGAGCTTCAGCTTGATTGTTTTTGTCACTTGTTTTCACCACCTTTCCTATAATCTAATTATACCATATATTGTGGTGTATAGCAAGTGTGTATTTTAGAGACAAAGGAGAGCGGCTTTTCCTCCCCATGTCTAAAGGCAGGGGCTTCCAGCCGCTCGTTCTCGGTGATAAAGAAAATATCGCGAGAAGGATTCAAAGACATGATAAAGGAGGTAATCTATCATGCAGAAAAAAGAAGCAATCGCAAAGAGCGTCATCACATTTACAGGGAACGCACAGGAACTCGCCGCGATAAGAGAAAAGGTATCGGGAGAAGAAGGGCCGTTCGACTTCAACCGCATCACCCCGATGCCGGACACGATTCGCGCTGTCGCGCACGGCGGGCATGAAGATGACAGTCTCTCCTACTACTGCCTGACAGAAGGCAAGGAGCTGCCGCCGGACGAGTACCGCATCATGCGGCGGGAAGACGGAGAGCCATTCTCGCTTGCCGACTATCATGACTGCATCACTGCAAATCCGGGCAGCATCTCTCTGGAAGAGGGGCGCATCCTCTACGGAAACCTGACGCAATACGGCTGCAAGGACTGGTATGACTGGGCGTGCGAAAATTGGGGCACGCCAAGCAACGCAAGCGAGGCATCCTTCGAGATGCTGAGCAGGACAAAGATGCGCGTCGTGTTCTATACCGTCTGGCTCGCCCCGTTCGAAGTCATTCGGGCACTGTCTGCTATGTTCCCGCACATTCTTGTCGAGCTAGAAGCATCCGACGAATTCGGGCCAACGGAGCACGTGGTATGCGTAAGCGGCAAGACGGTCTTTTCTGAGGCAGACTTCGAGGATACCGAAGCAGATGCGTGACTGCTGATATTGCGTAATGCGGGAAAAGGGGCTGAGGAATCGGCCTCTTTTTTCGTACCCGATTTGCTCGCCGCCCGATGAGATGTGCCATAATAGAGCCATAGAAAGGAAACAGAAGAAAGAGAGGAACCACCTATGCTGACAAAAGAGCAGGAAAAACGAATCCGCGACCATTTCTACCACATCTATCCGGATGGGAAGCTCGTCCTCCACACCAGACCGGAGAGAATCTTCGATGATGCCACGATTCATGCACTCATCGAATCGGACGACCCGCAGACAGAATTCTACGGAAAAATCTGCGATGCCGTCTACGAGGCGCGCATGACGGGCAAAGACGGTGTGCGGGCGGCAGTCAAGAGCTTCTACAAGAAGCACGAGAAGGAATTCGAGAATCTCGGCGTGCTGATGGACTACGTGCGCTCCATCCTGACCGTCGACACGATGCCGCTCGTCGACAAATGCAGCGGGATGCTCGTCCCGATGTGCGTCTTTGTCGATGCAGCATACCAGACGAAGCACCTCCATGCAGACCCAAGGGAAGGGCATCTGGTATTCTTCCAGCCGATGTTCCTAAGAAGCGTGGTCGACATCCTGCAGGGGCAGAAGACGAAGCAGAAGATGCTTCTGTATATCCCGGAAGAGACGGCCTGCGGGCTCTATAGCCACCATACGCACCAGATGCGGAGAGGATTCGAGGAGGATACAAAGATTCCGGCATGGCACATCAAGCTCTGGCTGCAGTCGGATTACCTAAAAGGGAAACTTCCGGAAAATATCCGGAACAGAGCAGGACACGGGAAAAGAGGAGGACACCACCATGAGTAATTGCAGATTAACCGCAGAAGGGCGAGCAAAAGCAGCAGAGTACATCGAAGAGATAAAAAAGAAACGGAAAGAGCTCCTTGCCGCAGAGAAAGACACCGCAGACAAGACACCAATCCCGACAGTCGAGGACATTGAGAAAGAGATACCGTATTTCCCCAAGAAGAAAGTATCGCGGGCAGAACTGGAAGCCGTCTTCCGTGTAGATTGGCCTGTGAGCGACAACTTCCGTTCCAGCAGGTCGCTGATTCTGGAAGAGGACACGGATTTTGTAAGAATCGAAGACCCTGTCAAGAGAATCACGCATAGCCAAAAATTCGAAATCGGAACACGCATGAAGCACGCAAACTTCCTGATGGCAACGACGGAGACGGGAAATAAGGAGAAGGGCGTCTACCCGGCAATCCGAATCTACATAAACAACGACCGGAATCCGGACAACCTTGTTGCCGCTATCGAGTACCAGGAAGACGAGAAGCAGTTCAAGGCATACTTCTACGGCGGCAAAGTCGATGACATTATCGACACATTCACTCAGCCGGAGTCGATGTTCCCCGCATTGAATAAATAATATGAGCGCCGCAATCTCCCTACTTCAGTGGGGAGTTAGGCGCTGCCCGCCGACTTTGCGCAAGCAATGGAGGCGGGCTGTTCTCCGATTTGCACACACTCTCGAAATCTCTGCTACAATTAACATAACGACGAATGAAAGGAGGCGCAGGGCATGCAGATTTTCACTTCATACAAGGTCAAGATTATCCGTTCCGAGAAAGAGTTCTCCGATACGGCAGTGGTGTATCAGTCTGCCCTGCGCTACCTTCTGGACATTGTTACTCAGGAATGGTCAATTCTCAAGGACATCAAAGCCGACAGCGAGAAAGGGGTCTCAGCAAACCAGATGCGGCTGAGGACGCTGGAACGCCTTATCCACAAGACAGCAAAGACGCCATTCCCGAAGTATCCATTCGACGAGAAGTTCTATAAGCTGCCGTCGTACTTACGGCGGGCGGCCATCATGGAAGCCATCGGGATGTATTCTTCCTTCCAGAGCAATCTTGCAAACTGGGAACAGGAGAACCCGAAGAAACGTGGCCGCAAGCCGCATTTCCCGACGGTCGGACGTTCCTTCCCTGCACTCTACAAAGAGAATATGTTCATCCCGTCGGACGGGTATGTTGCTAAAATCAAAGTATTCATCCGCAACACGTGGGACTGGCTGACCGTCCGGCTCCGCAAGTCGGATGTAGACTATATCACACGCCATTGCCGAAACCGGAAGATGAGTTCTCCGACCCTGCGGCAGCGCGGGAAGAACTGGTATCTGGACTTCTCCTTCGAAGAGAGGACAGAACTAAAGAAAACGAAGCTC
>Ga0256406_1003678_pt1 | contig 18618 bp, 14 predicted proteins | sample RumenRJG_03DNA_FD_185986 | JGI IMG/M metagenome (GOLD analysis project Ga0256406, IMG submission 185986) | Bovine rumen microbial communities from Lethbridge, Alberta, Canada - RJG_03 | ecosystem: Host-associated > Mammals > Digestive system > Stomach > Rumen | place: Canada: Alberta | collected...
TCCTGCTGAGCAAAGTGCCACCGACGAAATATCGTACGGGATCCAGGTGCTAGCTTCATCTAAATCCATGAGCACTAGCGACCCGGTTTTTAAAGGATACGAGTGCAAAAAATTTGTCTCAGGGAAACTATATAAATATGTAGTCGGAATCTCGAACGACAAAGATGAAGCAAAAAAGAATTTGAAGGAAATAAAAAAATATTTTCCTGATTGTTTTTTAATACGAATCGAAAATAATTTCATCACTCCCGAAAATTAATCAATATAGTCTAGATTTCAGCTTGTTGAAGAATCATCTAATTTATAATTATTCAAAAATCTTAAAGGGTTTGATTATCTGACGATTGAATGGAATTTCATTTTGCAATATATTGATAGCCAGATAATTAAAAAGGCGAAAATTGCCAGGTCGCTTTCACTAGGTAAGAAATTTATTATTCAAAAACAATAGCGAATAAATTTTTTTATGAATAATTTTTCCTCCAATTTTGCTTTTGAAAAAAAGAGACGATGATTTCTCTTTTAAGGAAGTATCTATTAGAACCGACAATCAATGACTGGTCAGGAAAAATTAGTTTCTGTGTGGGAGTCTTGCCTGCGAATTTTTAGCGAACTCGTGGACAAGAAACCTTTTGAAGTCTGGTTCAAGACGATAGTTCCTGTTTCTCTCCAAGACAATACTCTAACTGTAGAGGTTCCTACGGATTTTTTCCGCGAGTACCTCGAAAGCGCCTATCTTCCTGTCATCAAATCCACTCTTAGGAGGGTGATCGGGCCGGACGCAAAGCTTGTGTACCAGGTGCATCCAGTAAAAAAAGAACCTGCCATGGTGTATCCGGCAGCAAACCAGCAGATGCCTGAAAACAAACCAGTTTCAATAAACACATACCAGCCAGCCTCGAATCCTGGACCATTCGTTTTTCCTGGCATTCAGAAAGTCAGGATTAACCCAAGGCTCAATCCAGCATATTCATTCGAGAACCTAGTCAAGGGAGAGTGCAACAAGATGGGCATCAACGCGGGAATGTCAATTTCCGAGATGCCTGGCAAAACCCCGTTCAATCCTCTTTTCATTTTCGGAGGTCCTGGATTGGGCAAAACCCACATCGCTCAGGCAATAGGCCTGGAAATCCATAAGCGCTTCCCTGACTTGGTGGTGCTCTATGTGACGGGCAACGAATTCAAGACTCAGTATGTCAATGCGGTGACAGTGCAAAATAAGCTGTACGATTTCATGGCTTACTACATGAGGATAGATGTCCTTATCATGGACGACATACAGGAGCTCATAGGGCCTTCCACTCAGAATGCCTTCTTCAACATATTCAATCATCTCCACATGGCGGGCAAACAGCTGGTTTTCACCTCTGACCGTGCCCCGATCGAACTGATGAACTTCGAAGAGAGGCTTCTCACGCGCTTCAAATGGGGTTTGTCGGTCGAGCTTACTAAGCCAGCTTATGAGACGCGCCTCGCAATGCTTAAAGCCAGATGTTTCAGGGAAGGGGTCACGGTAGGCGAAAATGTGCTAGAGTTCCTGGCGAACAAGATCAGGTCGAATTTCAGGGAGCTTGAGGGGGCGCTGATTTCCCTGATTGCCAATGCGACCCTCTGCCACAAAGAGATTACTTGTGAACTAGCAGAGAAGGTCACCGGGAACATCGTTAGTGAGGAAGACAGAGACATAACTATAGAGAAAATACAGCAGGTAGTCTGCGACTATTTCAATATTTCCAAAGAGGAGATCCTGTCCAAATCCAGAAAGAGGAACATTGTCCAGGCTAGGCAATTGGCAATGTACATGTGCAGAAACCTCATCAGCAACTGCTCTCTTTCGACGATAGGCATGGAACTTGGAGGGAAAGATCATGCGACAGTCCTGCACGCTTGCACGACCGTTTCCGATCTCATGTCTACTGACAAAATTTTCAAGCAATATGTCACAGACATAGAAAAGATGCTCGTGCCTGATGCAAGATAGACCGACTAAGGCTAGTGATTATTTATTAATATGATGGATTCATCTAAAGTACTTGAAATCTTCAAGGAGATAACCCGTATACCTAGGGAATCGGGGCATGAAGAGGCAATGCGCGCCTATCTCCAAAAATTTGCGAAAGAGAGAAATCTCGCTTGCAAGACCGATGAGGTTGGAAATGTATGCATCACGAAAGAGGCTTCGAAAGGTAAAGAAAATGTGCCGGCTTTAGTGCTTCAAGGGCACCAGGACATGGTGTGCGAAAAGCGCAGCGGAGTGACGCACGATTTCTCGAAAGATCCTATTAAATACGAAATAGAAGACGGCTGGATGGTGGCAAAAGACACGACGCTCGGTGCTGATGATGGCATCGGGGATGCGGCTATGCTAGCTCTTCTGGATAGTGACCTGCCTATGGGCAAGATAGAATGTGTGTTCACGGTTTCTGAGGAGACAGGAATGGATGGGGCATTCGGAATGCAGCCAGGCTTCTTCACAGGTAAAACCATGATAAACGTCGATTCTGAAGATGAAGGACAAATGTTCATCGGTTGCGCCGGAGGTGTTGACACTCTCGCTCATTTCAAATACCATGCGGTCAATTTCAACAACTCCTACAAGACGTTGCATCTTCACATATTCAATGGCCTTGGAGGGCATAGTGGAGACGATATTAATAAAGGAAGGATGAACACGCTTTCGACTCTAGCTAAATTCTTGTCGAAAGAACTGGAAAATGAGGAATTCCAGCTGATTGTTCTTAAAGGAGGTGGAAAGCCAAATGCAATTGCCAGAGAGGCCGAGGCCGTGATAGCCGCAGTGGATGTGAAGGGAGTGGAAGACAGATTCTTCAAGTTCATGGAAGAGGTTGTCAAGGAATATGCTGAAACGGACCCTGACATTAAATATACTGCCACAGACTGCCAGTGCACGGAGAAGCCTATGGACAGCAAGGATGCAGATGCATTAGTCAGGGCTTTGGCGGCTTGCCCTCATGGGGTTATCGCAATGAGCAAAGATGTTCCCGGCTTAGTCGAGACATCGACGAATCTGGCTTCCGTAAGCATGCACCAGATGGGTGAGGTTGAAGTTGTCACGAGCCAGCGCAGCTCCGATAAAGCCGAATTGAAAGAAATAGCTGAGAAGGTGGCCGAAGTATTTCGTAAAGCCGGAGCCGAGGTTGAACACGTGAGCGAATATCCTGGCTGGAAACCTAATCCTAAATCCCATATCCTTGATGTCTGCGTTTCTTCGTACAAGAAGCTGTTCGGTAAAGAGCCTGAGATTAAGGCTATTCACGCAGGATTGGAATGCGGTCTGTTCGGAGAGAAGTTCGGGAACCTGGACATGATCTCGTTCGGGCCTACGCTCCGTAATGTGCACACGCCAGGGGAGAGGCTCGATTTGGATTCACTAGACAAGTTCGTAAAACATCTGACGGATGTCGTGACTTCATTCAGTTAGTATGAAAGTAGCGCCTTCTATTCTATCGGGGAACTTCCTGAATCTTGAAAAAGACCTCGAGATGGTGAATGAATATGCCGACCTGATTCATATTGATGTCATGGATGGCACATTCGTCCCGAACATTTCTTTTGGCTTCCCTGTAGTCGATGCCATAGCCAAAGTCATCAAAGTGCCTATGGACGTTCACCTGATGATAATTAATCCCGACAAATACATCGAGAGATTCTCCAGGTCAGGGGCGAATATGATAAGTTTCCATCTTGAGGCTGCCGAGAAAGAAGGGAAGGATCCAAAGGAAATTATAGATTTGATTCACTCTTTCGGAGTTAAGGCTGGGATAGCCATCAATCCTGACGTTCCGGTCGAGAAGCTATTCCCATATATTCAGGATGTGGATTTCTTTCTTGTGATGTCTGTGTTTGCAGGCTTCGGCGGGCAGAAGTTCATTGAGGCATCCGTCCAGAGGATAGAATCACTGCGCGAGGAAATGAAGCGCTGCGGTACCATTAAGGATATTGAGGTCGACGGAGGCATAGGACCCGATAACATAGAAATCCTACGGCAGGCAGGATGCACCATCTGCGTTGCCGGAAGCTCTGTTTTCCATGCATCGGACAGGGCGAAGGTCATTGCCGAGCTAAGAGGGGAGTGATTTAATCAGATAGTCTAAATAATATAGCTTATTTCTTTGAAGGCGAAGCGTCTGACTTCGCCTTTTTCTGTCTCTACGCAAAGCTTTCCATCAGTCGAGACGCCGATGATCTTTCCCACGAACGGCTTGCCAGAAGCGCAATCGGAATATTCATGGAACTCATCCTTCCTGTAAAGGCATTCTTCATATTCATTTGCCATTCCTTCGCCGAACGGGAGAGTGAGCCTGCTGGAAAGGCATCTGCAGAGCTTCACCAGCTCTTCTTTCAATGAATATGCTTTATTCGTGATCTGGCTCATGGATATTGGGTTGACAAGACCGGCAGGGAAGTCTTTCTGATTCACGTTCAGGCCAATTCCGATTATGGAATTTGAGATATTCCTTTCAGAAATGGTATTCTCTATTAGCATTCCGCATATTTTCTTATTCTTATAATATATGTCGTTCGGCCATTTTATCTTGCACTCTACGCCTTCTCCTCTCAGGTAGTCAAGCATCGCCAATGCCGCAGCCTCGCTAAGAAGGAAATTGTCGGCGGCTTCCAGCTCACCTGGCTGAAATTTGAGAAAGAGGGAGAATGTGAGGTTTTTCCCTTCCTGGACGTGCCAGGTGTTGCCTCTTTGTCCTCGTCCTGCAGTTTGGTTCACGGCGGCGATTACTGAAAAGTTCTCCAGAGCGTCAATCTTGCGCTGCATTTCAGTGTTGGTGGAATCAATCTCGTCGTACCATTCAATGGAGATTTTGTTTTTCATTGGTTTGAAAATTATGCTATATTTGTAAGCTAATGCAAATTTATAAATAAATCGAACATGATTACACACGACCTCAGGGTTATGGCAGACGCTATGCTGGACAAGAAAGCGCAGGACGTCGTTGACATAGATCTTCGACCGCTTGGCACTGCCATCACTGATCACTTCATGATATGCAACGCTGACTCTACTACGAACGTCAACGCCATCGCTGACAACGTGATTGAGAAAATGAGGACAGAAGTCGGCAGAAAGCCTTTCAGAATGCAGGGCATGGAAAACAACTTCTGGATCATTCTAGACTATGGCGACATTGTCGCTCATATCTTTTTAACTGAATATCGGAAATTCTATCGTCTGGAAGATCTCTGGGCTGATGCTCCGCATAAAGAATATAAAGATAGGAAAACACCAGCTAAAAAAACTCAATAGATGGCTCCGAAGATTAGAAGAATCAGAATCAACCTGTCCTGGCTCTATATCCTGCTTCTGATAGGAATTGGATGGCTCTTGTTCAGTCAGTCCGGTGCCAATCCGCAAAAGATCGAGTGGGCTGAAGTGAAAGAGATGTTTCTTGGTGGAGACATCAAGGAAATAAAGTTCATAAGGAACGACTATAAAGGGAATATCACGATTAAGCCTGACAGGCTGTCAAAATATTCCGAGAAGTTCGGCGGCAAGCTGCCGACCAGTTCTCCGCATTTCTTCTTTCTGGTTTCAGATAAGTTCGATGCAGAGAGCGAATTTGGTGCGCTGAATGCTCAGATGCCTGCTTCAGACCAAGTAAAGATAACGATTGAAAACCAGTCAAAGGTCTGGGGAAGCGTCTTGGAATGGATCATTTTCCCTATCATCCTGATTGTCATGTGGCTGTGGATGCTGAATAGCATGAACAGGAACATGGGTGGGGGCTCGATGGGTTCCGGACAAGGCGGAATATTCAATGTGGGCAAATCCACAGGGAAACTAGCCGATAAGAATAAGGTGAATGTCACGTTTAAAGATGTGGCTGGCCTTTATGGAGCTAAAGAAGAAGTGATGGAAATCGTAGATTTCCTGAAGAATCCATCCAAGTATACTGCCTTGGGCGGTAAAATCCCAAAGGGAGCTTTGCTGGTAGGGCCTCCAGGCACCGGAAAGACTTTGCTGGCCAAGGCCGTCGCAGGCGAAGCCAACGTTCCGTTCTTCTCGATTTCCGGTTCCGATTTCGTAGAGATGTTCGTGGGCGTTGGCGCTTCGAGGGTACGCGACTTGTTCCGTCAGGCAAAGGAGAAGGCTCCTTGCATCGTATTCATTGACGAAATCGATGCGGTGGGCCGCGCTAGGGCCAAGAATGCCGGATTCTCGTCGAATGATGAGAGAGAGAATACTCTGAACCAGCTGCTTACAGAAATGGATGGCTTCGATACGAATAGCGGAGTCATCATTCTTGCGGCAACCAATAGAGCTGATATTCTGGACAAAGCATTGCTGAGGGCTGGCCGCTTCGACCGTCAGATTCATGTCGACCTGCCTGAACTTAAAGAGAGGGTAGAGATATTCAAGGTGCATATGAAAGGCCTCAAGATCGATCCAAATTTCGACGTTGAGTTCATTGCTAAAAACACTCCTGGCTTCTCTGGAGCCGACATTGCAAATGTCTGCAATGAGGCTGCCCTGACTGCAGCCAGGAAGAATAAGCCAATGGTCGACAAGGCGGATTTCCTCGATGCGGTCGATCGAATCGTGGGCGGCTTGGAGCGCAAGAGCGCAACGATCATGACGCCTGAAGAAAAACGCACAACGGCTTATCACGAGGCTGGCCACGCCGTTGTGGGATGGCTGCTGCCTTATGGGGATAACGTGTTTAAGGTGAGCATAATTCCTCGCGGACAGGCTCTGGGACTCACATGGTACCTTCCAGATGAGAAGAAGATGTACCCGAAATCGTACATGATTCAGCAGATGTGCTGCCTGATTGGCGGGCGAGTCGCAGAGGAAATCGTCAACGGAGAGCCTGCTACCGGTGCGCTGAATGATCTGGAGAGGATGACTAACATGGCTTATGGCATGGTTCAGTATTACGGAATGAGCGAGAAGATAGGCAATGTCTCATTCTATGACTCTACCGGCTCTAGAGGTTATGAGCTTTCTAAACCATATTCAGAGAAGACAGCTGAAGTGATGGATCAGGAAGTTAAAGACCTCGTGAATTACGTTCATGAACAGACGGAAAAGCTGCTTCTCGACCACAAGGAAGGCTTCGTGCAGGTAGCTGAACTATTGCTCGAAAAAGAAGTCATCTTTGCAGAGGACATCGAGAATATCCTTGGGCCGAAGGTGAAGCACGAAGAAAAAACAGCCGAAGCTGAAGAGATGACAAACTAGAAGAAAACGATCGCAGGCATGAATAACACAACAGTGAGAGCGATTTCAGGCACCGTGTTCGTCATCTTGATGGTGCTGTGCCTGTCATTCAATAAATTCCTCTTCGCTGCCATGGTCATCACGATCATGGTCTTCATGCTGCTTGAATATTATAGGATTTCGATGGGGAACAGCTACGCATTCTCGAAAGTGCTTGCGATACTTTCTGCCGTATTCCTCTTCGTCCTTCTGTTTGTGATGCAAGCCTACCACTTGCAGCTCAGATTCGTGGCCCTCGCCATGGTACCTGTGTTCATCGTGATGATAAATTCCATTTACCTCAAAGATAAATCCGAATACGACAAGCTCTCCAACATCTACACAGGGCTTCTCTACATTGCGATTCCTCTCGCTTTGTCGAATCTCATAGCCTTTGATAAGGCGGGGAACTTCAGCGGACTGCTACTGATTGATTTTTTCGTGATTATTTGGTGTTCTGACGTCGGAGCGTTTACTTTTGGGAAACTGCTCGGGAAGAAGTTCCCGAAGAAGCTCTTCGAGTCTGTCTCTCCTCACAAGACGTGGGTAGGGTTCTTCGGAGGATTGTTCAGTTCCGTTCTGGCTGCTTTCGCGCTGTATGAGACGGGCATCCTGAGATTCCCTCTGATTCACTGCCTCATACTTTCCGTAATCATGTCGGTAGCGGGAGTTTATGGAGACCTCTTCGAGTCACAGTGGAAGCGCTTCTACGGAGTCAAAGACTCTGGGAACATCATTCCGGGGCATGGAGGCATGCTGGACAGGTTCGATAGCACTCTTATGGCGATGCCTTTCGGAGCCATATACCTAGCTATCTTCGACTTACTTTGATTTATTAATATTTTAACGATAGGAAACAGAGATGGTAATTGATAAAGATTCAATAGGAACTATAGCCACGGTAGTAGTGCCGTGCGTCATCGCCGTAGTGCTGATCTTGATTTTCGTCAGGCGCCTATGGATTTCCGTGCCTATTTCCGTTCTGATTCTGTGCTTCGCGTTTTTCGTCATCTGGTTTCACAGAGTCCCGGTCAGGGTAACGCCTGAGCCGCAGAATGACAGGCTCGTAACTTCGGTTGCTGACGGCAAGGTCGTCATCTTGGAGAAGGCGTTTGAGAGCGAATACCTGAAGAAAGAATGCATTCAAGTGTCCGTTTACATGAATTTCTTTGACGTGCATGCCAATTTCTGGCCTATGAATGGTACAGTGTCATATTATCAGTACCATCCTGGCAAATACCTGTTGGCATTCAAGCCGAAGGCATCAGAGGAGAATGAGCATTCTTCCACAGCCCTTAAAAATGAATATGGCGAAATATTCTTTAAGCAGATTGCAGGCACCTTCGCCCGCAGGATTGTCTGCTACTCGAAAGAAGGTGCCAAGGAGACTCGCGGAGAACAGTGCGGAATAATCAAATTCGGTTCAAGAATAGATATATTCCTGCCTCTTGACGCTAAGATTAAAGTGAAAATAGGCGACTTGACCGTTGCTGGAGAAACCGTCATTGCCGAGCTTTAGCCCTCGTCTTCCTGAATGAGCTTTACTAATTTTTCCACTGCCTCTGTGTCAGGCACATGGCGCAGGACAGGCATCTTTTTCTTATAAATGGTAACTTTGTGATTGCCCTCGCCAACGTAGCCCCAGTCTGCATCTGCCATCTCTCCAGGGCCGTTCACGATGCAGCCCATGACGGCAATCACCATCGGTCTGAGCCTAGCAGTCTTCAGTTTCACTTCCGTGAAGGCTTTTTCCAAATCGTACATGGTTCTGCCACAGCCAGGGCATGCAATATATTCAGGTTTCGTGAATTTTCTTCTTGTTGCTTGCAGAAGCTCTTCCTCAAGATATTTCCCAATGCCAGAGTCTGCTATGGAGATTCTACTTCCTTGCTCATCCTCGAACGTGCCATCTATTCCCACGTCATCAATCTCATTGTCTAACAGGCGCCGTCCGAAGTCACAAGAGAAATCCAGCAGTAAAGTTTCCTTAGAAGGGGAGTCATAGGTGGCGAGGACCTTTCGGCCTTCTATTTTCAGCGAAGTCAGCGAAGAAACTATCTTATGCCCATACCTGGCTGCCAGGTAGGCAGCGGGCGCAAGTTCTGTCTCAGGGTCACCCGTAAGAGACACTCTTATGGTATCCCCGATGCCTTCCGAGAGAAGAGTCGAGATGCCTACGCAAGATTTCATTATTCCGCTGTCCCCGTTGCCCGCTTCTGTCACGCCGACGTGAAGGGGAAAAATATGTCCTTCGGCTTCCATCTCGCGAACAAGTTCTCGGTATGCTTCTACCATCACCTTCGTGTTGCTAGACTTCAAGGAGACGACGACGTTCAAGAAGTTTTCTTCTACGCACATCTTCAGCCACTCCATCGCAGCCTTTGCCATAGCTTGCGACGTGTTGCCGTATAGGTTCGTAATATATTCACCCAGAGAGCCGTGGTTAACGCCGACTCTGATAGCGGTGCCGTTTTCCCTGCACGCTTCGATGAGTTTTCTGAACTGCCGTTTAGCCTCTTCGTGGTCTCTATTGAAGTTGCCAGGATTTATCCTGACCTTCTCGACAATCGGGGCAACGGCAATGGCGGTTTCCGATGAAAAATGAATATCCGCTACCAGAGGAGTCAAAATGCCCATGGACCGGAGCCTCGCCTTGATTTCCCGAATATTCTCCACGTCGCTCATTCCAGGCACAGTGATGCGAATCAACTGCGACCCTGCATTGCTGAGCCGAATGCATTGCTCCACAGTGGCATCCACGTCGTAAGTGTGGGTGTTGCACATGGTTTGGATCACGATCGGGTTACCGCCACCGATTAAAACGTTACCTGCTTTAGCCGTAAGAGTTTTCATTGTGCTGTTGGTGATAAAGGATTGTAAACTGCGTCACGAGCTTCCCTTCTTAATTGGGCTTTGCTTTTTCCATTTCTTCTGGTCAGATGAAAATATATCCCAGCATTAATCATCACGTTAATCGGGTAAGCGTACCTGTAATAATATTCGCTGTAATAGTCTGGATCATAAAGAGTTCCCCAGCCCCAGCGGAACTGGCCGCTGATGCGCAGCTCAAACGGGTCGAAAATGATTCCGAAGCCAACTCCGCCCACGAATCCATAATCAAATCTTCTATCGGTACCCAGGAACGAGGTCCTGATTGAATCTGCCACATTCTGACCGGTCCTTTCGATGTTCAGCCTGTAGCCTCCGTATATTCCGGCATCTGCGAAAAGCTTGAAGTGGAGCATGTCCACATGGAATTCGGCCATCATTGGCACTTCAACGAAATCCATTTTTACCTGAGTCGCCCCTTCAATGGTTTGCGTAGTGCCGGTTTCTTTATTTTCCTTGAATTTATAGCCCTCTGTAGTATAGCGAAGACCAATCTTATAGCCGAAATACGGCATGTATCCGAATAGCTTGCTGTGGTATTTCGTGTAAAAGACGCCGATTGTATTCGGGCATGCTAGCATCTGCTGAGTCATAGTTGGAGTGAACCACATTTGGTTCATTGACACTCCGTACTCGATCCCTATCGAACTGTAATCGTTCAGGATGAATTTCTTCTCTATTTTCACCGTGTCAAGATAATCGTCGGAATATTCCTTGACTGTCAATGAATCAGGCACGGGCTTCTTAGTCCCTGAAGCCAGCTTCAGGGAATCTCGCTTCTCCTGGGCAGCGCCAGAAAGGCATGCGAGAAATATCGGGATGGCGAATATATATTTGATGGCACTTGTCATTTGAATAATTCTTTGAAATTCAGATCTTGGACGATGTCACTCTTCTGGGGAATATTAATGTATTCAGAGTCATTGAATTTTATGAATATGACCTTTTCAGGCTGCCTATGCTGCAAGAGAGAGCCCGTGTCGACGAAATCATTCCTGTTCTTATCCTCCGTGACCCTAAGTGAATATTTCCCTGGCTTGAGATATTTCATGTTTATATTGGCGCTGGATTCAATTTTATATGTCTTTAGCACCTCAGAACGTTTCTCGTTAAGGAGGTCGATTATGTAGCGAGAGTCTCCGCTAGATATTATATTCAGCGAGAGCGAGCTAAGGGTCTCGTCGGTCGGAAGCGACACTTTTACCTCGGTGCTGTCGTTCCAGTGCCCGTTGATGTCTTTGAATACCCTCTGAGGTATCTTGAAGTGATATTCCCAGCCATTCTGGAACTTGACTTTCGGGGCAATGTGGTAAAGCGTGAGGTCGTGAATGTCTCTGTAGTAAGAGAACGTCTCGTTTTGCTCCTTCTGCCTCGGATTCACGGACCAGAACTTCAATGAGTCAAATTTCCCTATGATAGGAGGAAAGTCGAACTTGATAGTGAATCCCTCGTCTTCGACTTTTTCCGGTTCTCCCTTGAGCGTCAGGGCGCAGACGGTGTCGGCATGCTCTACCTTAACCCTCTTGTGCTTGTTCTTTATCATGTTCTCGTCCACCAAGTCGACCTTTTCCGTCTTCTGCACAAGGCCTCCCGTGGAATCTGTCTTCCAATAGACCAGTCCCAGCTTCAGCGTATCGGGCATTCGTCTCTGGTCGTTCAGCCACAACAAGAGGCTGTCATTTGTCGGATTGAATTCAGTGATGACATCATTGGCCGGGAAACCATAGAACCACAGTGAGTCTATCTTCGCATCAGGAGCCATGAATGTAATGTATGCGGACCTAGGGGCAGTTCTTACCTTGTTCATGAGCATCTGTTTCGACGGCCTTTCCTTGAACACTCTGAGCTCTATGTCAGATTTTCTAGCAAGGCAGTTCAAGGTATCCTTCATGTCATATTTCTTCAGCTCGGGCAGTGAATCGTTGACCTTCTGCAGGGGCTTGATCAAGGAATCCAGGAATGCGACTCGGTCCTCGTCAGGGTCGTAGACATTGTTATTGTTAGCATCCACGATGGCGTAGAGCCTGTAGACTGTATCTTGAATATTCCGTAGCACGAAATAGCCCCAGTCATCGGTCCTCGAAGACACGAATGGCCTTTCCTTGAATACGGCGGAGTCCCCGTGATTCTTGTACAGCATGACAGTCGCATCCTTGACAGGGAGAAGTGTTTTGCAATCCAGCACAGTCCCCGTTATCATCATAGAGTCTATGGAAGAGCCTGTGGAGAATACGGTAGTGAACCCGGGGAAAGGATTATTTTCGTTATTGTCTTGAATGGCATTTGTTATGTCCAGAGTATATGTCGTGTTAGGAAGCAGGTCTTCTTCGAAATATACCAGCACGCCCTTTCCCCTGATCTTGTATTTCGGAGCCTTTTTCTGAGGAGGCGAGAGATAGATCGAGCTGCCGCTGCTAACCTTCACATATTCATTGAAGCCGAAATATACGGTGGTCCCGTGCGTGGGCACGTTCTTGCTGCCAGGCGAAGGCAAGACCTTCGTCAAGACTGGCGGAATCGTGTCTTTCGGGCCGCCAGTAGGTGCCTGAGTCGTATTTGCGCAAGAATGCGAGAAAACCGACAGAGCAAGGAAGAAGCCTATCGGGAATATGATGAAATATCTCTTTATGAATTTTCTCATGACTAAATATCTGCTCTTTGGACGCTCTGAACTCCTTCGATTGAGCCTAACCTGCGAATCATTCGCTCCAAGACGCTCTTATCGCGGACTTCCAATTCTATATAACCTTCGAATATGCCTTCGTCGGCAGCGAAATATATTTTTTTCATGTTAACGCCCATGACGAGGGAGATGAAGCGCGATATCTCGTTCAAGAGGCCGACCCTGTCGACGCCTTTTATATTCAGGCGCACAGGGAAGTAGGCATCCTCCTTCGCTCCATCCCATTGAGGCACGACCACCCAGTCTCCATGTTTCGAGGCAATGCTCTCCGCCACCGGACAAGTTTTCTTATGCACGGTGATCACGCCATCAGGTGACTTGATCCCGATGACGGGGTCGCCAGGAATAGGCCTGCAGCACGTTGCTATGGCATATTCAGATTTCTTATCTTTCTTCTCCTCTTCTTTATCTTTCGTCTTCCTGAACCAAGGGAATGACCAAGATTTCGATATTTTCCCGCCACTGAAAGCATCACTCGACATGAATGTGCTCAAGTCGTTCAGCTTCACGGTGCCAAGGCCTATGTAGAAAAAAAGGTCCTCGGGATTCCGGGCCTGTATTCCATAGTGTTCTGAAATTGCAGTGACAGCATCGTCGTTCATTCTGTAGCCTATTTTCTCCAACTGGTCGGAGAGCATCTTTTTCCCTGTTTCGGCAAACTCTTTCTTCTGCCCTTTGAAATAGTCAACTACTATGCTCCTCGCATGCCTTGTGGTGAGGAACTGCAGCCATTCGCGCTTAGGGTGTTCATTCTCTGCCGTGATTATTTCCACGGTGTCCCCAGATTTTAGAGTGTGTGACAGAGGAACGAGCCTCATGTTCACCTTCGCAGCAATGGCCTTGTTTCCAATCTCAGTGTGTATCTGATAGGCAAAGTCCAGTGCAGTAGAAGTCTTCTCGACGGTTTTCTGCTCTCCCTTCGGAGTAAAGACGACAATTTCCTTGCTGGTCAAGTCTTTATGGATGAGGTCGAGCAGCTCCAGGGCATTCACGTCTGGGCTGACGAGTATTTCTTTCACCTTCTCCAGCCACTTGTCCATCTCGCTGTCGTTCTCGCTGATGTAGCCCTCCTGCTTGTAAGTCCAGTGCGCGGCAATGCCTTTCTCGGCAATATCGTCCATTCGCTTAGAACGTATCTGCACCTCTACCCAGATGCCCGTATCGCCCATCAAAGTACAGTGAAGAGCCTCATATCCGTTGCTCTTCGGATGCTTCACCCAGTCTCTGATACGATCCGGCTTGTAACGATATATTCCTGTGATTATAGAAAATATGTGGTAACACTGGTCTCTCTCGCTTTCTTTTGAATTGGCGTCAGGAGTGAAGACTATCCTAAGGGCATACAAGTCATATATCTGCTCGAAGGTGACGTTTTTCGTCTGCATCTTATGCCATATCGAATATGGCGTCTTTACCCTCTGGCGAATGAAAAAGTTGAATCCGGCAGTCGTGAGTGCTTCCTGGATAGGCTTCACGAACTTGTCTATCTCGGCTTTTTTGCCAGAGAGGTTCTCGTTTATCTTCGACGTTATCTCGTTATATGCGTCTGGCTCCTTGTATTTCAGCCAGATGTTTTCCATCTCGGACTTTATCTCATACAAGCCCAGACGATGGGCGAGAGGAATGAATATGAACATCGTCTCGCTCAGGATTTTATCACGCTTGTATTCTGGCATGAATTCAATCGTGCGACAGTTGTGCAGGCGGTCAGCCAGTTTTATCAGCACGACGCGGACATCATCGTTGAGAGTGAGCAGAATACGTTTGAAATTCTCGGCCTGCAAGCTCTCTGTGTCCATTTTATTCTTGCTGCGGTCCTCGTTGTCCAGCACATTCTTAATCTTCGTGAGCCCGTCCACAAGGCTGGCGATTTTGTCGCCGAAAAGATTCCTTATGTCGTCAATTGTGTAGTCTGTGTCTTCGACAACGTCGTGCAACAGGGCGGCAGAAATGGATTTATAGCCTAGCCCGATATCGGAGACAACGATTTTCGCCACTTCAATCGGGTGAATCATGTAAGGGTCCCCAGAGCGGCGTCGCACGTTCTTATGCGCCTCATTAGCGAAATCGAAAGCCTTCTGGATGACTTTCATTTCCGCCGGATTCTTCACGCGCTTCTCTGCCGCAGCTTTAAGCTCTGAGTAGCACTTATTTATCTGATCGTAATCCTTCTGCGTAAATTCCGAAACACTCATACTTCTGCTAATTCTTTATCTCTCATTTTCTGTTCCCTTCGCTTATCTCTTCTGTCCTTCAGAGCATTATTCAGCTCGCTAGCCTCCTCTTTTTGGAAAGAATATGAGAACTCGGCGCCATATAAAATTATCAGCCACCCGAATCTAAGCCAGATCATGAAGAGAGGGATGATCGCGATAGCTCCATAAACCATATTCAGACGCATCACCATTAATTGAGTTTCCAAATATAGGTACTGCAATATAGTGAATGCGATCCCAGCAAGCAAGGCTGCTTTGAAAGCATGCCTGTAATATACTTTCGTCGCAGGAATGAACTTGTACATTCCGGACAACGTGAATATGGCGATGACGCAGAAAATCACCCATCCAAGGAATGAACGGATGGATTTAGTCGCGCCTATCCAGTTCGGGAATATGTAGTCGGCAAGATGCGAGTAGAGCATGGTGGCGTAAGAGAAAATCAATATCATGAAAGGGAGGAGCACCAATATGATGATGTCTATTCCCAGGCTCTTCACGAATTTCCTCTTAGGCTTGGAAATGCGCCACACGTTGTTGAATACTTTCTCCACGCGGTTCATCATCCAGATGATCACCCACACGAACATCAAAGTGGAGATTATTCCGAACCAGCCGTTCTGCGATGTGCTGATGATATTCTGCGCAGCCTGCATTATCTTGTCCCCCAACTCCTGGCTGATGTTGGCCGAAAATAGGATTTCCTGCATCTTGTCTTCCAAGCCGAAGCCGCTGGTAAGAGCGAAAGCCACGGCTATGAACGGCACTGCGGCTAAAGTGCAGAAATAGCTCAGGGCCACTGATTGAAAGCCTATTTTCTCTGTCTGGAAGGTTTTCAGCACCCTCATGACCACTCTGGTGTCAGAGGCCAGCCTGGCCTTTGCCCTAGACCATGAATATTCTTCCGGCTCGCCACGCCAGATTTCTATTCCGAGGAATCGGTTGACTCTCCGGACAGCTATCCTAATCTTAGTTATCGCCTTGGCGAACCAGTTCATATATTCCTAAAATAAAGTGGGTTCCTCTTCGCTGCTTAAACTTTTGGTTTCGGCAGTCCTAGGCAACATATTCATTAACTCTTCTTCCGAGATTACCTTTATTCCCAGATCAGCCGCCTTCTTCATCTTCTCCGGTCCAGGCTTGCTACCTGCTAGCAGGTAACTGGTTTTCCCGCTGACGGAAGAACTATTCTTGCCTCCGTTGTCTTCGATGAGCCTCTTCATCTCATCTCTAGAGATGCTGAAATTTCCTGAAATTACTATTGTCTTGCCTTCCAACGCATTGGAAGATGTCTTCTTCGCTTCCATTGAGAATCGCAGCCCTGCGGCCTTCAGCCTCTCTATGTCTCTAAGGTGCCTGGAGTCCCTGAAATATTCATAGACGCTCTCGGCTATCGTCTCGCCAATATCCTGTACTTCCAGCAGCATCTCCTTAGAAGCCACGGCTAAAGCGTCAATGTTACCGAAATGAACAGCCAGCTCCTTGGCAGTCGTCTCCCCAACAAATCGTATTCCTAACGCAAATAGCACATGGTCGAAAGTCACCTGCCTGGAAGCATTCAGGCTGTCCAGGAATCTTTGAGCAGACCTTTCTTTCCAGCCGTCCAACATTAGCAACTGGCCTTTAGTGAGCGAATAGAAGTCTGCGGGCGTGCGCACGAATCCCAATTTGTATAGCTGGTCGATCGTTGCCTCTCCAGCCAGCACATTCATGGCCTTCCTGCTCAGGAAATGCACCAGCTTGCCTTTTATCTGGGTAGGGCAGCCGTCTGTATTCGGACAGAACCATTTTGCCTCGTCTTCTTCGCGCACCAGCGTAGTACCGCAGTCTGGGCAAACAGTAGGGAATTCCGGTCTCTTGGCATCTTTAGGCCTCCTTTCTAGATCCACAGCAATGATTTTCGGGATTATCTCACCGCCCTTGATGACTTTCACGTAGTCTCCGATGCGAATGTCCATGTCCCTCACGAAATCATTATTGTTCAGCGTGGCTCGCTTCACGACAGTTCCTGCCAGCTGGACAGGTTCCATATTGGCTACGGGAGTGATGGCTCCCGTCCTGCCGACCTGATAGTCGATAGAAACCAGCTTCGTAGTAGCTTCCTCTGCCTGAAACTTGAAAGCGACGGCCCAGCGAGGGGATTTTGCCGTTGCGCCAAGAGCTGTCTGATAGGCTAGCTCATTTATTTTTATGACTATGCCATCCGTCGCATAGGGCAAGAATTTTCTTTCCTTGTCCCAGTAGTGAATGTATTCCTCTATTTCCTCAATGGAGGAAACGATTTTTCTTTTGTCCGAGACAGGAAGCCCCCATGAAGCAGCCGCTTTCAAGGCATCGTCATGGGTAGGGAAGGAGACGCTTTGGCTAGGAATATGATAAAGCGTGCACCAGAGCCCGCGCCTGCCAACTTCTTTAGGGTCAAGCAGCTTAAGTGAGCCGGAGGCTGCATTTCTAGGATTGGCGAACGGTGGATCCTCATTATCCTCACGCTCCTTGTTCAGCTTATCGAACGATTCATAAGGCATTAATATCTCGCCGCGAATCTCGAAATCATCAGGATAGCCGGTACCTTTCAGAGTGACGGGAACATTGGATATCTGTTTCACGTTCTCGGTGACATCATCCCCGATTATCCCGTCCCCGCGAGTCAAGGCCCTGAATAGCCTGCCGTTCCTATATTCAAGGCAGATTGCCGTCCCATCGAACTTCAGCTCGCATGAATATGTGAACCTCACCCCTTTCAGCTCTTTCTCTGCGCGCCTGACGAAGTCTTCTATCTCGCTGATGCTGTATGTGTTTCCAAGCGACAGCATGGGATAATGATGAGGGTACTGGGCGAATTCCTTCTGGATCCTGGGTTCGGCATTATCTCCGGCACCGCCTGTTTCCAGGTCGCTGCCGACTTTCTGTGTAGGGGAGTCCGGGGTGAGCATGTCAGGAAACTCCTTTTCCAAGGTCTCCAGCTCATGCATCAGCTGGTCATATTCGTAGTCGCTCATGGTTGGAGCATTGTCCACGTAATACCTCCTGCTATTCTCCCAGAGGGTCTTTCTAAGCTCCTCTATCCGTGTTTTTGCCTCTTCGTGATTCATCGCCATGCCATAATATGGAATTCACAAATTTAATCAATTTTTTGGGGTTATATTGGAGGAAAAGAATTAAATTTGCAGATGCCCAAACGAAATTAACATCAATTAAATAATTCAAAATTATTATGAAAGATTCTATCATCATTCTCTGCGGCGGCGGCCCTGCACCGGGCATGAACACGGTTGTTTTCTCTGTCGCGAAAACATTCCTTTCTAACGGTTACAGGGTAATTGGCCTGCACGAAGGCTACACCGGACTTTTCAACGATCATCCGCGCACTGAAGACATCGATTTCTTCAAGGCAGATGCGTATTTCAACAGAGGTGGTTCCTACCTGCAGATGAGCCGTTTCAAGCCGACCAATGAGGATTTCGAGAAAAATTTCAACCTCAAGCTTTTCCAGGAGAACAACGTGAAGCTGCTTGTCACTGTCGGAGGCGACGACACTGCTTCTACGGCTAACAGGATTGCAAAATTCCTTGAGGCAAAACAATATCCTATTCACA
>Ga0256406_1003679_pt1 | contig 18614 bp, 22 predicted proteins | sample RumenRJG_03DNA_FD_185986 | JGI IMG/M metagenome (GOLD analysis project Ga0256406, IMG submission 185986) | Bovine rumen microbial communities from Lethbridge, Alberta, Canada - RJG_03 | ecosystem: Host-associated > Mammals > Digestive system > Stomach > Rumen | place: Canada: Alberta | collected...
AACAGATAGTTTGTATTAAGACGAAAAAATGTTGCCTGAAAACGAGATATTCGGACATACAGCAAAAGGAGGCGTCTTAATGCGAAACAATACATCGAAAGCAATGAAGATCACTGCTCTGTATGAGCGGCTTTCAAGGGATGATGAGCAGCAGGGAGATTCCAATAGCATCGTCAATCAGAAACAATACCTGGCAGACTTCTGTTCACAGCAGGGCTTTCAGAACATCCGGCACTTTACGGATGACGGATTCAGTGGGACCAACTTTGAACGTCCGGGATTTCAGGAACTGCTCGGGGAGATCAACGCAGGACATGTTGATACTGTGATCGTGAAGGACATGAGCCGCTTCGGAAGAAATTATCTCCAGGTAGGCTACTACACGGATATCCTCTTCCCTGAGAGGCACGTGCGGTTCATTGCAATCAACAACAACATCGACAGCGACCGCCCCGGCAGCAATGACTTCACGCCGTTCCTGAACATCATGAACGAGTGGTATGCGAAGGACACCAGCCGGAAGATCCAGTCCATCTTTCATGCCAGGATGCAGAAAGGACTCCGGTGCAGCGGCGCTGTTCCCTTCGGCTATACGCGGAATCCCGGGGACAAGCAGACCCTTGTCGTTGCCCCGGACGAAGCTGCCATAGTGAAGAGAATTTTTCAGATGGCTGCGGAAGGGATGTCGCTGACGGAGATTGCAAGGAAACTAATGGATGACAAGGTCCTGAACGCAACAGCATTCCGGCAAAAATACCATCCTGAGAATGTTCACAGCGTCCGGTACAGCGATCCATGCTACTGGTCGCCAACTGCGGTCGCGCACATTCTCGTCCGGAAGGAATACCTTGGATGCACTGTGCTGGGCAAAACACAGAACACGGACTACAGGAGAAAAACGAAGAAAAAGGTGCCGGCTGAGCAGCAGCTTGTTTTCCCCGGTACGCATGAGGCAATCATCGATACGGAAACATGGGAACAGGCACAGAGGATCATGAACCGCTGTGCCAAAAGGACGATTCTTGGAATCACCAGCAGACTCTCCGGCCTTGTGTACTGCGCTGACTGCGGGGAAAGGATGAACTATTCTTCTTACCGGGCGAGAACATCTCCGGATGCGGATTCAAGCTATATCTTTCAGTGCTCAGGATTCATGGCGCATCCGAGGCGATGCACAAATCATTACATCAAAGAGAGCACGATTGAAAAGGCTGTTTCGCAGGCTGTCCGCACTGTCATGAAACATGCATTCGCGGACGAGGACACTTTCATTGCGGACCTTCAGAAACAGTTTGCGAGCCGTGATGGAGACAAATACAGCGCGGAGAAGATAGAGCTGAAGGAGATCGAGGGTAGACTGCAGGAACTGCGAACACTCTCACGCGGCCTCTATGAGAAAAACATGAAAGGTGTCCTCTCCGACATGATGTTTGAGAGCATGATGAAAGAATACGACGCGGAGATGAGCGAAAAAGAAGTACGGAAGACAGAACTCGAATCCTCCCTAAGATCTGCGGAGACAGAAAAGACAGATCCCCAGAGATTCATCGGCCTGTTGAAAAAATACCGCGAATGCAGCTTTATCACCAATCAGATGCTGTACTCGCTGGTTGACCGGATAGAGGTACATGCATCAGAGCGGGACACCGACGGAAAGAAGTCCCAGCAGATTGACATCTACTTCAGCTTTCTTCCTGAGTGTCCGACAGCCGTAACAGATGGCAGCGGTGCGGCAGAGACGGACGAAGAGAAACAGAAGGGCGACGAGAAGATCGATCAGTGGCTCCGGCAGAAAAGGCGCGAAGACCTTGTCACGGCGACCGGATCGGAGGATGCGGCGAAAACGCTTGTGGAGGAATCACAGAAGAAAAGACTTGAACAGGGCAGGAAGTACCAGGCGGACATAAAGAAGCGCATGGAAGATGATCCGGATTTTGCAGAGGAAACAATCGCGAAGCGACGCGCCTGGGAACACCGGAGACGTAAGAGAGAAAAGGAAAGGGAAGAGGATCTGAGCGCGAGAGCGGCGACTGATTCCGATGCAGCGAGGCAGCTGGAAGAGATCAGGGCAAAGAAGCAGCGGTGGGCGGAAAGCCGGAAAGAAAGGCGGAAGTCAATGACCCTGACTCCCGAGCAGGTGGAACAGAGAAGGGAGTACGGCAGGAAGTACAGAGAAATTGAGCGTCAGAGGATAGCGGACGGTGACCCGGAGATGCTGGCAATGTACCAGGGGAGGATAACACGCAGGGTAAAGAAAAAAACCGCATACCTTAATGAGTTAAAGGAAAAAGCCCTCACTGATCCAGAAGCGGCAGAGGAACTGGCAAAAATTCGGGAAGCCGGGAGGGAGTCAAGTGCAAGGAGCAGGGCAAAGAGAGAAGAACGCATGGCGACGGACCCAGAGTATGCGGAGTTCATTCATCGGCGCGAGCAGGATTACGAGCGGAGGCATTCGGAGAAGCGAAAGCAGAAGAGGCAGGATCTGATCCGGCGGGCGGAAACTGACCCCGAAGCTGCAAGGGAACTTGAAGAACTGAGGGCGCATCACAGAGATCTTGCGAGAGCGCGCAGGGCGAAGATCAGGGCAGAGAAAGTAGCAACAGAAGGGAGCGGGACATTATGACGATTGAAGAAGCGGATGAACGCATCCGGAAGAACGACGAGAAGATCAGGGAACTTCAGAAAAAGAAAAGGCAGGTCATGAGAGACATCAACGCGGAAACGAGGAAACAGAGAACCAGGAGACTGATTCAGGCGGGGGCGATCGTTGAGAGTGTGATGAAACGTCCTCTTGAAGACTCGGACCTTGCAAGGCTTCAGTCATTTCTTCTGCGGCAGGAGTACAACGGAAGATATTTCACGAATGCAATGAATGCAGGCAGGGAGACGGAAATCAGGGATGAACGGTAATTCGGAGCGGATTATTTTGGATTTTTCCTTATTTTTGAAAAAAATAAGGCGCACTTATATGCACACTCCGTATGCATTTAAGCGCGGCGGGCCCTGCCCTGCACCCGGCGGGTTCCACCCTGCACCTGGGCGAGGTTCTGCCTCTGCACTCCGGCGGGCACTGCCCTGCACCCGGCGGGTTCCACCCTGCACCTGGGCGAGGCTCTGCCTCTGCACTCCGGCGGGCGCCGCCAGACGCCCGGCAAAGGTTCCACCTCTGCACTCTGGCAGGCATCGGACGATTGCCTCTGTCCATACAGAAGGACAGGCGGCATCAGTCCGGTGCCTGCTTTGCGCGACGAGCCACGAAGCCGCCGAGCGTGCTCGCACGCAGAGACGGCTCTGTGGCGACCGCAGACATCGAACGCGCAGCGTGAGATGGAAGCGGCGCAGCCGGATCGAACAGGGAAGACGGAGTCGTCCTGCTCGATCTTCACGCAGGAAAGGAGGCCTATGGCTATCTATCATCTCAGCATCAAGATTGGCAAGCGTCATGGTTCGAAGTCCTCCGTGGCCGCGGCAGCCTACCGGGCGGGCGTAAGGCTGAAGGACGAGCGGTCCGGCAAGATATATGACTACACTCACAAGAAGGAAGTCACGTATTCGGAAATCATTCTTCCGGAGAACGCGCCTTCCTTTTTTCGTGACCGTGAGAAATTGTGGAACAGCGTCGAGCAGACCGAGAAACAGGACAACGCCCAGCTCTTCCGGGAGTTCGAGATTGCTCTCCCGAGGGAACTGTCAGGAGATCATCAGATTCAGGCAGCGCATGAGTTTTTCAGAAGAAGGGCGGATGAGGGAATGATCGTGGACTGGTCATTCCATGACAAGGACGGCAACCCTCATGTTCATGGAATCGCACCGACCAGGGGCGTGAAGAAAGATGGAGGGTGGACGCAGAAAACAAAGCAGGTTTATGCGCTTGACCAGAAAGGCGAGAGAATCCCGGTCATCGATCCGAAGACCGGACAGCAGAAGATCGGTGCCAGGGGACGAAAGATCTGGAAGCGGGAAACCGTCGAGGCAAACAACTGGAACGACAGAAGCCGGGCGAAGGAATGGCGCGCCGAATGGGCTGAGATCTGCAACCGTTATCTCGCTATGGAAAGACAGCCGGAGCGGATCGATGACCGGTCCTATGAAGAACAGGGCATCGACAAAGTGGCGACAAAACACGAGGGCTATGCTGCCAGGCAGATTGAAGCGAGGGGCGGTGTCTCTTCTGTCGCGGAGCAGAACAGGCAGATCCGGCTTCTGAACAGGATGCTTGAAAAAGCGAAGAAGATGGGCGTGCAGCTGATCCGGCAGTTTGAGCAGTTAAAGGAATCAGTCAGAAAGGAGTTTGAGAACATCGATGAACTCAGAGCAGGGAATGACATTTTATCAACTGGTCGACGCGATGGAGAAAGTCATGACAGAACAGCAGGAACTGCTGAAGAGAGCGGAAGACAGGCTGAAGGACATGACGGAAGAATACAGCCAGTGTCTGACGAGGATCGCGGATCTGGAAGCGGAGAACAGGGAACTCAGATCCCGGCTTCAGAGATACCGGAGGAAATCCTAAGACGGCTGAAAGAGATGAAATCGCAGTCGGAATCACAGAACAGGGAAATTCAGGAAACACTGAAGAAGGGAGAGTCGCTCAGTGAAAGGTTCAGCAGATGGGTTCAGCACAGGGCAGCTTATGAGTCTGCTCGAGCAGCTTCAGAGCGAGACAGAGGAAAAGGACCGGACCATTCAGACGCTTCAGAGGCAGTGCGAAATGAAGGATGTGGAAATCCGCTCTCTCCAGGAACAGAAGCAGAAGGCCGAAACAGACGCATGGAAGACTTCCCTGGCACTGGAGCAGAAAGCCCGGAAACTCCGGGCATGCGAGGCAGAGGCGAGGAGCCTGAGAATTCAGTTAAGAGACCGCGAGGAAGAAGTCTCTGACCTGAAGGCGAAGAAGAAGTTTGGCTTTTTCAGATAAGGAGGAACAGACGAATGAAGAACGTGAGAGAACTGACGAATCAGGAACTGGTCAGGAAACTTCAGGAAGGCAGCAGCTATTATCCTGCCGCAACCCTGATCTGGGAGATTGTTGAGAGGTTCGGTCTTTATGTAAGGCACGGTGACATTTCCAAACTTGACGCGAGGGAGCACATCGAAGGCGCGTGGATGGAAGATCTTGAAGACGAAGAGCCGGAGATCCCGGAACCTCACGAGACGCTGCGCCGATGAAGGAGTGAACTGCATGGATATATTTGAAGCAGTCAAGGAACAGGTCACCGCGAGGGAGGCAGCGGAGCGCTACGGAATTCAGGTGAGCCGCTACGGAATGGCGGTCTGTCCGTTTCATCAGGATAAGAATCCGAGCCTGAAGCTCGACAGGAGGTTTCACTGCTTCGGCTGCGGAGCGGACGGAGATGTGATCAATCTTGTGGCCAGACTGTTCGGGCTGAAAAACGGAGAGGCGGCAAAGAAGATCGCGGAAGACTTCGGAGTGCTTTACACCCGGAGCCGTGCATCTCCGGTGGAGCAATACACGGCAAGGCAGACAAGGCAGAGAAAGCAGGCTCAGCAGAACCGTTTCAGCAATGCCGGGAGGAAGTTTTTCCAGATCTTCTGTGATTACAGACAGATGCTTGGAGAGTGGGAAGAGCGTTATGCGCCGGCGAACCCGGACGATTGGGATCATATAGATCCCCGGTTTGAAGAGGCATTGCAGAACAAGTCCAGGATTGATTACATCCTGGACTCTTTTATTTGCGGCAGTCCGAAGGAAGAAGCGGAGCTGATTGCTCAGTACGGAAAGGAGGCGGCCAGCCTTGACAGACGTTTTGGAAACAATGAAGGACGAAGACAGGAAGAAGCTGGACGAGGCAATGACGGACCTGGGATTCCCGGACGAAGCAGGTGACATGTCCTGTCCGCCCTGGATCGGCGAGAAAGGGAAACTCATTGAGACAGTATTCTGTGAATGCTTCCTGAAGAATCATCCGATGAAGTGCATCAATGGCAAACTCTATGATACGGAAGGAGAAGTAGCCGAGGACGCGCTGCGGAAAGAAATCTACGATGCACTCAGCCCTGATTACTGCACAAACATGATAAAGCGAATCACCCAGCTTTCCCAGCTTATGAAGGTTGTCGCAGACTCAGAAGAGCCGCGGCGGCGGCTGGATCTTTTGAACGTGAAGAACGGGACACTTTACCTTGACGGAAGGTTTTCTTCTGAGAAGAGCATCTGCATGAACAGGTTTCCGGTTGATTACAATCCCGGCGCAGCAAAACCGGAAGTGTGGCTGAAATTCGTTGATGAACTGCTTTATCCGGAAGACATCCCCGCTTTTCAGGAGTTCATGGGATATACCTTTATCCCAACCAACCGGGCGCAGGTCATGATGATGCTGATTGGAAAAGGCGGCGAAGGGAAGAGCCAGATCGGGCATGTCCTGAGGGCGCTTCAGGGAACAAACATGACGGTGAGCAGCATTCAGAAACTGGTCACCAACCGCTTCGCAAAGGCCGATCAGATCGGCAAACTGCTGATGGTGGATGATGACATGAACCTTGATGCGCTGCCGGACACAGGGACGCTGAAGAGCCTTGTGACGATGGAGGACAAGACAGATGTCGAGTGGAAGTTCGGGCAGAGCCAGCAGGTCAGCCTGACCTTCCGGATCATGGGATTCGGGAACGGGTCCCTTTCCGCTTTGTACGACCGCTCTGACGGCTTCTACCGCCGCCAGATGATCATCCAGGTCAGGGAGAAACCGGACGACAGGGTGGACGACAGATACCTCACGGACAAGCTGATTGCGGAGAAAGAGGGAATCTTCCTCTGGTGTCTGGAAGGCCTGAAACGGCTGATCCGGAAGGGATACAGGTTTTCTGTCAGCAATCGTATGAAGCAGAATCTCGACACGGTGAAGCGGGAGGCGAACAACATCATCGAGTTCATGGAGTCGACCGGGTACATCCGCCTCGAAGAAGGCACTCACGCAGCGTCAAAACAGATTTATAGCGCCTACCTGAAATGGTGCGTTGACAACGCTGAGAAGCCGCTTTCAGACCGCACATTCATGAGATGGCTGAGCGGGGAACAGGAGCGGCTGCACATCAGATACGACAAAAACATTGATATTGGCGGGGGAAAGAAGGTTCGTGGCTACCAGGGGATCAACGTCATGATCAACACGGACGGTTGGCCGTGAGTGGCTGTTATAGGACAGTAAGGCGGCGTAAAGGCAGTAAGGCGGCACTTTTTCAACTCCTTATATATATCGTTTTTATCCCTGCTGGGTATACATATTTTTTCCATATAAGAATGAGAATGTAATGCCTACTGCCTTGCGGTGGCGGAAAATGCAGTAAATACGGGTGTTTCACGACAGGGCGCTTCCCCTCCTGAACCGCCTTCCAGCCGCCGCAGACAAAAGATTAACGGCGCAGGGAGAAGCCGAACCCTTCCTCGCCTTTTTGGAGGAATTCAGATGGAACAGAACGAGATCAGAAAAGAAGACTATGAGAAGGGAGGAGAGGTTCGCTCCGCGCCGATGAAGAATGAATACAGGGTCAGCTTCTACTTCAGAAAGGACAAAGGAAAGACCCTGGAGCAGAAGATCAGAGAGATCATATTAAGGGATAACTGATATTTTCCGGAATTGCGCCGATTCAGAAAACAGGCGGTGTATACCTCTGTTTTCTGTCGGTGATCGGAATAATGACGGTTGCTTTGTAAGTATCCGCGGCATCCGTCTTCATCAGGCCGTGATGCGCTTCCGTCACCTGCCTGACGTTGTCGAGGCCGTACCCGTGATCGAAGGAATGATGTCCGGAATGACTGCCTATTTGAGAGTATGTGTTTTCAATGATGATAACAAACCGGTCTGTCCTGTCGGATACGATATTGACTTTGATAAATGAATTGCCGGCGGGAAGATGTTCACAGGCATGAAGGCTGTTGTCCAGAAGGTTTCCAAGGACGATGCACAGGTCATAATCCGGAAGAGGGATTCTGGCATTATCTACCTCAAGATTATAGATGAATCTGATATCTGAGTATGCTGCCATATCGTTGTAATTTGTGATCAGAGAGTCGATCACAAGATTGCCTGTATTGATTTTGATATAGGTTTTTTCAAGCGCATCGGAGTAGCTCGTCAGGTAGTCATACATCTCCGCATATTTTCCTTTCGAGATATAGCTCTTTAATACCTCATTGTGGTGCTTGATGTCATGTATGATCCTGCGTCCCTTTTTATAGGATTCGCCGAGCTGTGTGTATTTTTCTTTTTGATATACCAGCTGCTTTTCCAGTGCAGAGGCATACACTCTTGAAGCATAGCTGTCAGCCAGTCTCTCAACCAGAGTCGTATGAACGATATTGATGACCGCAATGTAGATCCATATGATTGAGAAAAAAGAGATATGGGAATTGATGTAATCACGATTCAGCGGCATCAGGGCAAGGAGACAGACGGTGAGAATCGGGGTAAAAAGCATGAGGACAGAATATTCCTTCGGATGCTTCGGTCTGTCTTTTTTCATGAATGACAGAAGAATTGTGAAGATTAGCAGAATGATCTTGGACATCAGATTCATGCTGATATCATATTCATATCCGGTCAGTGTTCCGCTGTACAGCAGAGACGAGATGGTAACACAGATATTTTCAGAAATGAGCGCGGCAGTCTGGAAGATTGCAGAGAATATCACTTTCTGAAGAATGCCTGTATCCAGAAAGAAGCAGAGGAAAAAGGTCGTCAACAGGCTGATCAGATTCGTTACAAGTATCGACAGACGGGAAGACGAATCAACAAGTACTGCCGTATTGACCTGCAGAATGATTTCGACTGCAAGAATTGCCAGCCAGAACCATGCTTTGCGGATGCCTTCTTTTATTCTTCCTGTGGTTTTTGTCAGATATGTTTCCAGGATAAACATATCAAGCAGTGAACTGATGATCTGAATAATCGTCTCCAACTTAATCTCTCCCGCTGCTGTCTCTGATCAGATATGTATTGATGGAATTTACCATCTCGTTTTTTAATTTGGCGAGGTACCTTCTGCTGACAGGAACCTCTTCCCCATTTCTTAATACTGCCATGCCTGAATTGATATAGTGAATGTGGTAGACGTTGACCAGTATCCCCTTATAACACAGGGAAAATGGATAACCGGTAAGTTTTTCCTGCCATGCTGTGAGAATCCCTCTGGCAACAATCTTTCTGTCGTAAAGATGGAATGTGAGTTTCTGCTGTCTGGCGTCAGACGTTTCAATATACAGAATGTCCATGATGCTGACAGGAATCTGCTCATTGTCTTCGCTGTTGAGGACGGTAAGCGAGATGTATTTCTCTTCCTCTTTCCCGATTATTTCATCCAGCAGCCCGTATACGGCATCTTTATCCACCGGCTTCTGCAGGTACTGATAAGGATGAACGGAGAAACTGTCTTTCATATATTCCGGATAATTGCTGATGAAGATCACATAGGGATCGAAAGAGAGCCGGTCAATTGCGTCTCTGGCAAGGTCAATTCCATTGTGGTCTGCAATCTCCACATCCAGAAAAAAGATACGGTATTCTTTGCCGGATCGCATGGCAGAGATCAGGTCACCGGCTGCGGAATATAAATCCAGATGTATCTCATGCCTGCTGCCCCAGATATATGGAACCAGTATCGATTTCATACTTTTTAAGAAATCAGTATCATCGTCACATATGGCAATATTAATATCCATCGTGTAAATGGCTCCTAAGGGATAATATCTCAGACTGATTGCCTTTTATATTTAATAGAGCCGACAATCTGGCTGAACGCATTAATACAGAAGCATACAATAATCATGTTGCAATATACTTTATACGAGGTCAGACGGAAAAAAATATAGATGACTGACACAATGCTGACCAGTATTATTGAGCAGGATTTCAATTTGACTCTCTCACGGGGGGACAATCTTTTATTGGGGTTTTCAACAGGAGACAATAATACAATTATGAAGACTTCTGCTGCATAGATAAGATCCCTCAGGCTGAATGTCCCTGTTCTGTCAATGAAAGCGCAGATGGCAGGATTGCGGTATGTCAGAATTGCTGTCAAAAACAGAGAATAGGAGAGGACACTGCATTTCACTCTGGAGGCAGCATGATATCCTCCGGCTGAAGATTTCATAAGCGAAACACAGAGAATATACAGGATTGCGCCAGGCAGATCATGAAGCATGCCGCCAATAAGGATAAGGCTGGAATTATAGAGGATAATGTCAAAAAGGTACTCCAGGCAGTACTCATACTGCAGCATGTCAGAACCGTCGATCACTCTGCTTTCTTTGAGTGCTTCTGACAGCCTGGTACTGAAAAAGTGAGAAATCAGCATGGCAGGCCACCTCCTTCATTCTGTCAAAGATTATAGCATACATTTTAATGAAGGCTTCTGCATCTTGTACCCCATTTTTTACCTCTTGTACGGTTTTCGGGTTTTCAGGAAGAAATCGGTGCTACTCTTTAGCCACCATATGAGAAGCCAGTCCAGGAGAAAGGAGGATGCCATAATGAAACATCTGCTGATCAGGTGCGGTACCGTTCTGTGCACCATTGCGGTGGTCGTTACCAGATTTGGTGTATTGAGCTGCAGAGGACGGTTTTATCAGCCAGAGGAACCAGCAGGATTGAAAAACTTTTTGGAGAAAGGAGAAATTGAAAAAGAGAAAAACAGAAAAACAGGGGTAGAAAAGATTTTATAAATCTGTTTATATTGAGAAGGAGTTAAGAGATGAAACACAGAATAAGAAAAATCAGCTGTATTATCGCAGCAATAATTTGTGTCATTGGAACTACCGTAACGGCAAGGGCTGATACGATTAATTTTAATGTGACATGGCCGGGAGATCCATACTCTTATGAGGTAAAGAAGGCGGACAGCGAACAGAATTTTTATGTAACTACGACGTCACACTATCTTAGTGGCTTCTTTTTTGCCCAGTCGCAGCAAATCGACGATGGGTCAATTATTTCCAATCAGATTGGTCAGCATTTTTATACGAAAGCAGATACAGTCAGCAGGAGAAGTGTAGGAACGTACGCACGTCATGCTGATGGAAATAAATATTATCAGCTGGTTACTTCATCCTCACGAATCGGAATGAATGTAAAGGGAAGATATACCCCATAATCGCCTTCTGGAATAGTCTGCCCGGAATAACTGTATCCACATTCCCGGACAGACTATATAGTTAAATATTAATAACTAAAACTTCCCATACCTTTGATGGGACTGTTCCTTGAAAACTCAATAAAAACAGGCAGTCAAATACAGATTCAGGCCGTCTGAGCACCTCGTGCCAGGGTCCGCTTCATATATTCTGGCAGGCAATTGACGAACAGACTGATGAACTTATCCATTTGTTTATCGGTCACTTGAAATACTGCATAGATGCACTCGAACATCGCTTTCAGAATGATCTGAAAAGATTCGGCAAAAGTGATGTCGGCCAATTCATCTGTGAAATAGAAAAAGATTTCTCCAAGCGATCGGGCATCTTCGTCTTTCCGTTGTTCCATGGCAATCATCATGTAACGTGCGAATACAATAGCGACATGCGCCGTCAAAGCGTCATACGACAGACTATGGCATTCGCTGATAAGATGCAGGTATGTTTTACAGGTCTTGAAGAAGACTTCAATCTGCCAGCGCTTCCCGTAAATCCGAATGATCTCTTCTTCTGAAAGATCCGGATTTGTGCAGATGAAGGCAATCCAGTCCTTCTTGTTCTTCTTGTTGCGGACACAAACGATCTTTGCTGGAATCTTCTGATCTTTTCCGACCATGACATTTACGGAAAGCAGATACTTGCTGCGGCCGCGGCGTTTTTTACAGACGCCAAAGATTTTCCTGATGGAAAGCTGCTGACCATTGTACTCATAACGGATACGGCTGCTCTTCTTAATCATGGCGATGGAGTTCAGGCCAAGATTTTTGATTGCAACAAGCTGTGCCGGATTGGAGAACCAGCTGTCAAAAAGGACATAATCAGCGGTATGGCCTGCCTTCTGAGCCGCTTTGATCAACTCAAGCATTGCATCCGTACCTTTCATCTGAGCAAGGTTTCTGCGATGCGCAGCAAGAGAGCGTCCGTCAAAGTGTTCCTGCGGGCCGATCAGATTGGAGTCTTTTGAAGAAGCCAGCAGGCATCCGTTCACCGGAAGGAATGTATTTCCATCCGTCCATCCGAGGGTCATCAGGCGATATCCCTTGGTGTAGCGCATGGTGGTATGGTCAAACACCCTGGAGCCCAGCTCCGTTTTCCTGCAGCTGGTGCGTTCGAAAAGGCTGTCATCGACAACGAACGCATTCACCCGGCTTGTATCGGTCAGGGGCACGATTGTGTCAGCCACAGCTTTGGAAAGCAGTGTTGTGAACCGCAGCCAGTTGGTTTTCTTCCCGTTGAGAAAACGGTAGAAGGTGTTCTTCGAAAAACTCTCCTTGTAGGAGCCGGTTTTCTGTTGCATGTACATGCTTCGGTCAGAAAAGACGTTGCAGAGCTTGTACTTGAAAATCTGGAGGGCTGGAACGCCTTTTTCCTTCTGGGCGTTGCACTTGCGAAGCAGTTTCCCAACGCCGAATCTGGTAAAAAATGAAGTAATTGCATTAAAAAGATCCTGTCCGTCCTGATCCTGTGGTAAACTTGAGTTGGGCATAGAAACCTCCTTGTGTGTTTTTGTTTTTGGACAACTCAATTATACCAAGGCTCAGGTGACTGTGCCTTTTTATTGCCTGTTTTTGTTGAATTTTCAGGGTTCAGCACACCTTTTCGGTGTGGGAAGTTTTAGTTAATAATAGTTAATAGCAAAGACTGATTATTGATTATGGGGGAATTAATGACTAATGCAGATAAAAAGTTGGCATAAGACTTTCAGAGGATATCTACATGCGGATTTGTACCGTTTTGTACGAAGTACGAACTGGATTATGGCATCTTTTGGCGTGGCAGCAACTCTTTTTTTCTCATATTATTCTATGTTTGGATCTTTCTCTGGAATGATAGACGAGGATATTCTATTCATATATATGGCGGCATGCGAGGGAACCGGATCGATGCTTCTATATGTTTTCTGTGCCTATTCATTCGGAATGTCCTTCAGCGAGGACTTGGAGGATGGATATTGTCGGTACGAAATTATAAGAGGCAACCGACGACTGTATGTCCTGTCTCATGCAATGATAATTTTTCTGGGAGCCTTTCTTGCAATGATACTTGGAACAGTCATCTTCCTTCTGCTCTGCCGTAGTCGAGTACCATGGGTCAATGATCAGGCAAGTACATTGAATATGCTCAGAGAGGGTTCATCAGGTTATCGCTTCCTTTGGGACAATGGGCATTACATGCTTTATTGTATGACGGAAGCTTTTTATATGGGACTTTTTGCAGGAACATTGTCTTTGATGTCTGCATCGGCTTCACTCTTTGTAAAAAATAGAGCACTGGTCCTGCTTCTGCCGGTGGCATTGCTCAACTTGATTATCGAAATTGGATTAATACAGATTGGCGGGCTGCAATGGTCTTTTAAAGATATGCAGGGAATATTTGTAGCTGCCGGAGACGAATGGGAAGAATTCTTGAAAATTTCGGCAGTTAATATAATGCTGTCAGGAATAGCAATTTTCATTATTAATACGAGACTGAAAAGAATCATTTAAAAATGATGGTAGTCTATGTGATAAATTGAGAGGAAAATGATTATGCGACGGAGCAATTTAATTATAATCGGAAACATCATGGCTGCAATTCTGCTGTTTGGTACAGCGGGATGCCGAAGGCAGAGGAAAACGGAAGAGGGTGTATCGTCGGAAAGTGCTCAGAAAATGGAGTTGACTGCAACCTCTGAATACGCTGTGAATGTGGAAGAGGGTGCACTGGAATCTGAGAAAATCGAGACTGAGAGCAATGAAAGTCAATCTGCATTTCCTTCCGCTTACAAAAGCAAGAAAAAAATGGTGACATTCGACTGCGCGCTGGAAGTGCCGAATGAGTTTTTAAATGGCAATTTTTCCATGCCGTCTGTCAGGGGAATAAATTATGGAGATCCCCAGAAACAGTATGATGTTCTTGTCAAGCCACATGAGAGCGAAATCGCAGAAACGGATAAGAATGAATCTTTGGAGGATGGGAAACCGGATGATATGTTCTATGATCTGGCGAACGGAGACCATTATACGACAGGGAATGGAGTGAATTTCTACACACCCAAGGGAATCAAGTATGGACGTGTGCTTCCGCATGATGAAGGAATCCTGTCTCATAACATATTCACCTTTGGAACACCTGACGATAAGATAAATGAAATAAAAAAACTTGTAAATGACATAGGATATTCATCCGACCAGTATGCGTTCTCCTGGTACTCCTTGAGCAGTGAAGAGCGCAACAAAATGGAACAGCAGGCCGTGGAGGAAGGGCGCGTGACGTCAGAAAATATCCCGGATCAATGGGAGCAAGGAGATGATACATACACTATTTACGCATGGCAGAACTATAATGGACTGGATGTTCTTCCATGGTATATGACAGTGAACATGAGGGCGGCAGAGATGGACTTTTCTACAGCTCCTCTGACTGCAGTATTTGACGAAGATGGATTACAGACTTTCCAGATGTCTGCTCCGATTATGCTGGAGAATACAGATAAGACAGGTGAGGCCGTACAGGTTCTGCCATTTGAAAAAATTGCGGATGCTGTGGAGAACCGGTTCGAGTCGATGATCACTGATCAGCATTACACGGTGAAAAAAGCCAAAATGGTGCTTCGAACCTACAACGATGAGAATCAGAAACTTTCTGCGGAAGTGGTATGGCATCTTACGGTGACAGATGACAAAGGGAACATCCAAATCCTCATGTATGATGCTCTGACGGGCAAAGAAATCTTCCTGACTTAAGAGGGGTACGGACTTACATGAAACAGCTTCGGCAGATCGGCAAATCAGCCCGTATGAAAATTGTTTCTGACAGAATACTTCTGTATTTTATCATTGTGCTTGTAATCTTCTGGAAATATGAAGAGCCCTATATCAACTATGTGAAGCAGGTTGGATACCCGATTACATGGTGTATATTTCCCTTTATTATGACATCCAGTCCGATTGTGATAACGGTATATTTCTGCGTAATCTATATGAATGCAGACATTCCCTTTATGCAGCATATTAATATGTATTCTCTGATTCGTGCAGGAAGAAAGCGATGGGCAATCAATCAAATCGGCGGAATTGCAATTCGTTCGCTTGCGGCTGTCATTATAGCAGTAATTTGTTCACTTATCCCATTTACAGGAAGAATCACGTGGAGTCTTAACTGGGGAAAAGTGATGACGACACTGGCACTTGAAAGACCATTGGATTCAGATTTTTACATGCAATATGCGTCAACCGCAGATAAAACAATAATGTTTAAGCCATACCAGGAATCGATTTCAAGTTTTACCCCGGTTCAATTGATGCTTCTGACTGTCGCTATTTGTACCCTGATCTTTTTCATGATCGGCCTTGCCATGTTTCTGCTTGGTTTGACCATAGGCAGGATATGGTCTGTATCGTTCTCTTATGCATACGTAATGGCAATATATATTGTGGAGAATATGACCTACGACAGAAAATGGCTTCTTGGGTGGTTTCTGCCTACGATATGGGCGGAAGTTGGAAGTGTCAGCAAATCATTCGGAGGGTTCTACAGACTTCCTTCCCCGACATATATGTTTACGTTTTTGATTATTGCGATCGCGGCACTGGCGGCAGAAATTTGTCTTGTGATTCGCCGTGTGGATCTCAACTGGGATAATGAGGATGCATGAAAACGTATCTTCTATGATAATCTGCCAACTTTTGACAAATGGCGTAGGCGGATCATGTGACATAGGGTAAGCTCGTTCTCGTGGCTTACAGAGAACAAAGTTTGGGTCTTCACACAGCCTGCTTCAGTACGGAAGATATTCGGAGGAGCAAATGGAAAATCACACAACAATAGAAGTAGACCATGTATACAAGTCGTTTCGTAATGTGGAGGTACTGAAGGATATCACCCTTACGTGCGAGAGCGGGCATATCTACGGCATCGTGGGGCATAACGGCTCCGGTAAGAGCGTGCTGTTCAAGTGCATCTGTGGCTTTTACGGGTGCACGAAAGGTTCGGTGCGCATTGACGGAAAGACGATGGGGAAGGACATCGACGTCTTAAGCAATGCGGGCATTATCATCGAGGACCCGGGCTATCTGAGGAGGTGGAGCGCGTACCGCAATCTCCAGTTTCTCTATACGATACGGAACAGGAATGACCGGGACTATCTGTACCGGGTCCTGGAGCAGGTGGGGCTTGACCCGCATCTTAAAAAGCCCGTCGGAAAATATTCCCTCGGGATGAAGCAGCGTCTGGCGATCGCGCAGGCAATCATGGAAGACCCGCCGATCCTGATCCTGGATGAACCGATGAACGGCCTGGACAGGGAGGGCGTGGAGCAGATGCGGGACCTGTTCTCCGCGAAGAAAGAGGAAGGGAAACTGATGCTCCTGGCCAGCCATAACCGCGAAGATATCGATATCCTGTGCGATGAGGTTTATCAGATGGAAGACGGGGAGATGAAGAGACTTCGATGAAGAGAAGCTCGTTTGGGATACGGTATTGTCAGTCCGTTTCAGGAGGTGTTCAGATATTATGAAAAGGATACTTGTGTCTTTATTAACAGTTTCGCTGATTGCAGCATCCGGGATTCCGGCATGTGCGGAAGATCTGTATGGGGAAGAAATAACAGATCTGTACTCCTGGGAAGAGAGCCCTGTTGATGATGGCTCTTGGGAAGACGGAGCAGCATGTGATAAGGATCTGTCGGATCTGCCTCAGGAAAATATCAGTGATGAACAGGAACGGCGTAATTTTGAGGCGGCACTGAATAACGATATCAGTCTGTATGGAGATGATTTTCCTGATGTTTCCGGCACTCCTGATGATAACGAGACGGCCAATGCTGATAATGAGTCAGGGGCATTGTCTGCAGAGTTTGAATCCGCTCTGAATGATGACAGCATAAAATTATCGGAGACAGGGATCGACGGAATGAATCTGGTTTCATCCAGATATTATGACCTGGATTCGGAATATTCTGCTGAGATTGATGACTATGAGTCAATTCCGGCGGAAAGAAAAGCGTCGTCAACAGTAAGCACCGTGGAACACGCCAGAAAGTGGAGAATATACAGAAATACTGATAACGCTACTATGGTGCAGTGGGTGTTAAGGGGAATATTTATATACGATGGTAACACAAGCCGCTGCAAAGAGACGGCTATGAACTGTGATAACAGTGCACCGGATATTTTTCGTGTAACGGAAAAATCCCATTACTCTTATGGGATGTATGCCGTAGGAGGATGCAGCGCAATCTATAGAAAAACAGGAAAAGCATTTTCACGGACAATTCGCTTTGGAGTAACACGAACGGGAAACGTCGTATAACAGCCCTGTAGGTACTGAAACTTCTGACGCTTTGCAGTACATGCCATGAGAGAAGGGAGGAGAATGAAGGATATATTTGATTATCTCTGTGAGCAGGATGAAGACCTCGGTCACCTTCCGCGAACTGATCTACTCGAATCTGAAAAACAGGATGTTTTGCAATATATCAGGGCGCGTACAAAGGAAATCACGGGTACAGCCGATTTCAATGGTGAACGGATGACTTCCGAAACAGAAAGGAAAGATTCCTGACGTATTTGTATGAAGCTCCTGGTGTCCGTACGGATGCCAGGAGCTTCATGCGCCTGTACTGTATATAAGTTCTTCGTGGAGTAGTACAGACTCCCGAAATATACAGTTTGATCAGATTATGGTAGCCGCCTTTCCGCTGAATGGGTGCTTTTTGTTATAATCTGCAGCCTCCCGGCTGATTTCTTCCGGAGTCATTTGATCGAAATATTCGCGCTGCCACTGAGTATAATCAAACTGTTCTCTTATGATCAGAGAGATAAAGTATTCGGCATCAACGGCTCCGAGCTGGTCCTGAAGACACTGCATTCCTCTTGTAAGAACTTCCTGTGCGCTTTTGCTCATAAGTCGCTCACCTCCTTCAGGGAAACGAAATCAATGGGTGACAGAAGGATGATTTGATCGCTCTGATATTTCAGCAGCCTGTCATCCGTTGTAATAAAATAATTGCAGGCGCCGTATATGGCTGCCGCCACATGACAGGCGTCTTTAAATTTGACACCGGTTTTCATTATCTCCTTTGCTGCCGTTTCGACTGTCTCCTGGCTTTTCTCTGAGATGTATATCCTTGTATAGGTTTCCATGAATGACAGGATGGTCTCCCGGCGCATGATGAAAGGATTCTTAGAGCACTCATAGTTGCTCATATAGGAACTTGCCAGCTCAATCTTGCCCTCTCGGATGAGATCTTGAATATAAAGTTTCGACTGAGCTTCCAATGAGATCCGAATCTGCGTCTGATCATCGTACGGACGATTGTAGCAGCAATTGTCAAGATAAATTCTCAATTCATCACCTCATCTGAGACTGTGTTGATACTGCTACTCTAGCACAGATCTGCCGGGCTGTCATTCATGAGAAGCTGTTCCAATTGCCAATTGACAAGACCTTACAATTTTTGTCTTGACAAAAACTCTCCAAAAGG
>Ga0256406_1003680_pt1 | contig 18613 bp, 13 predicted proteins | sample RumenRJG_03DNA_FD_185986 | JGI IMG/M metagenome (GOLD analysis project Ga0256406, IMG submission 185986) | Bovine rumen microbial communities from Lethbridge, Alberta, Canada - RJG_03 | ecosystem: Host-associated > Mammals > Digestive system > Stomach > Rumen | place: Canada: Alberta | collected...
GTACGGCGTGGTCGTGGAGCCCTGCTCCTCGTAGCCGTGGACGTGGAAGTTGTCGTGGTTCGGGCGGTCCCAGATGAGGCGGCGAATCGTGCCGGGATAGGCGTGGAACGCGAAGAGCACGGGCTTGTCGGCCCCGAAGAGCTCGACGAAGCGCTCGTCGCTCATGGCGTGGTCGTTCTCGGAGGCGTTCTGCAGGCTCAGCAGGTCGACCACGTTGACCACGCGGACCTTGACGCCGAGCTTGTCGAGCAGCTCGACGGCGGCCATGGTCTCCTGGGTCGGCACGTCGCCGCAGCAGCCGAGGACGATGTCGCAGTCCTCGTCGGAGGTGGCGGTGGAGGCCCACTTCCACTCGGCGGCGCCCTGCTTCAGCTCCTCGCGGGCCTCGTCGAGCGAGACCCACGTCGGCGCGGGCTGCTTGCCGGCGAAGACGGCGTTGATGCAGTTGGTCGAGGTGTAGGCGCGCTCGGCCACGGCGAGCAGCAGGTTCGCGTCAGCCGGGTAGTAGATGTTCACGACGTGGTCGTTGTTGAAGTCCTTGTTGAGAAGGACGTCGACGAAGCCGGGGTCCTGGTGGGAGAAGCCGTTGTGGTCCTGGCGCCAGACGTGGCTGGAGAGCAGCATGTTGAGGCCGGAGATGGGCTTGCGCCAGGGGATGTGGCGCACGGTGGCCTCGAGCCACTTGGCGTGCTGGTTGACCATGGAGTCGACGATGTGCACGAAGGACTCGTAGCTGGACCACAGGCCGTGGCGGCCGGTCAGCAGGTAGCCCTCGAGAAGGCCCTCGCACTGGTGCTCGGAGAGCTGCTCGATGACGTTGCCCACGGGCGAGATGTGCTCGTCGTTGGCGGGGTCGTCGTTGAGGTCGCCGTTGAACCACTGCTTGTCGGTCACCTGGTAGCTCGGCTGCAGGCGGTTGGAGGCCGTCTCGTCGGGCCCGAAGATGCGGAAGCGGTCGCGGTTGTCGTTGATCAGCGCGCCGGTGTACTCGCCGAGGACGCGGGTGGCCTCGGTGGCGCCGGAGCCGTGGCCGGCCTCCTCGACGTCGACCGCGAAGTCCTCGGCCTTGGGGAGGTCAAGCTCCTCGCGGACCCTGCCGCCGTTGGCGTTGGGGTTGGCGCCCAGGCGAAGGTCGCCCTCAGGCATGAACTCGGTGACCTCGGAGCGGATGGCGCCCTTCTCGTCGAAGAGGCCCTCCGGCTCGTAGGACTCCATCCAGCCCTTGAGGACCTCGAAGTGGGCCTCGGTGTCGCGGGCGGACGCCAGCGGCACCTGGTGGGCACGCCAGGAGCCCTCGGTCTTCTTGCCGTCGATCTCCTTGGGGCACGTCCAGCCCTTGGGGGTGCGGAAGATGATCATCGGGTAGAACGGGCGGGACGCCTCGCCGGCGGCCGCGCGGCTCTTGATGTCGCAGATCTCGTCGAAGACGGCCTCGAGCAGCGCCGCGAAGCGACGGTGGATGGAGGCGTGGTCCTCGTCGTCGAAGCCGGCGACGAAGTTGTAGGGGTGGTAGCCCATGCCGCGGAAGAACTCGTCGCGCTCGCCGTCGGAGATGCGGGCGAGGATGGTCGGGTTGGCGATCTTGTAGCCGTTCAGGTGCAGGATCGGCAGGACGATGCCGTCGGTCAGCGGGTCCATGAACTTGTTGGTCTGCCAGCTGGTGGCAAGCGGGCCGGTCTCGGCCTCGCCGTCGCCCACCACGGCGACCGCGAGCATGCTGGGGTTGTCGAGCACGGAGCCGTAGGCGTGGGAGAGCACGTAGCCGAGCTCGCCGCCCTCGTGGATGGAGCCGGGGGTCTCGGGCGCGTAGTGGCTGGGGATGCCGCCGGGGTAGGAGAACTGGCGGAAGAACTTCTGAAGGCCGGCCTCGTCGTCGGTGATGTCGGGACGGACCTCGCGATAGGTGCCGTCGAGCAGGGACTGGGAGGTGCCGGCGGGTCCGCCGTGGCCGGGGCCCATCAGGAAGATGGCGTGCTGCTGGTGGTCGTGGATGAGGCGGTTGACGTGGCCGAAGAGGAAGTTCAGGCCGGGCGTGGTCCCCCAGTGGCCGACGAGGCGGTGCTTGACGTCCTCGCGGGTGAACCCATCCGGGCCGTCCTGGTTCTTGAAGTCAGCCCTCATGAGGGGGTTGGAGCGAAGGTAGATCTGGCCGACGGAGAGGTAGTTGGCGCAGCGCCAGTACTTGTCCAGCCAGGAGATCTCCTCCTCGCTCACAGGGGTGTTGAGCTTCTTCCAGGGAGTGCCGATCGTGGGTTGTGGCATGTCGTTCTCCTTCGTTGCTCGCCTGCATCTCTTCCGAAACATACGCAAGTTAATGGTATGTTCCGATACCTACAACGTTCGTAAGATTCAGAGTGTTTCTGAATCTGCACACAAAGAATCCTACATTTCCCGCAATATGTACCGCTCCCGTAACTATACGCCCCGTTCCCCGCTCAGTAATCGAGAAGAGAACATTCACTTTGTTCAACTCTGTTTACTGACTACCTTCGAATTTTTAGGGCCTCGGCGCCCTCCACACGCGCTACTTGACCTCGAAGGGCGAGTCCTCCCCGCGCGAGAACGCGAGCAGCGCGCCCGTCGAGCTGCGCACCATGTTCCGGACGTCCTCCTCCGTGTAGAAGGCCATGTGCGGCGTCACGATCACGTTGGGCAGCCCCTTGAGCACCGCGCGGTCGCGGTTGGGTAGCACGTCGCGCGAGCGGTCCAGGTAGTAGAGGTCGCTCTCGTTCTCGATGGTGTCGAGCGCCGCTCCCCCGAGCTGGCCCGTCTCGACGGCGTCCACGAGGGCGGCGGTGTCCACGAGCGAGCCGCGCGCGGCGTTGACGAGGATGGCGCCGCGCCTCATCCGCGCGAAGGCGGCCGCGTCGATCATGTGGTGGTTCTCGGGCAGGCCGGGCGCGTGCAGGGTGACGATGTCCGACGAGGCGAGAAGCTCGTCCAAGCTCACGTAGGTCGCGAGCCTGCCCACCTCCTCGGAGGGGTAGGGGTCGCAGGCGAGGATCTTGCAGCCGAACCCGGACAGGTGGCGCACCACGGTCGCGCCGATGCGCCCCGTCCCCACGACGCCGACCGTCGCCTGGGAGATGTCGAGCCCGATCTTGCCGTGCAGGCCGAAGTCCTGCGCGTCGTCGGTCCGCTCGATCAGCTTCATCTTGCGCGCCGCCATCATCATCAGCATGATCGCGTAGTTGGCGACGCCCTCGGGCGGGTAGGCCGAGTGCGCCACGCGCATCCCGATCGAGCGCGCGTGAGCAACGTCGATGTGGTCGTAGCCGATCGAGCGGGTGGCGATCCAGCGGGCGCCCAGGTCGTGCAGGGCGTCGAGGCGGGCCGCGTCCATGGGGTTGGTGATGCAGCTGATGGCGTCGTAGCCGCGCGCGAGGCCGAGGTTCTCCTCGCTCGGGTACTCCGAGGTCCACCCGAACTCGAAGCCCTGCTCCCCCGCGTACCCCTCGAGGTAGCCGAGCTCGTCGTACTCCCTGAGCGCAAACGCGAACAGCCGCATCTTTCCTCCCCTGCGCATGGCGCGCGTCTAGACCTGCGCGGGCCGCCTCACCGCCGGCGTCCCCGCGCCTCGCTCGCATGATAGGACAAAGGCAGGTGCGCCGCGAGGGCGTACCACGCGATCCAGACGCCGTAGGCGCCCAGCGCGTAGGGCACCAGGTAGCCGGGGTTGCCGAGCAGGTCCGCGAAGGCCTCGAAGGGCGTGTTCGAAAGCGGCCGCGTCACGAAGAAGAAGTTGGTGTCGAAGACCGGGTTGGCCAGCCGGAAGAGGGCGCCGGCGAGAAGGGCCGCGAGCGCCGGGATCCAGCTGCGCCGCACGCTGGGCGAGAAGTCGCCTCCAACCACGGGCGCCCACGCGCACACGAGCAGCAGCGTGTGCTCCGCGAAGCCCCCGAGCGAGGCGTACGTGAGGATGGGGCAGTAGCTCCAGCCGGGGAAGAGCAGCGCGGAGAGGCCGCCGGTCGCGCCCCACGCGAAGAGGACCTCGCCCACGGGCTCGCCGGCGCCGGAGTCGCACGTGAGGGCGTAGGCGAGCGCCAGGTACTCGCAGAGGTTGCAGACGTGGAGCGGCCAGAAGATGGGGACGAGCAGGCCGTCGGCGGCCAGCGCCACGTCGCGGGAGGCGAGCAGCGCCAGCGGGACGGCGGAGGTCGCGACGAGCATCCTGCGGCGCGGCGAGCCGGGCGCGAGGCCGGCGGGCAGCCTGCAGTAGCGGCGGAGCAGCAGGGAGAAGGACGCGAGGCAGCAGGCGAGGACCGCGAGGTGCTGGGGCCCGAAGGTCGCGAAGCCCTCGCCGCGCGCGAGAAGGACCGGCTCCGGCGTCAGGAACCAGGCGAGCCCCTCGCCGAGCGCGGCCGCCACCGGGCCGATTCCGAGCGCGGCGCTCATCGGGGGCCGCCCGCCTCGCCCGTCCCGCCCGCCGCGGTCCGCCCGGGCGAGCCGGGAGCGCCGCCGCCTCGGGCGGACCCCTCGGCCCAGGCGCGCATCGCCGCGTTGAGCTTGGGATAGATGCGCTCGCGCATCCACGGCTCCGCGCTCGCCTCGACGGCGCCCTCAGGAGAGAACCACCTGAGGGCACGGTTCTCGTCGGGCTTGGGGCGCAGCGGCTCGGCGGGGTCGGCGACGACGAGCCAGGTGAGGTTGAGGTGGACGTGCGAGCCCACGTACCGACCGCGCTTCTCGTGCCCGTCCACGGCCAGGACCTCGAGCGATATGGGGCGGCGCAGCGCGGGCTCGAGCCCCGTGAGCCCGCTCTCCTCGCCTACCTCGCGCAGGGCGACCGCGAGGAGGTCGCGCTCGCCGTCGGCGTGGCCGCCGAGCCAGCTCCACGAGCGGTAGGTGAGGTGCCAGCACATGAGCACCCGCGAGGCGGACGCGTCGCACACCCAGGCCGAGGAGGTCAGGTGGGCGCGGTCGTTGTCGCGGCCCCAGACGTCCTCGCGCTCGAGCAGCCGGAGGATCCGCTCCCTGTCGCGCTCCTCCTGCTCGTTCACGGGCCGATAGGAGCGCACCAGCTCGACCGTCGCCCTGGCGCCGGCGTCCGAGGGCGCCCTCCTCGCACCAAGCTCGCCCATGCCTGTCACCTCATTCGCCCGCGCGGCCTGCCGCCACGCCCGCCACCGGCGCGCCCGCAACCTGCCCGCCTGCCGCCGGCGCGCCCGGCGCCCTCGCGGCAAGCTGGCGCAGCGCCTCGTCGAGGTGCTCGAGCAGCAGCGACCGGACGTCGGTGAGCGAGACGAGCCCGCCCTCGCGCACCTCGACGCCGTAGAGCGAGCGCTCGAGCGCTGCGCGCAGGCTCTCCCCCGCGTCCGCCCCGATCCGCGCGCGCTCGAGGTCGCCGGCCGCCATCATGAGCGGCACCAGCCTGACCGAGAAGGCGCACGGGGCCTCCTCCGCCACACGGCGCAGCAGCCCCGTGGGGTCGGCGTCGAGCGGACACACCCAGAGGTCGGGCCTCCCGAGCCCCCGGAGGGCGACCTCGAGCAGGGAGAGCGCCCCGGAGCCGGCCGCGCCCGCGCGAGACCCTCCCCCGTCGCCCACGAGGACGGTCACGGCGTTCCTCCCCTGCGGCAGGGCGCGGACGAGGGCCTCGGCCAGGCGCCTCGCGTCGGACGCGCGCGAGACGAGCGGCCTGCCCAGCGCGACCTGCGCGAGGCCGGCCGGCGCGCTCGCCACCTCGGCGCGGAGCCGCGCGAGGTCCGACCCGTCCGCGACCAGCGCCGGAAGCACGGCCGCGCGCGCCGCGCCGGCCCGCGCGAGGGCGTCGAGCGCCTGGGACACCGAGCGCACCTCGCCCCCGTCCGGGAGCGAGTCCGGCCCCCCGACAACCGCGAGCTCGACCGGCGCGGTCGGGTGGGCGCGGCGCACCTCGTCGAGGAGGGGCCGGTAGCAACCCACGAGCCCGCCCGTGGCAGCACCACCGCAGGCGACCACGACGCCCGCGCGGCCGTCCGCGGCAGCGTCGCAGGAGGGCGCCATTGCGCCCGCGCGCGCAAGCATCCGACCCCATGCGGACATCGGCACCCCCTCCCCGGACGTCCCCGTCGCGCGTGCCGCCGACGGGTCCTTCTCGCCCAACTCTAGCAGGTCGGCGGCAGGTCGGCGGCAACGCTACCTCCACACGGTGGCGCTACCATTCCACCAGAGCGGCATCGTCTGGGGAGGCTCCATGAACGGCACCATGATGCAGGCATTCTCGTGGTACCTGCCGGCGGACGGCAGGCACTGGGCGACCCTCGCTGCGGACGCCAGGCTCTTCGCCGACGAGGGGATCACGGCGGTGTGGCTCCCGCCGGCGTTCAAGTGCGCGAACGGGCCCGGCGACACCGGCTACGGCGTCTACGACCTCTGGGACCTCGGCGAGTTCGACCAGAAGGGCTCCGTGCGCACCAAGTACGGCACCAAGGACGAGTACCTCGCGGCCATAGACGCCTTCCACGAGGCGGGCATCCAGGTCTACGTGGACGTGGTGCTCAACCAGCGCATGGGCGCCGACGCGTGGGAGCGCGTGCGGGCGCGCGAGGTCTCGGCCACGGACCGCGAGCGCGACACCTCGGGCGAGGAGACGATCGGAGCGTGGACGCGCTTCTCCTTCCCGGGGCGCCACGGCAAGTACGACGACTTCTGCTGGGACTGGCACGACTTCCACGCCGTGGACTTCGACCAGCTCACCGGCCGCTCGGGCATCTGGCTCTTCTCGGGCAAGAGCTGGAGCGAGGACGTGGAGCGCCGCGAGAACGGCAACTACGACTTCCTGATGGGCGCAGACGTCGACCCGCTCTACCAGCCCGTCCGCGACCAGCTCATGCGCTGGGGCGAGTGGTACCTGGACCTGACCCACGCAGACGGGATCCGCCTGGACGCGGCCAAGCACATCTCGCGCGGCTTCGCGCTCGACTGGCTCTCCCGGATGCGGGCGCACGCGGGGCGCGAGCTCTTCTGCGTGGGCGAGTACTGGTCGCCGGACGTGGGCGAGCTCAAGGACTACCTGGGCTGGGACCGCAGCATGAGCCTCTTCGACGTGCCGCTGCACTACAACCTCTTCCGCGCCTCCAACTCCTTCGGCGAGCAGGACCTGTCGCGGATCTTCGACGGCACGCTCGTGCAGACCGACCCCACGAGGACCGTCACCTTCGTGGAGAACCACGACACGCAGCCGCGCCAGGCGCTGCAGTCGAGCGTGGAGGAGTGGTTCAAGCCCGCCGCCTACGCGCTCATCCTGCTCAGGCACGAGGGGTACCCGTGCGTCTTCGAGGGCGACCTCTTCGGCATGCCCAACGACGGCGAGCCGGCCGTGCCCGAGCTGTCGCTGCTCATGGAGATCCGCCGGCGCTTCGCCTACGGGGAGCAGCGCGACTGGCTCGACGATCCCGACGTGATCGGCTGGACGCTCGGCGGCGACCGCGAGCACGCCGGCAGCGGGGTGGCCGTCGTGCTCACCGACCGCGACGGCGGCACCAAGCGCATGTACGTGGGAGACGAGAACGCCGGCGAGACCTGGATCTGCGTCATGGGCAACGAGGCCTCGGTGACGATCGGCCCGGACGGCTGGGCGTCGTTCCCGTGCGCCTCCGGCAGCCTCGCCGTCTACGTGCCGCGCGACGCGACCCTCGTCTTCGAGCACGACTACCGCGACTACGTGCAGGCGGCGGCCACGGCGCCCAACCCCTCGCCGGCGGGCTAGGCGTCCGCAGCCGGGCGCGACCCCCGCCTGCCCCCGCGATGCCCGGCGGCTAGGCGAGGGCCTCCGCCACCCGTGTCCTCAGGTCGGGCAGGACCTCCTCCTCGAACCAGGGGTTCCTCCTCATCCAGATCTGGTTCCTGGGCGAGGGGTGGACGAGCGGGAAGTACTCCGGCAGGTAGCTCCGGTAGTCGCGCACGACGCCCGTGAGCGGCACGGACGACTTGAGCCCGAGGTAGCGGTGGGTGGCGTAGGTCCCCACGAGGACCGTGAGGCGCACCTCGGGCATCATGGAGAGAAGGACCGGGTGCCACTTCTCCGCGAAGCCCTTGCGAGGCGGCAGGTCGCCCGACTTGCCCTTCCCGGGGTAGTAGAAGTCCATGGGCACGATCGCGACGCGATGCGGGTCGTAGAAGGTGTCGCGGTCGACGCCCAGCCAGTCGCGCAGGCGGTCGCCGCTCTTGTCGTTCCAGGGTATGCGCGTGTCCTGCGCGACCCTCCCCGGCGCCTGGCCGATGACCACGACGCGGGAGTCCGCCGCGACCGCGTAGAGCGGGTCGATCCCGCGCTCCGTGTACGACGCGTTCTGCCCGTCGGCCCGAATGGCCTCATACACCTCGTCGAACGTCTGATACGCCCTCGACTCGTCCATCTCGACCCCTCCCCTGGGGCGGCTGCCCGGCGACCTGCCGCCGCGCCAGCGCCGCCCGCGCGCTCCTGAGCTCCGACGCCTACGAATGTACCCCGCGCTCGCCGGCGCGGCAATGCGGGGGCGCGGGGCGACGCGCCCGGCGGTGCGCCCGGCGCAGGCCGCCACGTTACCGAGCTTTAACCTCCTCCCCCCTTGCGCGGCGCGCGGTCCCGGCCTATAGTCCAGCGGTACGAGAGCAGGCGGAGGAACCGGAGAGGAGGCGCCACATGTCGCAGAACGCTCGCACTTCCCAGGCATGGTGGTGGCGCCCCGCTCATACGACCGGTCGATCGTGAGTCTCTCGCGCCATACCTGCGCATGCGAAGGGGGCTTCCGGATTGGCCGGAAGCCCCCTTTTCCATGCCGCCGTCGAAGAGTCAGGAAGAAAGGAACCAGCCATGTCCCAGTCCCAGGCCACCACCCAGCAGCAGCCCCGCACATACAGCCATTCCGGGGGCAGCAGGCTCGACGTCCGGGCCCTCGTCCTCCTCGCCGTCCTGCTTGCGGCGGGCATGATCTTGAACTTCACGGTCGGCAAGGCGATCTCGGGCTTCTCGGGCGGCCTCATCAGCCCCGAGTTCATCATCTCCGCCTTCTGCCTCACCATCCTCGTCGTGAGGCCCAAGGTCAGCGAGGCCCTGGTCATCGGGCTCATCTCCGCCGCCGTGATCCAGGTCACCACCACCTCGCCCTTCATCGACTTCGCCGCCGAGGGCGTGGCCGCCATGCTCATGGCCCAGATCGTGCGCGTCGGCATGAGGGGCGCCGCCAAGAGGTTCGTGCCCTTCGTCGGCACCCTCGTGACGACCGTCGTCTCCGGCGTCATCTTCATGCTGATCAAAATCGCCCTCGTGGGCGCCGCCAGCCAGCTCGTCGCCGCGATGCTGCCGGTCGTGTTCGCCACCGGCGTCTTCAACGCGATCCTCGTCCAGGCGCTCTACCTGCCGATCCGCAAGGCCCTCAAGATCGAGGGGTAACCGCTAGCCGTCGAGGAGGGCCTTGAGCTCGTCGGGCTCGAAGCGGTACTCCCTGCCGCAGAAGTGGCAGTGGACGAGCGCGGGCTCGCCCTTCTCGACCATCGACTCGAGCTCGTCGCGGCCGAGCGCGAGGACGATCCGGGAGGCGCGGTCCTTGTCGCACCCGCAGTGGAACTCCGCCGGCATCGCGTCGAGCTCCTCGTACCCCATGCCGCGCAGGAGGTAGCCGAGGACGTCGGTCGGGGACATGCCGCGCTCCTGCATCTCCGTCACCGACTCGACGCCCTTGAGGTTGGCGGAGAGCTGGTCGATCAGGGCGTCGTCGTAGCCGGGCATGAGCTGGACGACGAAGCCGCCCGCCTGCCGCACGCTCAGGTCGACGTCCACCAGGACCCCCACGCCGACCGCCGTGGGGATCTGGTCGCTGACCGCGAAGTAGTAGGTGAGGTCGTCGCCGACCTCGCCCGTGGCGAGCGGCACGGTGCTCGAGTAGGGCTCCACACCCGGCAGGTCGCGCACGACCGTCAGCGTGCCCGCGCCGATGCCGCCCCCGACGTCGAGGTGGTTGTCGCCCTTGAGGTCGAGCCACACGTTGGGATGGTTGGCGTAGCCCTTTACCTGTCCCTTGTTGTTGGCCGTGACGGTCAGGCCGCCGATGGGGCCGTCCCCGGACATGACGAGGGTTATGAGCTCGTCCTCGTCCTTGGACATGGCGCCCATCATCAGGCCGCCCATCATGAGGCGGCCCAGCGCCGCCGTCACGAGCGGGCTCGCGTGGTGGTTGTCGCAGGCGGTCTGGACCGTGTCGCGCGCCGTGACGGCGAAGGCGCGCACGAGCCCGTCGGCCGCGGTGCCCCTCACGATGTGGTCGCCCCCACGGACGCGGGCGTCCCTGAAGTCGATGAGCTCCGCGCCCGTGGCGGCGCCCGTGCCCGTGCCCACGCCGGCGCCCGCGACGCCGTTGTCCTTCTCTGCCATGTCTCCCCCGTCTCCGGCCGCGGCGACCCTCGCCGCCCGGCCCATGCTCGTCTTTCCGTCTCTCGTACCCAACCGAGCGGCCGGGCCTCCCCGGGATCGCCTTCGGCGCGAGAAAACCGAGCGGCTCCATAGGAGGCCCCGAGGCCCGGGTCCTTCTCGCCCGCCGCACGCGGACGCACGGCGCGGCAGACCTTGCCGGCTGGCATACTGGGTGGAGGCGACGCCATCGATCGAGGGGGAGCCATGTTCAGCCCGTTTCGCGCGCCCGACGGCAGCCAGAAGACCATAGCCGAGGTCGGCTGGGAGGACCTGGCCCAGCTCAAGGACATGGACGAGGGCTTCGTGCTCGAGTTCAAGTGCTCCGACACCGCCTCCGTGCGGCGCAAGATCCCCAAGATCGTCGCCTCCTTCGCCAACTCGCGCGGCGGCTGGCTCGTGATCGGCATCGCCGACGACACCAAGGAGGTCACGCCCATCCCCCGGCCGCAGGCGGACTTCTCGCAGACGGTCGGCGAGCTCTGCCGCAGGCACGTCTCTCCCGCGCCGCCCTTCGAGGCGCGCTTCGTCGAGGACCCGGGCAACCCGGGGCAGGGCGTCGCCCTCGTGCAGGTCGGCGAGGGGGACTTCCCGCCCTACGTGGCCGACGGACGGGTGGAGATCCGCGAGGGCTCGACCTCGGGACCCGCGACCGGCGGCGAGCTGGTCGAGCTCTACGGCAAGGCGACGAGGCGCCACGCGGAGGTCGCCGGCTTCTGCCACCGGACGGTCTTCTTCCCGGACGCCGGACCGGCCGGCGCCGTGCCCCTCTTCGACCTCTACCTCTACCGGATGGGCATCCGCCCCGCCGAGGCCGTGGGGAGGGCTGAGGTGGAGGGGCACGTGGCCGCCATGCGCGCGTGCTTCTCGCGGCAGGGGATGTCGTGCCACGTGCAGCACGCCCACGACTCGCTGATCCTGCGCGGCACGCCGCCCCTGCGGCTGGGCGAGGCGCACTCGGCCATAGAGCTCTTCGGCGACGAGTCGATGAAGCTCACCGTGCCGGCCGTGCCCCTGGACGGCGTCGAGCGCGCACGGGCCCTCGCCGCGCTCTCGGACTTCGGACAGCGCGTCCCCGAGGGCTCGGTCATCGTCGACGCGCGGCAGACGCTCAGGCGCGTGACCCTCATGGCCACCGTGCTCGACCGCTACGTGCGCGAGCGAGGGCTCTCGTGGCGGGGCTACGCCGTGGTGTACGAGCTCGAGAACATGGCCGGCGTCATCCTCTGGAGCGCGGGCGAGGAGTACCGCGCGTACGCGAGGCGCCACGGCGCCCTGTTCTGCGGGACCACGGACTGCCGCAGCCACGTGCGCTACCTGGACGACGGCGCGCACGACTCCTTCCGCGCGCGGCAGTTTGCCGGCAGCCACTTCTTCGAGGCCTGCGGCCTGCCGCTCGGCTCGCACGACCCAGAGGACATCCAGCTGGTCGACGCCCTCCTCAGCACGAGCCGCTGACGCCGGGAGGGCGCGGCGGCGTTCGGGCGCGCCGGTGGTTGCGGCAGGCGCGGCGGCGCGTCGTGCGGACGCATCAAAGTAGACCCCGATTTTGGTCGAATTGTGCAGGCATACCCAACTTTCCCTGTGTTATACGGACAATCTTGCGAACGGCAGATAATGGGTGCAGACGGTGCCGCAGGGCACGACACACCCATTAGAAAGGCATGCGCATGATCACCCCCATCGTGGCGGAGTTCCTCAGCACGGCGCTCATGATCCTGTTCGGCGTCGGAGTCCACTGCGACACGGTCCTCAACGGGACCAAGTACCACGGCTCCGGTCACCTCTTCGCCATCACCACGTGGGCCTTCGGCATCTCCGTTTGCCTCTTCATCTTCGGCGGCGTCTGCATGAACCCCGCCATGGCGCTCGCGCAGTGCCTGCTCGGCCTGGTGGACTGGTCCATGTTCGTGCCCTACGTGATCGCCGAGATGGCGGGCGGCATCGCCGGCGCGGTCGTCTCCTGGGTCATGTACGCCGACGCCTTCAAGGCCTCCGAGGGCAAGGTGGACGGCGTCGCCATCCGCAACATCTTCTCGACCAACCCGCTCATCAACGACAAGCCGAGGAGCTTCTTCATCGAGGCCTTCGACACCACCATCTTCCTCGCCGGCATCCTCTGCATCAGCCACTGGGGCGGCGAGAACCTCCTGCTCGTCTCCATCTGCGTCGGCCTGCTCGTGTGGGCGATCGGCATGGGCCTCGGCGGCATGACGGGCTTCGCGATGAACCAGGCCCGCGACCTCGGCCCACGCATCGCCTACCAGATCCTGCCGATCAAGGGCAAGGTGGACAACAACTGGAAGTACGGCCTCATAGTGCCGGGCATCGCGCCGTTCGTGGGCTCCTTCCTGGCGGTCGCCCTCGTCCGCTTCCTCGGCCTGTACTAGGTCGGCCTGCACCGGGGCGACTCCCCCTCACGCGCGCCGGGGGCCGCGGGAGGGAGGCTCTCGCTTCGCGTGCGCCCGGCTCGCATCGCGTGCGCTCTCAGCGCCGTCCCGCCCTGGGCGGGGCGGCGCCCTACTCTGGCCAGACGAAGTCGAAGCTTCCCGCCTCGCCGCCGTCCACGAGCAGGTTCTGACCGGTCATGAAGCGGTTGTCTACCGCGACGAAGTAGACCCACGCGGCGATCTCCGCGGGGGTGGCCCAGCGTCTGAGCGGCGTCAGGGCCATGACCCGCGCCCAGAGCTCGGGGTCGTCCGTCACGGGGCGGTTGAGCTCGGTCAGGACGCCGCCCGGGTCCACGCTGTTGCAGGTCGCCTGCGGCGCCAGGCGCTGCGCGAGGTTCCGCGCGTAGGCGAGCACGCCGCCCTTCGACGCCGCGTAGGCGGGGAACTCCGCGCCGGTGTGCCCGCTCGAGGACCCCACGAGGACCACGGCGGCGACCTCCGCCGTCGGCCGGCGCCCGCCGGGCTCGAAGGCGAAGGCCTCGCAGGTGTTGAGGGCGCCCTTGAGGTTCACGTCTATGTCGTCCGCCGTGCCCTGCACGCCGGCGTTGGCGACGACTACCTCGGGGTGCAGGCCGCAGGCGATCGAGCGGAGCGCGGCCGCGTCTCGGACGTCGACGACGACGTGGTGGTAGCGCGGGTGCGAGAGCGAGGCCGGGAGCACGTCCAGCCCCCACACGGCGTGCCCGCGCTCGCAGAAGAGCTCCGCCGTCGCCCGCCCGATGCCCGAGGACGAGCCGGTGACGAGCACGACGAGCGAGCGGCCGCGGGCGTCGAGGGGCAGCGAGCGCAGGTCCTCCTCGCCCGCCGGGGCGCCGGCGCACGCCGTGGGCGCCACGTCCTTCTCGCCCGCCGTCACCGCGCCAACTCGCCCTCGGCCGCGAGCCCCGCGCCGCCGTGCAGCCGCAGGTACTCCTCGCCCACGTGCTCGCGCTCCCAGCCGCGCACCACGCGGAAGCCCACCGGCGAGAGGAAGACCTCGCAGAGCAGCTCGACCAGGGCGCCGGTCAGCGAGCAGCCGATGACCTGGGCCCACGACCAGCCGAAGAAGACGTGGCTCACCAGGATCGCGAACGTGAGGTTGTCGACGAACTGGCCTGCGAGCGTGCTCACGTAGGAGCGGGTGGCAAAGGCGGCAAAGCCGTCGCGGCGGAGAAGGCGGCCGATGCCCTCGTTCGTCAGCGAGTTCACGACGGACGAGACGAGCATGGAGACCATGGAGCCGACGACGACGTACCACGAGCCGCCGAAGGTGGCGTTGAGCGCGGCGTTGACCTCGAGGCTGCCCGTGTCGTAGTAGGCGCCCCACATGCCCGGCGTCAGGCTCATGAGCCAGAAGAGGGCGCAGACGGCGAGGTTGATGCCCTCGGCGAGGACGCTCACCTCGACGGAGGCGCGGGCACCGAAGCGCTTGCAGATCATGTCCATGCAGAGGAAGCTCACCCAGCTGACGCTGACGCCGCAGTCGAGCGCCAGCCACGGGAGCGACACGAGCTCCTTGTTGGCGAGCAGGTTCATCACGACGACGCTCACGACGAAGAGCGCCACGGTCGCGCTGGGGATGCTGCGGAGCAGGACCTTGTAGTCCCGCACGATGCGGTTGAGCATGCTTCTCTCCCGGTTTTGATTGTTTGCAAGCAGGTTTCACCTGGGACTGCTTGGAGGGCCGCTGATCGACCGCGGAACATGGTAGCGCATCCGCACGCGCGAGGATGTGCGAGAAGGACGTGGGGGCCGCGCCGGCGCCGCTGCGCCGAGGGGATGCCGGGACGCCGCTACGCCGGAGGCCGGGCCGCGCCGGCGCCGCCGCGCCTAAGCGGCGGCCGGCAGCGCGAGCGAGAGGGCGATGAGCAGCTGCGCCGCGTAGTAGGTGCCCAGGCTCCAGGCCCGGCGCGCCCCCGTGCGCTCGCGGCCGAAGGTGTTGAGGGCGAGCAGCGAGTCGGACACGAGGAAGAGAGCCGCGCCAGAGGCGAGCGAGCCCGTGACCGCACCTGGTGCAAGCAGCCACCAGGCGCAGGCGAAGGAGAGGAACTGCGCGAGGACGAGCAGGTAGAGTGCACCGAGAAGGGCGCGCCTGCCCCTGAGGCGAACCCCGCGCGAGAGGGACAGGGCGACGGCGCCGCCCAGGGCGAGCCCCGCGAGGACGGGTGCGGCCGTGGCGGGCGCCACGCCCGCCGTGCCAGCCGCCGCCCGCACGCGCGGCACGAGGTAGCCCAGGTACGCAAGGTGCCCGAGGAGGAACGAGAGGGCCCCCGCAGCGAACAGATGGTGCGCGCGCCGCTTGACCTCGGGGACGAAGCGCAGCGCGTGCAGGACGTCGCCCGCGGCGCCAAGCGCCAGGCCGGCCACGGCGAGGGCGGCGCCGGGGAGGGGCGGCGAGGCGGGTCCGGCGGCAGCTGAGGGGGCCGTGGCCGCGGGGGCCGAGGCGGCCCACCACGCGCCGAGCGACCCGAGGGCCACGAAGGCGGCGGAGGCGAGAGCCTTCAGGACGGCCGCGCGGCGGTAGGCCCCGCGCAGGTCGGATGCCACGAAGGCCGCCTGGAGCGCGACGCCCGCGAGGGCGAGGGCGCAGGGCGCAAGTGGGTTCGTCAGGCTCACGGCCCCTCCTCCCGTCGTGTCGGCGCGGCGCGAGCCCGCGGTCCTTCTCGCCCGCGCCCTTCTCGAGCCGGGCGGCGCACGTCGATTCCACCTTAGGCCACGGCGCGCCTAGCCCGCCAGGCGGTTCGACCTCCGGAGGAACTTGGCCGGCATCGGGCGCTCGAGGCGCCAGACCACGCTCATGGGCCGCGAGCCCTCGTGCGAGACGTAGTCGACGAGCCCCAGGAAGGTGAAGGGCGCCGTGCCCGCCGCGTCCGTGCGCCACTCGCGCACGAAGAGCAGCACCTTGGTGCCGAGCTCGCGGTGGTGCACGTAGCGCTGGCCCACCCTGCTCGTCTCCGAGGTCGTGGACTGGCTCTGCCAGTGGAAGAGGCTCTCGCTGATCGAGTAGTCCTCGTACATGGTCGTGGGCGAGTAGTCGCGCTCGGACTTGTTGAGCGTGTTGATCAGCACGTCGCAGCCCTTATCCGGCAACCACTTGACCCCCTGGCGCACCACGCCGGGGTTGAGGTAGTCGAGCCCCACGAAGATCTGGTCGCGCGTGTACTGGCAGTGCAGGTCGAGCGGGCACGCGAAGCCGGGGTCCACCGGCTCGTCGACGAAGTCTATGTGGTCGAGCTGCCAGCGGAGAAGGTCGAGGAGCTCCTGGCCGAGCACCCGGTTCGACATGGCGCGCGTGAGGTCGCGCAGGGTGTCGCGCTCGAGCCGCTCGCCCTTGGCCTCCGGGAAGAGCGTCACCTGGAACATGCGGAGCCAGCGGACCTGCGTGGGCGAGAGGTCCTTCTCCGCCAGCTCGCCAACGCGCGGCAGCGCGTCGAGCAGGAAGGAGATCCAGCGGCGCGAGTCCATGGAGCAGACCCGTGCCAGGGCGCGGGTCAGCGCGGCCTCGTCCGGGTCGGAGAAGTCCGCGCGCACGCCGGCCTCCACGGCCATGCGGGAGAGGCTGCCGCGACCGAAGACCTCCTTGGGGTCGGCGCCGGTGCGCTCCAGGAAGCCCGCGAGCGTGAGCGGCGCTCCGGTGTCCTCCTCGAAGGTCGCCAGCCGCGACACGATCCCCGCCCGCGTGGCGACCGACGCCCGGATGCCCTCGAGCACGTGCTCGGCCGCCACCCGCTCGAGGTGCACGTAGCAGCCCCGCGGCACCGAGGGGAAGCCGTCGTCGAGCTCGCGCCAGACGCCGCGCCGGTTCGGCTCCAGCAGCGCGGCCAGCTTGGACTCGAAGTCGTAGTGGGCGTTCTGGCGGCCGATGAAGTCGAGCACGGTCAGGCAGTCCTTGCCCTCGGCCAGGCGCAGGCCGCGACCGAGCTGCTGCAGGAAGACGGTGAGCGACTGTTTGGGCCTGAGGAACAACACGGTGTTGACCTCGGGGATGTCGACGCCCTCGTTGTAGACGTCGACCGTGAAGACGAAGTGCAGCTCGCCGGACCTGAGCCGCTCCTTGGCGCGGGCCCTCTCGTCGGCGGGCGTCCCGCCCGTGACGGACGCCGAGGGCAGGCCCATCTCGCGGAAGCGCGCGGCCATGAAGTCGGCGTGCGCGACCGAGACGCAGAAGCCGAGGCCGCGCACCTCGTCGAGGTCGGACACGTAGCGCCGGACGGTCTCGGCCACCATGCCCGCGCGGCGCCGCGCGACGCCCGCGCTGTACACGTAGACGTCCTCGAGCTGCGAGTCCTCGTAGCCGCCGCGCGTCCAGCGCAGGCCGCTCAGGTCCACGTCGTCGGCGACGCCGAAGTACTGGAAGGGGCAGAGCAGCTTGCGGTCGATCGCCTCCGGCAGGCGGATCTCTGCCGCGACCCTGCCGTCGAACCAGGACAGGATGCTGCGGCCGTCGGCGCGCTCCGGCGTGCCCGTGAGCCCGAGGAGGACCCGCGGGCGGAAGTGGTCGAGAAGGACCTGGTAGGACGGGGCGGCGGCGTGGTGGAACTCGTCGATCACGACGTAGTCGTAGAAGCCGGGGTCAAGCCTCTCGGCGAGCCGCGCGGAGTTCAGCGACTGGATGGAGCAGAAGAGGTGGTCGAGCGAGCCGGGCCGCTCGCCGCCGACGAGCAGCTCGCCGAAGTTGGGGTCGCGCAGGACGCCGCGGAAGGTGCCGAGCGCCTGGCGCAGGATCTCCTCACGGTGCGCGACGAAGAGCAGGCGGGGCACGGCGGGGGCGCCCGGGGCGGCGGGCGCGGGGCCCGGGGCGGCGGGCGCGGGGCCCGGGGCGGCAGGCGCGGGGCCCGGGGCGGCAGGCGCGGGGCCCGGGGCGGCAGACGCCACGCCGCGGTAGCGCCGGCAGAAGTCGCGATAGTCCAGGGCGGAGATGACCGTCTTGCCCGTACCCGTCGCCGCGACGACGAGGTTGCGCCAGTGTCCGCCGACCTCGCGCTCGGCGCGGAGCCTGTCGAGGACCTGCTGCTGGTAGGGGTACGGGCGGATGTCGAAGAGCGCGGTGTCCACGGTCGCGGCCACGCCGGCGCCCGCCCCGCGCTCGCGCCGAACCGCCTCGACGAAGCGGTCGTGCTGCGACTCGTCGTAGCGCTCGAACTCGTCCGACTCCCAGTACGACTCGAAGGTCGCGCGGATCTTCTCGATGGTCTCGGGCATCTCCTGGCGGGCGATCTTCACGTTCCACTCGAGGCCGCTCGTCATCGCCGGGACGGAGAGGTTCGACGAGCCGACGTAGGCGGTCGTGAGGCCGGTCGCGCGCTCGAAGACGTACGCCTTCGCGTGCAGGCGCGTGCCGCGGGTGTCGTAGGAGACCTTGACCTCGGCGCCGGGCAGTCGGCTCAGCTCGTCGAGGGCGCGGACGTCCGTCGCGCCGATGTAGGAGGTCGTGATCACGCGCAGCCGGCCGCCACGGCGGGCGAAGTCCTCGAGCTGTTCGACGATCACCCTGAGGCCGGACCACTTGACGAACGAGACGAGCATGTCGACGGCGTCCGCCGAGGCGATCTCGCGCTGGAGCTCCGTGCCGAGCTGGGGCTCGGAGCGCGCGCCGGTGAAGAGGGAGCTCTGCGACATCGGCGTCTGCGGCCGCGGAATGCGGGCGAGAAGGGCGGTGGGGGCCGTGGCGGGGTCGGCGCCCGGGGTGGGGTCGGCGCCCAGGCCGGCGCCCGGGGCGGGGTCGGCGGCGCCCGGGGCGGGGTCGGCGCCCAGGCCGGCGCCCGGGGCGGGGTCGGCGGCGCCCGGGGCGGGTGCCCCTGCCAGCGGCAGCACC
>Ga0256406_1003683_pt1 | contig 18606 bp, 10 predicted proteins | sample RumenRJG_03DNA_FD_185986 | JGI IMG/M metagenome (GOLD analysis project Ga0256406, IMG submission 185986) | Bovine rumen microbial communities from Lethbridge, Alberta, Canada - RJG_03 | ecosystem: Host-associated > Mammals > Digestive system > Stomach > Rumen | place: Canada: Alberta | collected...
AGTCTAAATGCTGCACACCACCGATCTTATGTTTCAGTGTGGTAAAGGTCTCACCCGTATTGGGATCAGTACTGAACGAGGTCTTTACACCTAAGAGCGAGAAGATGTATTTGATGATCGAGTCGCCTTGGCGTGAGCTGTCCATGAGTCCGTTGAGCCTCACCTCAGGCATGCTGTCGCCGAAGAGAGCCACCATCTCATACCAGTAGCTGGCTGCGCTCCAGTCGTTCTCAATGACATAGGGTTTGTTGACGTAAGGCTGAGGTTTTACCTCTATCGTGGTGTTGTCCATCCAACTGGCTTGTGCGCCAAAGTTTCCCATCACCCACAGCGTCAGGTCGATGTAAGGACGTGAGATGATTTCGCCTTGAAGTGTCAGTTGCAAGCCATTTTTCAGCATAGGACCAATGAGCAGGAGAGCTGAGATGAACTGAGAACTGACATTGCCGGGGATTTCCAGCTGGCCGCCTTCCAGCTGATGACCTTTGATGCGCAAGGGAGGAAAACCCTCCTCACCGGCGTACTCGATGTCAGCGCCCAGTGCGCGCAAGGCGTCAACCAAGATTCCAATGGGTCTGTGCTTCATGCGTTCAGAACCCGTGATGACACGCTCGCCGGGTGTGAGAGACAAATATGCCGAGAGGAAACGCATGGCCGTGCCTGCTGCCTTCACGTCGATGACTTCTCCGGCAGACTTCAAGGCGTTGATGACCACGGCCGTGTCGTCACAGTCGGATAAGTTGGTGGGCACATGCTCTCCGCCGCTGAGGGCGTAGATGATCAGTGCTCTGTTGCTGATGCTCTTCGATGCCGGCAGTTTGATGCTGGCGTCGAGCGTTTTCGGGGCTGTAATATCGTATGTCATAATCTATTGGTTGCTTATTTTATGATCGTGAATTTCAAATCCAGCGGGTGACTGTCGTCTGTGGCCCGTGTTCTGGTGTTGATATTGTTTTTCTTGGGTCCGGGAATGAGTGGACTGTAGTAGAGCACGTTCCTGATACGTTTTTTCTGATCTGCTGTGATCTGGAATCCCATCGTCAAACTGTAGTCCATGATGTTGTTCGACTCAAAGATCTTGCCGTCACATGAGTTTCTTGACAGCATCTTCTTAGTAATGCTGGGGTCGTTTTGCTCGAAGTTCAGCGTTTCCAAATAATTATTATAGTCGATACGATTATACGATGGCGTGTCCTTGCAGTAGTCGGTGTCACCGCAAGAGTCTGCTGGCTGAAAGCTTCCGTCTTTCTTTTCTTCCGTGAAAGCATGATAGAGACCGAGATAGTGTCCCAGTTCATGTGCCATCGTGACGACGACATCTGCCGTGGAGAGTGCATGGGCTGTGTGGTTGTCGTCTGTGTATCGGTCAGATTGGAAATAGCCACCACCAGAAGCCTGTGCGGCATAAGTGCTGTTGATAGAAGAGCAAAGCGGATATTTCAGTTGGTTTTTGGCAATATACTGTGTCTTGACGTTGTCCAGCCCCTCTACTCTGTTGTCTACCGTGTGCGGCATGTGAGAGATGCCCAACGTCACCTCATTGGAAGACGCTGATTTGAAGTTGAACATCATCACATTGATATATTGGTTGGGGTCCCAAATATATTTCACATTGGCACCGGTGTTGTCAGACATGAAGGCACTGACGTCGATGGGATAGTCGCCGTCGTACTTCACATATTCCACTCCGGGTGTTCCAAGTTTCTTACCCTTCTCGTCCTTCTCAGCCAAAACGAACTTCAGATGGAGGTTCTCGCTCTTGCCATAGATTCCGCCTTGGTAGATCTCGTTGACATATTGCAGCAGATTCTTCAAGCGTGCGGCAGGAATATATTGGCTGGCATCAGACTGATTCTTATAAAGGACATGGAAGATGACCGGCAACTGATATTCATAGTTGCTGTCAATCTCAGCCGTGTCTGTGACCAGAGTGCTTTTGTCTGTCGACATCAGCCCGTTATCACCGCCGCAGGCGCTCAGCCCTAAGCATAGTGCCAAGAGCAACCACAGGACAATATGTTTTTGTTTGATGATCATCTATTGTACTTTGCGTCTTTCTTTTTACGTCTTGCAAAAATACAAAATATCCCTTGAAATAACGTAGTTACGCCCTATATATTTACATTAAAAACAACAAACAAATGAAAAAGTTGCCCGAAAATTTGGTGATGTCAAATAGAATATGTACCTTTGCACTCGGTTTTGAAAACAACGGGATTTGGCGCAGTTGGTAGCGCACACGTCTGGGGGGCGCGAGGTCGCTGGTTCGAGTCCAGTAATCCCGACAAGTAAATAAAACCGTTGACTCGCTAGCTCAGTTGGTAGAGCACAACACTTTTAATGTTGGGGTCATGGGTTCGAACCCCATGCGAGTCACTCAGAGGGAGAGCCAAACGCTCTCCCTTTTTCGTTAGCTTCCAGTCAATTAGTTGATAAAGCACTGATTCTCAGTTGCTTCGAGGGATTGAAATCAAGTGGACACGCTACGACATGATACGACAGGGATTGTCAGCTTACGACATAGTTTTGATACTCTGTTTGATACCCTGCTCGATACCCCTTCTCTGGTATCAATTCCTATCTGTTGTTCAATCGTACTTATTGGTAAAAGTATGAACAATTTATCTGTTCGGCTGGTCTTTGATAGAAAGCATACTCCCTTTTTTCATACCTGTACGTCACCCCCGTATTTCCCCATCTGCCCTACAGCTCATTCTTATTTCTTTTACGAATCTATGTAATCGGAATTGCTCAACAACGAGAAGGAGATTCTAAACCTTTGTAGTGCTATTCTCATAATTTTAAATACAGCAACGTGTGCAAAGGCAGCAAACAAGGGATAAAACAACACCACCACGACCTTTCTATCGCTCTTTTGCACAAAGAACTGCATTTTATTGCCACAAAAAAGTAAATATTCCAAATATTTTATGTAAGTTTGCCATAAATATAATCAAGTCACCATGAAACAACACCTATTCTCTGACAAAGCAACTGCTTTTCGACAGTTAGCGTGGGCACTGCTATTGCTCTGCCTCTACCCCCTCACAGCCTCCGCCCAGCAGCAAGACAAGTTGCTCACGCTCCTTCGTGACCGGCTGAAATACAACTTCGCCGAGCTGCAAAAGCAGGCGGTGAAGCCCTATTTCATGAGCTATCGCGTGGAGGACAACGACACGCACACGATCACCAGTGCCTTCGGCGTGCTCAACGGCAACAACGACAGTCACATGCGATCGTTTATCCCACAGGTACGCGTCGGTTCCATGGCACTTGACAACTACAAGGACGATACCGACGGCGGACGCCAGCAGGGAGCCACACTGCCCTTTGACGACAATGCCACCGACGGCATCACCACCAATTTCTGGCAAGCCACGATGGCTGCCTACGACGGAGCCGTAGAGGCATACGAGGACGCTAAGAGCAAGGCCGCCACGTCAGCCGCCGACGAGGACAAGGCCCCCTGCTTCTCAAAAGCACCGGCCGAGCGCTACTACGAAGAGCCGCTTGATCCCACCACGACGAAGCTCGACGACCAGCAATGGGTCAAGAAGCTCAATGCCGTCAGCGCCGTGTTCAAAGCGGATCCTACCCTTCAGAACGGTACGGCAGCACTGATCTATGAGGTCAACCGATCCTATCTCGTCAACACCGACGGCACCGAGGTGGTGCAGAACCGGCGCTCGGCGCGCATTGTCATCCTCGCGCAGGCCATGGCCGACGACGGCATGATGCTGCCTGTGTTGCAGGACTTCTTTGCCTTCAACCCCGACTCGCTGCCCTCTGAGGAGCGTCTCGTCAGCGCAGCACAAGACCTGCTCAAACGTGTACAAGCCCTGAAGGCTGCTCCCGTCGCCAATCCCTATACCGGTCCGGCCATCCTCTCGGGTCCGGCTGCCGGCGTCTTCTTCCATGAGATCTTCGGTCATCGTCTCGAAGGCCACCGCCTCAAGAAAGGCGGCGAGACCTTTAAGAATATGGTCGGCAAGCAAGTGCTGCCCACCACCTTCAACGTCTATTGCGATCCTACGCTGCGCCACTATGCCGGCGTGGACATGAACGGCAGCTACCGCTACGACGACGAAGGCGTGAAAGCCCGTCGCGTCGACAATGTCGTAAACGGCGTGCTGCGCTCCTTCCTCATGAGCCGCAAGCCCATCGACGGCTTCCCCGAGAGCAACGGACACGGCCGCGCTGACCTGAAAAGCGATCCCGTCAGCCGACAGTCCAACCTGATCGTGGAGACCACCAAGTCCTATACAGATGCCCAGCTGCGCGACATGCTCATCCGCGAGGCCAAGCGGCAGGGCAAGCCCTACGGCTATTTCTTCCGTACGGTGACGAGCGGCTACACGATGACGGGCGAAGGCGGAAGCATCAACTCGTTCAACGTCACGCCCGTGGAGGTCTACCGTGTCTTTGTCAACGGCAAGCCCGACGAGCTCGTGCGTGGTGTGAGCCTCATCGGCACACCGCTCTCGATGTTCTCCCATATCCAGGCAGCAGGCGACCGTCCCGCCGTGTTCACCGGCAGCTGTGGCGCTGAGTCGGGTTGGGTGCCCGTGACAGCCTGCGCCCCCGCCGTCTTTGTCAGTCAGATAGAGACCCAACGTGCACAGAAGACCGACTTCGTACCACCGATCCTCAAGGCCCCTATATATAATAAGGAGTACCAACCGCTCACCAATGCTATCGGCAAGGATGTCGACAACGTGATCTTCACCGCCATGAGCGACGACATGAAACGGTCGATGGACAGCCTGCAACTCGAAGGATCGCCCAAGCCGTTTTATCTCGACATGATGGCTACACGCTCACGTGGTTTCGACATCACCGGCGAATTGGGTGGCATCTCCTTGAGCGACCAGACACCGTGGCACACCTATCTGTCCACCCATCTGCTTCTCGGCAACTATAAGAGTACCAACGAACTGCCGGGACAAGAGAACGTGCTCGGACTCAACAATGGCGAACAAGTCGACTACAACGACATCCGCCGCGCCTTCTGGCAACTCAACGACGCCGCCTATAAGCAGGCTGTGGTATTGCAGGCACAGAAGAACTCTTACTTGAAACAGAATCCTCCCTCGCTCGATCTGTCAAAGCTCCCCAACCTGCAACCGATGAAGCCTGCCACGCAGATCGTCGACGACAACTCCGGCTTCGACATCGACATGCCAAGGTTGGAGCAGACCGCCAAGCGCCTCTCTGCCGTCTTTGAGCACTATCCCAAGCTCTATTACACCTCGGTGAAGATCAGCGGAGAGCAGATGGTCTCTTACCGCCTGACATCTGAAAACGTGAAGATCAAGCAGCCCCATCACCGTGTCATCATCACTGCCGAAGCCTACTTCCGCGATGCCGACCAGGTGGAGCAAAGCGATGACTACACCTTCGCCTACGAGAGTACGGCTGAGATCCCTGCCGACGACGTGCTGGAAGCTCAGGTACGCGCCTTTGCCGACAGCTGCATGACGCTCTGTCAGGCACCCGCTATGCCGAAATACTACAAGGGTCCGGCCCTCTATGTCGACGGTGCCGCCATGAACTCTCTCGTCGACAACCGACTGATCTCAGAGCCTTCCTACGAAGAAAATGGCGACGACATCGGACAGAAGATCGGTGAGCCCTTCATCAGCAACATGATCTCTATCGTCAACCGCAACGACCTGAAGACCTACGAGGATCAGCCGGTCTATGGCCACACGACGGCAGATGCCGACGGCGTGACACCGGCTCCACAGTTCACGCTCATCGACCATGGCGTGCTGAAGGCCAAACTCAACGGTGCCGCACCTACGCTGTTCGCTCCCGCCACCACGGGCAGTGCACGTTTCTTCAACGATCCCGACAAGCCAAGCATCGGCACGGGCTTCAACACCATGCAGGTGCAGGCTACATCGACCACACCGGAGAAAGACATGTTGAAACTGCTCATCAAACAGGCAAAGAAACGGAACCTGCCCTTCGCCTACATCGTGGAGATGCCGCTCCGTCAGTCTGCCACACGACTCTACCAGGTCGACGTGAAGACGGGAGCCATGAAACTGATGAAGACTGACCAGAACATGACACCATCAGACGATGAGCTGATGAATATCCTCGCCGTTTCGAACAAGGAGAATCTCTTCAACGTCATCAATCCTTATACGTTCACCGTCATCTATCCACACAGTTTCCTGCTCAACGAGATCGAGCTCAACAAGGCTACCATGGAGGTGCAGAAAGAGTTCGAGATCCCGTACCCGGTTAGCGAATGATGAGTGTTGAATGTTGAATGATGAATGGATTCAATGTTGAATGTTCAATGAAAACAATGATCAATGTTGAATGCTCAATGTTAAATATTGAATGGAGAATGTAGATAAGAGCTAAAAAGAAGTCATATAATATGCAGATGAGAAAGATTTTCATTGCCATGCTGCTCGTGCTCACGATGCCGGCCATGGCGCAAAGAGCAAAAGAGGAAATCAAGGCCGACCGCAATCTCGCGGCCAGCAACTATCTCGCCTATCCCGGACCGAAACAGAAGCTGACCAAGGCACCGGAAGGCTACACACCTTATTATATTAGTCACTACGGCCGCCACGGATCACGCTATCTCATCAGTCCGGCCCAATACAGCGACGCGGTGAACATCCTGGCCAAAGCCGACAGCCTCGGCAAGCTCTCGCCACGCGGTCACGACGTGCTCGACAAAGTAAGAATACTGGTCGCTGAAGCGCAGGGACGCTTAGGTGAGCTGACACCATTAGGCGCTGAGCAGCACCGCGGCATCGCCCACCGCATGTACATGCGCTTCCCGCAGGTATTCAACGGCAACGTGCACGTCGACGCACGCTCCACCATCGTCATCCGCTGCATCCTCTCCATGGAGAATGAGCTCATGGAACTGGCCCGTCTCAACCCACGCATGGTCATCACCAGCGACGCCAGTCAGCACGACATGTACTACATGAACGATGAGCACGGTAAATACAACAAGCTGCGCGACACGCCGGAGGCCCGTCAGGCACTCGCCGACTTCAACAAGAACCATGAGAACTACAGCCATCTGATGGGACTGCTCTTCAACGACACGGCCTACGCCCACACCATCGATGCCAACAAGCTCGGACAGCGTCTCTTTGACCTGGCCGCCAACATCCAGAGCACGGAACTCAGACATAAGTTCAGCCTCTGGCCGATCTTCACCGACAATGAGGTCTATGACTCCTGGCAACGCAAGAATGCGATGTGGTATATGTATTACGGTCCCTCACGACAGGCTCACAGCTATGGACTGCTCACGCAAGCCAACCTGCTGAACAATATCATCACGACGGCCGACAGCTGTCTGCTTCTCCAGCATCCCGGTGCTACGCTGCGCTTTGCCCATGAGTCGGATGTCATGCCACTGGTGTGCCTGCTCAACCTCAACCACTACGGCGAGACCATCGACGACCTCGAACAGCTCGATGACCGCGGATGGAACAACTACGACATCTATCCCATGGCATGCAACGTGCAGTTCATCTTCTATAAGCCCAACACGGCCACGGATCTCACCAATGCCGACATCCTCGTCAAGGTGCTCCTCAACGAAAACGAAGCCACATTGCCTATCTCTACAGACAAAGCACCTTACTACCACTGGAAAGATGTGCATGCCTATCTCCTTCATCGGTTGGAGCAATTAAAATAGGCTGCCTTAGCTCCAGATGATGGACCTGTGACTGTTCAGCAAATTTCCCGGTGTGAGATATATTCGCTGAACAGATACGCTTCTGTCCCATGATTAGAAAAATCATTAAAAAGCGACAAAACCTTAATCTTTCTTGCTGAAAATGAGTAATTTTGCAGTATGATAATCAATGTAATGGACTTGGTACAGCTCAAAGCCTACGCCCGCCAGTATGGTGTGGCGCTGGCTTTGGTGTGGACTGCCAGCTTCTTGAGCATCGTCTTTGCTCCTGCCTCCGTGTTGGGCAGTCTGCTGGCGCTGAGCACACCGATCGTTGTGGGCTGGTTTTTAGTGCGCTTTCGCAACGACGCTTTGGACGGGCATATCTCCTTCCGTCGCGGCTATGCGTTTAGTTGCTATACGTTTTTCTATGCGTCTCTGCTCTTTGCGGCCGTGCAGTTTGTTTATCTCCGCTTCTTCGACCATGGCGCTTTCATGGCTATGCTCGGCGCGTCGATCAAGACGATGGAGGATGTCTACCGCCAAGAAGGTGCCGCTGCCTTGCAGGCTGTGGAGCAGATGAAGCAGACCATCGGCATGGTGGGACAGCTCTCGCCCTTGCAGCTGACCTTCGTCGTCATGATGGACAACCTCTTCATAGGCGCGCTGCTCAGCCTGCCCATTGCGCTGGCGTGCCGGACAAAGGCTTACATGCCCACCAACGGACAAGAGAACCACGGACAGCACGAGCACGCTGAATAGCACCAAGCAAAACACTTACCAACCACCTAAAAAAGAAAGAAAACATCATCATGGATATATCTGTTGTAGTACCCCTTTTCAATGAGGCAGAATCGCTGCCGGAACTGCACGCCTGGATCCAGCGCGTCATGCAAGCCAACAACTTCTCTTACGAGATCATCTTTGTCAACGACGGTTCCACTGACAACTCCTGGGACGTCATCGAGGAGCTGTCGAAGAAGGACGGCAACGTCAAGGCTATCAAGTTCCGGCGCAACTACGGTAAGAGCCCGGCTCTCTACTGCGGTTTTAAGAAGGCTCAGGGCAATGTGGTCATCACCATGGACGCTGACCTCCAGGACTCGCCCGACGAGATCCCGGGCCTCTACCACATGATCAAGGATGAAGGCTATGACCTCGTCTCGGGCTACAAGCAGAAACGCTATGACCCGCTGTCGAAGACAATTCCTACGAAGCTCTTCAACGCTACGGCGCGCAAGATCTCGGGAATCCACAATCTCCATGACTTCAACTGCGGACTGAAGGCTTACCGCCGCGACGTAGTGAAGAATATTGAGGTCTATGGAGAGATGCACCGCTATATCCCATATCTGGCCAAGAACGCCGGATTCACCAAGATCGGGGAGAAAGTCGTGCACCATCAGGCCCGTAAATACGGTCACTCGAAGTTCGGCATCAACCGTTTCTTCAATGGTTATCTCGATTTGCTGACGCTGTGGTTTCTCACCAACTTTGGCAAGAAACCGATGCATGTCTTTGGTTTCATCGGCAGCATCGTCTTTTTCATTGGCTTCCTCTCGCTCTGCTGGCTCTTCGGTGAGAAGATCTATAACCTCTGCAACGGTGTCTATGGCGATCTGCTCAGCCAGCACGCCTCGTTCTTCGTGGCGCTCACGGCACTCATCCTCGGCTCGCAGTTCTTCCTCGCCGGCTTCATCGGTGATCTGATCAGCAGGCAAAACCCAAGCAGGAATGACTATCAGATTGAGAAGGAAATAGATTAAAAGACCCTCTAACTCTAGACTCTCTCTAGCTCTCCCTAAGAGGGAGAGAATTGCAATACCCGGCAACAATAATAATAACATTGGTATCAACAAATATGCGAAATAACAATCATCCTTCCAATGGCTCCTTTCGATGGGCATTTCCCTCCCTTTTAGGGAGAGCTAGAGAGGGTCTGCTCTTTCTTCCTCTCTTTCTTTTGCTCTTCCTCGTCTCTTGCTCCTCCGTTGACTGCCCTCTTAACAACACGGTGTATGCCAACTATAAGCTCATGGGCAAGGTAACGACGCTGCCCGACACGCTCACCATCTGGACCAGCCGCAACGATGGCAACGATACCATACTCATCAACCAACAAGTCAACACCGACAGCTTCACGCTGCCCGTGAGCTACGCCCGTGACCGCGACATCCTCTACTTCCGTACCAACCACACCATGGACACGGTGACCATCGACAAGACCAACATCCCGCACTTTGAGTCCGTGGACTGTGGCATGAACTATTTTCATGAGGTCAAAGGCATACACTACACACGCAATGCCATCGACTCCATCACCATCCAAAACCGCGATATCACCTATGATGCATCCAAGAAGCATTTCTATGTATATTTTAAGGAGTATCGTTATTAGTCTCTTGATGCTCCTCGCTCCCGCCGTCTACGGTCAGAAGAAGGCGATGCAGAAGCAGCCGCAACAGCCACGCCACCTTTCCAAAGAGGAGCAGGAAGCCCTGCGGCGCAAGGAGATCGATGACTCCATACCCTTCTTCCGAGGCGTACAGGTTAAAGTCGACGCCATTGGACTCGTTCAGAAGGCCGTTTCGGACTACGGACAGTACGAAGCCGGCGTGCGCGTGAACTTCAAGGATAAGTATTTTCCCGTCGCGGAGTTTGGTCTTGGTAAGGCTGACCACCGCGAGGTGACGACGGCAATCAGCTATCACACCTCCGCACCTTACGCCAAGATTGGTATGGACTTCAACATCATGAAGAACAAGCACGACATCTACCGTACCTATGTCGGTGCCCGCGTTGCCGGTACTTCCTTTAAATACGATGTCGACAATCCCGCCATCATCGACCCAGTCTACGGTGGCAACCATCCGGTGCACGAAGAGGGCGTGAAAGCCAAGTACACATGGATGGAAGCACTGGCGGGCATCGACGCGAAAATCTACGGGCCGATACACCTCGGCTGGAGCGTACGCTACTACCGCCGACTCTCCCACGACGACGGGCCGCTGGGCAACGTCTGGTATGTGCCGGGCTTCGGAAAGCAAGCCTCCACACGCATCGGTGGCACCTTCGACATCATTGTGGAACTTTGATCCTATGACCTATGAAGAAAAAGAATGTCCTGAAAATCATCTTCCTTGCCGTTCTCGTCGTGGGCACGGTGCTGATCATCATGCAGCAGCGCAACACGCCTTATCAGCACGATACGGGTTTTGTCTTCGGCACGGAATACCATATCACCTATCAGTCCTCAGACGACTTGCAGCCGGAAATTGACAAGGCGTTGGCACAAGTTGACACAGCACTCTCGCCTTTCAATAAGCAGTCGGTGATCACGCAGGTCAACAACAACCGGCCGGTGAAGCTCAGCGAGATGTTTACTGAGGTGTTCAGCAAGGCCGAGTCCATCTCGCGTGAGACCGACGGTGCCTTCGACATCACTGTGGCACCGCTCGTCAACGCGTGGGGCTTCGGCTTTAAGTCGGGTGTGCATCCCTCGCGCCATATCGTCGACTCGTTGCGGCAGTTTGTAGGCTATAAGAAGGTGGCACTCGTCGACGGCCGCATCGTCAAGAAGGATCCGCGACTGATGCTCGACTGCTCGGGCATCGCCAAGGGCTACGGCGTCGACGTGGTGGCGAAACTCCTGCGCGACAAGGGTGTCGAGAACTTCATGGTGGAGATCGGCGGCGAGATCGTCACGAGTGGCATCAGTGAGAAACGACTACCCTGGAAGATAGGAGTTACAAAGCCTACCGATGACGCTACGCAGACCAACCAGGAGCTGCAGACGGTGCTCAACGTCACGGACAAAGCCATGGCAACAAGCGGCAACTATCGCAACTTCTATTATAAAGGCGGCAAGAAATACGCTCATACCATCGACCCGAAGACGGGCTATCCCGTGCAGCACAACATCCTGTCGTCGACTGTGCTGGCCAGTGACTGCGCCACAGCCGATGCCTATGCCACCGCGTTTATGGTCACAGGACTGAAAGGTGCGCAGGCGATTCTCCGCAAGCATCCCGAGCTGATGGTCTACTTTATCTACGACGATGGCAAGGGGCACAACCAGGTGTGGTACTCGCCCTCGATGAAAAAGGCCATCGCGGAATAAAACTGTCGTGACGCATGGCCGCTGAAATCTTCAAGACGCTCGTCAGCTTTCCGCTTTTCATCGGCATGGGACGGGAAGAGCTGGAGACTATCGTGGCGAAGACGAAACTCTCCTTCCACACGATGCGCGAGGGAGAGGTCATCGTCGACACGACGACACGCAGCGGTATGCTCGTCATGCTCACCGACGGTACGGCTGTGGCTACGTCCTACTCCGATGATAAAGCCTACTGGGTGGAGGAAGACATCAACGGCCCCGTGCTCGTGCAACCGGAATATGTCTTCGGTTTGGCGCAGCGCTTTTCTCAGTTATGGAAAGCGAAGACCACCTGCCATCTCATCACGCTCGACAAGCAGGAGATCCTCAAGCTCAGCGACAACTCGCTCATCTTCCGCCTCAACCTCCTGAACCTGCTCTCCACGCAGGTACAGAAGCGGCAAGCACTCTTCTGGCGTGCCGCGCCACACTCCGACGAGGAGTTCCTTCGCCGTTTCTTCCTGGTGCATTCGATACGCCCGGCAGGCAGGAAGGTTCTCCACATCAAGCTCACAAGAATAGAAAAAGAGCTGAACATCGACCGTCGCCGCCTGTCTGCCGTTCTCCGACAATGGGAGCGGGCCAACCTTGTGATATGGACTCGCGGCTGCATCTTCATTCCGGCACTGGAGAAGATCATCAACCGGTAAGCATGGACTTATGGTGACACATGGCCGACGGAAGAGATGTGGCAGAATGTCCAGAACTACTAATAAACTTGACAAAGAACCCTTCCCGCGAACGTTTGTTCCAGAGAGAAAAGAAGAAAAGTAGAAAGCAAAAAACGCCTTCTTTCTTTTAAAAGTATGGCATTCTATCGACATCTCACCAAGATGATGCGCACATCTCAGTGAGATGATATGATCATTTCACTGAGATGGCAGTATCATTGCACCATAATGACAACAAAAAATGGCACTTTTGGCGGCTCTACGGCTGCTAAAAGTGCCTTTTTCTTTGGCGGAGTGATGCTGTCTTGTTTATATTGCGCTATCTGTCAGCAAATTACAAAAACATGCGTAAAAATCGCGAAATTGCTGTCTGGTGGTCTGTTGCTTGAAAAGAACGCGCTCTCGTCGCCGCTTTTTTGTCAGAATACACAACATAACTCTTGGTGTGATAAATGAGCTACGGACTTTGTAAATTCATTATTTTGGCATTTCACTCTCGTCATTCTGTCTGCAACCTTATTAGAACGGGTAACCGATGGCGAAGTGGAGGCTCTGACTGTCGCGGAACGAGCCGACGTTGTAGAAGCCGCTCTTGTAGGGCACATGCAAGCCGACGCCCCAGTCCACACGGATGACCAGGAAGTCCATGTCGTAGCGCAGACCGACACCCGTGCCGAGTGCCATCTCCTTGAGGAGGTTCTTCGGTTCGAAATGTCCGCCGCTGCGGTCGTCCTTGTGCAGCGACCACACGTTGCCTGCATCAAGAAACATCGCACCATAGAGGTTGCCGAACAGCCGCGGGCGGTATTCCAGGTTGCCCAAGAACTTCAAGTCGCCCGTCTGGTCGAGATAGTTATTCGTTGCCGACTCAGCGTTGTGGTAGCTTCCCGGTCCTATGCTGCGCACGGTGAAGGCACGGATGCTGTTGGCACCACCGACATAAAACTGCTCGCTGTAGGGCGCCTCACCCGAGTTGCCGTAAGCCCACAGCATACCCAAGTCGCCGTGCGCCACGAGACTACTGTGCTCCGTCAGTTGCCATGTCTTCACCAGCTCTGTTTCCAATTTGAAGAACTGAGCATATGGGTTTTTAAACAGTTCCTTATTCTTCTTGCTCCATTTGTTTCCGGCCACCATCTCGCCAAGGGACAGGATGTTGCCGCTCTCGCTGACCGTGGTCTGCCACCACAGCGGATTGCGGTAGGTCTTCGGACTCGTGTAGGTGTAGACATACGAGAACTTCAGCGTTGTCGACGGCGTGGAGAAGAAGCCGATGCGGCGGAAGTGGTTGAAGAGCTTCTTGCGGAAATACGAGACGTAAGGGATGACCATACGCGGCAGTTGCAGCGAGACATCCGCACCATACTCATAGCTGTTGAACTTCGACGCGTTGCCTTCTCCGTGGTGTGCCGTCTGCCACTCATAGTTGCCCTTGATCTTCAGGTCGAGGAGCTCGCCGCCGCGGAATGCGTTGCGCCGCGTGATACCGAGCACAGCGCCCGGTCCGATGCGGTTGTTGGTCTTTCCGGTGACGTTGCCTTCCAAGTAGATGTCGTAAGGCTTGTCAAAGACCAGGTTCATGTGCATGTCGAGTGTGTCGGCGCGCCCTGTGGTGTCACGTGGCGAGAAGTTGACGTCGACGGTGCTGAACAGTCCTGTTGAGGACAGGTTGCTGATGCCGGCTTGATATTCAGAATAGTTGTAGAGTTGGCGGGGGAAGAGACGGTTGGCGCTGAGGATGACGGGCACGCGCAGTGGCGAGTGCTTGCCATTGTATCGCATGGTGATGTCGCGTCGCGTCTCGCTGTTCATGAGGCTGTCGCCATAGCTTTTGTGCAAGTCGATGTTGATCTTTCCGATGGTCCATTTTCGCTCCGCCACGCTTGGCGTCTGCTCGGCGAGTTGCAGTTTCAACAGCACTTTTCCCGGTTGCGAGACGCTGTCGACGAGCCACGAGGCATAGGACGGCTGATAGTAGAAGAAGCCGTTGTTGCGCAGCAGGGTGCTCACGCGTCGGCGCTCGGCGTCGAGGGTGTTCACGTCAAAGGCGTCGCCCTTGCGGATTCTTGCCTCGGCTGTGGTCGCCATGATGAGGCTGTCGGCCTGAGGCGGGAAGCCCTGATAGCTGAGCGAGTCCACCGTCCACAGCGGTCCCATGTCTACGGTGTATTTGATCTTGGCCTTTTTCGGGTTGTGCTGCTTGATAATGTCATATCCCACCTTGCCGTGAAAGTAGCCGTGGGCGCGCAGCACCTCCTGCGCCACCGAGGCGCGCAGGGCAGGGTTGACCCAGCTGAGCAGCACCGGACGGGAGCCGAAGGAGGATAGCATCCATTTCGAGAAACCGTCATTGCTGCCGACAAAGGCGTTCCAGACCCACAGTCCCACCTGAAAGGGCGACCTGACCGAACTGCTGCCGAAGAGAGCACCGTTGGGCGCCGTGGCCAGGGCAGCGTCTATTTCCGCTTGCGTATTGGTGAAGTGCTTGTCCTGTACGGGCGTTTTATATTTGGTCTTGGCCAGTCCCGTGTAGAGCTGGTCACCGTTGGGAATGCTTCGGGTGGTCGAGCAGGCGGTGACGAGTACCGTCGCCAGCGCCAACATCAGCGTTTTTGCGAGTCGAGTGATATGCGTGTATGTCATGGATTGAAATTGCTATATATATAAGTTGTCAGTTGCCGAGCGAGTCTTTCTTCTCTTTCCCGAACAGGTCGCTGAGGCTGCTGAACTTTCTCTTCCACAGGAAACCGCCGCCGAACTTGCTCACGTTGCCCTCCAGCCAGTCATAGCCGTCGCGGACGTAGAACAGGTTGAGATATTTGTTCGAGGTGGGACTGAGCCGGTATTCCAGCGTCACATTGTCGAAGAAAGTCTGATCCTGCTGTGGCGACACGTCGGCACCGGTCGACAGCTTGCCGCCGATGGAGACGCGCAGCCGGTTGTTCCAGAAGCGCTTGGCAAACTTAAACGAGTAGTCGGTGTGGAGTGCGCCCTGCGAGTTGAACGAGTTCTCCACGCCCACGCTGACGTCGAGCGATCGCAGGGCCTTGCCGGAGATCTGGTTGATCTGACTGTTGAGGAAGGCACTCAGTGCCGAGTTCATGGTGAAGTTGCTCATGTTGCCGTCGGCGAGAAACATGCCGGTGGTGAGCATTGTCACGGCGAGCTTGCCGCGCTCCTCCTTCGACATGGATTGCAGCTGGTTGTGGATCGTCATGTCCTCGGGTGCGTCGATGGTGAATTCCAGTCCCATGTCCTGCAAGGTCTTCGTGACCACGACGCCGCAGTTGAACGTGACCATACGTCCCTCGCCAGCCTCGCTGCCCACGGCCGACTTGGTCTGTTCGGTTGCCGTGATGTTGAGCGTCGGGTTCATCGGGTCGCCGGTGAAGGCAATGTAGCTGCCGTCCTGGATGGTGAAGGTCTTCAGCGGGATGACGGGGAGCGAGTATTTCATCTCGCCCGATCCGATGGTGTAGCGTCCGCGGAGGATGACGCCGTCGGCGATGTTGTATTGCATGCGCATGTCGCCGCCGCCAATGACGTCGACATAGTTGGAGTGGTCGGCGTTGAGGAAGGCATCGACGTGCGCGCCGTCGTCGATGTGGATGTTCAAGTCCACGTTCAGACCCGTGAGCGGCGGCCGGCTGACTTCGTCGTTGATGGTGTCACTGAAGTTGGTGAACTGCGCGAGTCCGTCGAGTTGGTTGTCGGTGGAGAGCGGTGTGTCCTTCAGATTGTATTTCAAGTCGGTGGTGCCGAGCACGTCGGTGCGTCCGCGTACCTTGAGATTGTCGAGCAGTCCTGTCATCGTACCATAGAAGTTGACGTAGGCCTTGCCGTAGATCTCGGAGCGGCTGGTCTCCTTAGAGTCTACGAGCAGCAGGTTGGTGCCGCGCATCTGTACGTTGAGCCGCATGGCGTCGAGGTCGCTGAAGTCAAAGGAGCCCTTGACGTTGAGCGGCTGGTCGTTGTGGGCAAAGACCTCGAAGTTCTCAAAGAGCAGTTTGCTGTCCTTGAACGTCACGGGGTCTGAGGCGAAGGCAAGTTCCACGCCGTAGGGCTCAGAGAACATGCTGGCCGAGTCGAGGAAGAGTTCGCCGTTGACGACAGGCTTGGTGAGCGAGCCCTTGATGGTCAGGTTGCCGTCGGCAGTGCCCTTGAATCCCACGATTTTCTGCGGAATAAAACCGTTGGCCAAGGCCAGCGGCAGGTGGTCGGTGTTGACCTTTGCGTCGAGGTAACCGTTTCCGGCTGCGTTGTAGGTACCCGTCAGCGTGCCCACCTCGTCGCCGTCGTGGGTGAGGATACCGTCGACATAGTGGGTGCCGTCGGGCTTCGGCATATAGGTGAACTCCGAGCCTACGTCGCCCATCTCGCAACCCTCATAGACCATGTCCTTCACGTCGACAGCCGAGGACACCGAGAGCTGTTCGGGTGTCTGGATGAGGTGGAAGTCGCCGTTGAGGATTCCCGACATATCAGGCATGTAGGGGATGATGGACAGTGCCTCGCCGAGGTTGAGCTGATGTGTGGAGACGGTGATGTCCTGCAGGGCTTCCGTGTTGCTGTCGTCAGTGTAGACCTGTAGTCCCATGCCGTCGGCAGCCTTCATCTTCACGTTGGCACTGACACGCCGGTTGCCGTCGAGGAAGACATAGTTGCTGTCGTTGACGCTGAACTCCTTGTAGGCCAGTATCGGGTTGTCGCCCGCGAGATGGATGCGTATGCCGTGGTCTTGCATGGCGGCTTCGAGGCTGAGGCGGAGTCCGAGCTTGTCCTTGGCGTCGTAGAGACGTGTGGTGAGCGTCGTACCGCTGCCCTGCAGCGTGCCGTCGAGAAGGGCGTTGAAGACATACTTCGGGTTTTTCTTGCCGTTGTGCAGCTGCAGGGTGTAGGCCACATTGTCGAGTCCCGACTTGATGCTCAGCCTCATGGTGTCCACCTCCATGCTGTCGTAGACCACCGAGTCGGCTTGCACCGTACCGTTGAGGCCGAGCAGAGGCGAGGAACTCATGTCCATCTGCAGGTTGTGGAGGTCGTAGCCAAAATGCTTTAATACGCGGTAGACGATGTTCTCGCTGCCTGCCGAGAGCTGGATGCGCAGGTCGGGGAGCAGACGGCGCAGGCGTGCCTCGTCGATATACTTGTTGGAGATCTGCCGCTGCAGCTCGGCCATGAGGGCATTGCCGTGTTTGATGAGCCGCTCATAGCTGCCGCTGCCGTCCATGTTGAGGTGGAAGTCGCCGCAGTCCACGATGGCGTGGGTGGTGTCGCGGGTGGTCAGGATGTCGAGCATCACCTCTTGCGGGCGGTAGTGTCGGTTGCCCTCGCTGAGGGTTATGTCGCTGAGCATGCCCTCGATGTCGTGGTGCTGTTTCAAGTCTGAGCGTATGTCGACGTGCCCGCAGAGTCCGAGGGTGATCGGCTTGTCGGCGAGGTGCAGGGCGTAGAGGTCGGCGTGGGCGAGATCGCAGGCGACCGTGCCGATAAACGCGTGGCGGTTGAGCTGGGCGTTGATGCCGACGAGACCCTTGAATAGCGGGTTGACGCTGTTGACGTGGGCTTCTACGCGGCCGCCGCGGATGTTTGCCGTGGCCTTGATGCCGCTGAGGTTATAGCCGGAGTAAGCGAACTGCTGACTGTGAATCTCGGCCTTCACGCGGGTGCGGGGCGAGAAGAGGTCGGTGCCCGTGCCGTTGGCGGCCAGCGTGCCGGTGAAGGGATGCAGGCCCTGACGGGGCAGAAAGTGGTTGAGGGGGAAGCGGCGTGCGCGCAACTTGGCGCTGTAGGCCAGTGCGCCACGGGTGTCTATGGCTGCCTGACCGCTGAGCGAACCGCCGCCCTGCGTGGCGATGAATGTCGAGGCATAGCGCGGGCCGTTGACCTTGACGCGTCCGCGGAAGCCGATGCCGTTGGGCAGGGCGACCGTCTTGGGCAGCGTGTTGCCCAAGAGCCGCTTCACGGGTCGCATATTATAGGCGTAGGCTTTTACGTTGAGATCAGCCGTGAGTCGTTTCGGATCGGTCAGACGGCTCAGGAAACCGTCGGCGGAGAGACGCAGCAGGGTGGGGACAGCGAGACTGAGCCTGTCGAGATGTAGCCGTTGGAGG
>Ga0256406_1003684_pt1 | contig 18602 bp, 22 predicted proteins | sample RumenRJG_03DNA_FD_185986 | JGI IMG/M metagenome (GOLD analysis project Ga0256406, IMG submission 185986) | Bovine rumen microbial communities from Lethbridge, Alberta, Canada - RJG_03 | ecosystem: Host-associated > Mammals > Digestive system > Stomach > Rumen | place: Canada: Alberta | collected...
CAGCTGCTAACAGCAGATCTGCATCCTGTATGCAATGCATATCCGTACTGGCTGTCAGACTCGGATTCAAGGGATCCGGAAACGCCTTCATGTTATGATGATTGAGATTAATGTCATCTGTTTCCTGCTGATTTCTGCCCCACAGTACTGTTTCATTTCCATTGTCAGCCAGTACCTGAGCCAGAGCGGTTCCCCAGCTGCCAGTACCAAGTACAGCCGCTTTCATTCACTGACCTTCTTTCTGGCGATGATTCTGATCGGCGTTCCTTCCAGATCAAAGGCATGCCGCAGCGCATTCTCCAGGAATCTCTGGTATGTGAAGTGCATAAGTTTCGGATCGTTGCAGCTGAGCACAAAGGTTGGCGGTGCAGCCGCCACCTGGGTGGCATAGTAGATACGGAAACGCTTGCCGTTGCGGGCCGGGGCAGGATTGGTTACCTGCGTATCGGCAATGACCTGGTTGAGAACATTGGTAGCAATACGGCGGTTGGCGTTTTCATAAACATGATCAACAATCGGGATAATCTGGTTTGTACGCTGGCCGGTTTTTGCAGAGACAAAAATGATTGGTGCATACGCGAGATACACAAATTCTTTGCGTACTTTTTCCGTGAATGCATTCATGGACTTGTCATCTTTCTCGACGGCATCCCACTTGTTGACGACGATAATGACCGGCTTGCCGGCTTCGCTTGCATAGCCAGCAACATGTTTGTCCTGCTCACGGATACCAGCTTCTCCATCGATCAGAAACAGGGCAACATCACAGTTCTCAATAGCTTTCATCGCCCGCATAACACTGTACTTCTCAACGGACTCCCATACTTTGCCGCGCTTGCGGATACCTGCAGTATCAACGATGACATACGGTCTGCCGTCAAAGACAAATGGTGTATCAACGGCATCGCGGGTTGTTCCCTGCACGTTGGAAACAATGGAGCGTTCCTGATGGAGCAGACGGTTGACGAGAGATGATTTGCCGACATTTGGCTGGCCGATGACCGCAATACGGATGCCGGGAAGATCTTCCTTTTCCTTTTCAGTCGGCATCTTGGCCATGCAGGCATCCAGCAGATCGCCGATGCCAATGCCATGAACACCGGATACAGCAATCGGGTCACCCAGGCCCAGCTCATAGAATTCATAGATATTGAGCAGCCGTGACTCATCATCAATCTGGTTGACAGCCAGTACAACCGGTTTGCGGCTGCGCTGCAGGATACCGGCAATGTAGCGGTCATCATCCGTGATGCCATGTTTGCCATCAGTAACCATGATAATGACATCCGCTTCTTCAATAGCAATCTGTACCTGTGCACGGATTTCTGTCTGATACGGCTGGTCTTCCATCTGGATCCCACCGGTATCAATCAGCTGGAAATGATGGCCGGTCCAGTCACCTGTGGCATAAATCCTGTCTCTGGTAACACCCGGAACATCTTCTACAATGGATACCCTGTTGCCGGCAATCCGGTTGAAGATCGTCGACTTACCGACATTTGGTCTTCCGACAATTGCGATCACGCCGCTCATGCCTGCTTCTCCTTTGCAAAGTATGCTTCTACAAGACGGTATACAGCATCAGCACTCTCATCAAAGGACAGATCAGAAGTATCAATTTCCACAGCATCTGCTGCTTTGACAAGCGGTGATTCTTTGCGGGTTGTATCCTGCTTGTCGCGTTCCGCGATCTCAGCCGCAATCTGCTCAACGCTTTCTACCTGCAGTCCCTTTTCTTTGTCCTGCAGATAGCGCCGGCGGGCTCTTGCCATCGGGCTGGCTGTCAGGAACACCTTGACTTCGGCATCAGGCAGGACCACGGTACCGATATCTCTGCCATCCATGATGAACCCCTTGGCAGCTGCCATGACCTGCTGGCGTTTGACCAGATCCTGACGGACTCTCTTCAGCTTGGAAACGCGGCTGGCAGCAAGGGAAATATCCTCATGGCGGATTTCTTCACTCACATCCTTACCATCCAGAAAAACCTTTCCTTCCGGTGTCAGAACAATCTCTGTATGGGCAAGCATATCGGCAATCTGGTTTTCATCATCCAGATTGAGGTGCTGCTGCAGGGCTTTGCAGGCAGTGCAGCGGTACATTGCTCCGGTATCGAGATGGACATAATGCAGTTTTGCGGCAAGTGTATTGGCAATGGTACTCTTGCCGGCAGCACTCGGGCCATCGATAGCGATATTGATTTTCTCCATGTTTACGCTCCTTTCCTGCTCAGAAAAATCCAATAAATGACAATCAGCAGCACAATGATCAAAGCAATGATCAATACAACCAGCACAATATTGAGAATCTGGTTGGTATGGCGCATCTTGTCAGAAACTTCAGACAGGTTGTCTTCATAGTCATCCAGCTGTGCACGCATCTGGGTTGTTTCATTCAGCAGCTGCTGGCGGGTTGTCCGCTCCAGTTCCATACGGCGGTTGAATTCACCCGTGCTCATGACATGATGCCCATCCTGATCAAGATCCGGCACTTCTTCATTATTCACCTGTTCCTGCTGCTGATAGGATGGTGTCTTCTGGCGTACCTTCTGTTTCTTTGACGGTGTATCATCATCCACCAGTCCCCTGACTGTCGAGGCAATATCACGGGCGTTGTCCGGCGCACTGGGTGCTTCATCTTCCTCCCGGTAGGCATTCGGTGTCACATTCTGATTGATGAACGGCACCTGCGTTGTTCTTCTGGCATTGCGGGAAGTTTCACGATCCTGAAAGGGACGGTCCACAGCTGGTGCAGGCTGTTCCTTCTTCAGACGGTCAAGAATATTGACTTCCGTATTTTCAGATACCGCATTGCCCTGGGCAATGTTGTACTGTTTGACTTCATTGATATAGCGGTCCAGATAGTCATTGGCAAAAGCCGGTTCATCCTGAGAATCATCATGCTCAAAATGCAGGCTGTCACTGTCATTCGTCTGCACCTGTGCGCGCTGATCATCCACTCGCGGACTCTGGTAGGCAGTCCTTCTGACATGAATCGGATCATGATCATTGGCTGTATCCGGCACATCCGACGGCGGGGCAAAATTATTGCTGTCAATCTGGTTCAGACGATCCTGAAAACGATGAAGATCCCTCGTTTCGATCTCCTGTCCAACATCATTCTGCAGACTTTCCCGCAGATCTTTATATTTTTCTGTCCGTGATAATTTTGCCATATACTTTCTCCACAAATTACACCGCTAACCATTATAGCATAGACCCCTGCTGTCATTGTGCAGGGATCCGATCATATATACCGATCTTTCCAATAAAAAAGCGGTCTTTTCATAAGGCCGCAGTGTCTGTACGTGATGGTTTATCAGCGGTGCAGCAGTGGTGAAACGTGCTTATAGAGCACGCCTGTGATCACGCTGATCACAGCACCCTTAAACAGGTTGAATGGCACAACACTGAAGATGATCAATGTGCCAAGGCTGTTAATTGCAGGATTGACGGCAGCACCCATCTGCAGGATGGCATCCAGCGGGAAATTTGCCAGTGTCACATAAGCCGGAATCAGTACAAAATAGTTTAATACAGCACCGGCCACAGCCATGCATACGGTACCAACAGCCATGCCGATGATGGCATTCTTCTTTGTCTTATGGTGCTTGTAGATGATCGCTGCAGGTACACAGAGTGCACTGCCGATCAGAAAGTTGGCAAGTTCACCAACACCCATTGTGATGGTACCGTTGAACAGCAGATTCAGCACAATTTTAACAGCTTCAATCAATGCACCGGCGACCGGTCCCATGGCAAAAGCGCCCAGCAGGACTGCAATCTCAGAAAAATCAAACTTGTAGAATGATGGTGCAAATGGCAGCGGGAATTCAAACAGCATAAGAACCGTTGCAATCGCGCTCAGAATGGCGATCTTGGCAATGTTCTTAGTGGTCAGAACGGACCGTGCGGATGCTTTTTCACTGGTACTTGTTTTTGATACTGACATGGTTTTCCTCCTCTGCCCCATTAAAAAAGGGGGTCTTTCAGATAAAAACCTCCGGGTATACCTATAAAAGATGTTCACTCTTTCATCCAGACTTTACTGTCGCCATCGGAATTTCACCGATTCGGTTCCTGCCTCAGCAGGAAGTCGCGGGGTTTACCGCCGGTCAGGAATTTCACCCTGCCCTGAGTTTTATCAACCAAATTATAACGGAATGCAAAGAGAATGCAACAAATTTTCCTCACGCATAGATTTCCAGCAGCAGTTCAATCAAAGAATGCTCAGCAGCACCGAACCACTTGTAAATCATATACAGTGCAATCATCACACAGACTGTTGTCACAATGGACTGTGTCTCTACTCTTGCACTGGTACTTTCGGCAATGACATGATTTTTCAGGAAAACACCGTACAGAACAACGCCGATCATGATGATGATGCCGACTTCCGGACTCTTCAAAGAAATCAGCCCCGCCACAAGGAACGCGGCTGATTCAGAAAGCCAGCCCATTGTGCCAATGGCAAAGATTCGGGTTACCGTAATCTTTTCATGGCGGAAGATAGAGACAAGGACATTGATCAGATAACCGATGCTTTCTGCCAGTACAAAGATCACCAGCAGCCTGAAAGCAATCTCTGCTGTATGTGTAAAGTTCAGGCGCAGATAGCTGAAATTCTGTGTATCCACGATCTTCTTGAAACCAATGGCAAGGAATGCGGACGCAATCAGCCATTTGATGATCATTCTGCCAAGGCTTGCCAGGAATGGCGAAGGAATCTCCTCATAGGCTTCATTCTCCATACAAGCATACGGATGCAGCAGCAGTTCCGAGAAAGAATAATGATGCCGTCTGACAATGGCACTGACCTCTGCATCGCGGGCCTGTTCCACCCGTGCATGGCGGGCTGCCATTTTCTCTTTGAAAGAAGGCTTTTCTTTCTTTTCAGGCTTTGCATGTTCCGTCAGAATATCGAAATTCTCATGCTTGACGGAGGCATCTGCCTGCATCGTTTTTACCTCTGGTGCCTGTTCACTTACATGCAGTGTATCTTTGACAAGCACCGAAACCGTATTTCTGGTTTTGGAATGGTATGGGATATGGCGGGCAGCCGGGGCATGGTGAAAACGGTCGGAAGGCAGAGCGGTTCTTTTGTGATAGTAGCGAAGAGATGGTTTCACGATAGTCTCCTTTGTATCAAAAATGTGCTATATCAGCACATTTTATATTTTCATGTCAATCAAAAGTGTGCCAGGATAACAGCCTGACGTGTGAATCATCTTAATTTTATTTGATTGGCATAGCCTGTCAACCGCAAACCAAGATCTTAATCAACTGTCTGCATCCATCCGTTCTGCATGAAAATCAAACACCCTTCCCGTCTGTTCATCATACACAATTGTCATTGCCTCACGCACCGGCCAGGAAATTGTGGCATAGGCAGTTCCAGATGCCAGTTCCATGTCAAAAATCGTATTTTCAGAAGAAGAAATGGTTACTGCATCTGTACAGAGGGCACATTTGAGTGCCTGGATGACCTGCATTTCCGCAATCTGGTATTTTTGTGCTTTTTCCAGGAAAAGAATGGATGCAAAGCGCTGCTGCATCATGGTAGCAAAAGCAGCGCAAACCGTGACGGCAAGCAGAAAAACACTCAGAAAATACACCGAGACATTACCGTGCACTGTATGCAGCCGCAGCCTGATATGTTTCATTTCCGCGCTGGTAGTATACATAGATCACCTCCTGCTCCATGCCAAATGAGAGTGTATCAATGTCATTGAGAAAAATCTGGGTGCCAGGCTGCAGGATCATGCGGTTATTGCGCAGCACAAGCTGACAGTCTCTTCCCTGGTATTGAAAATACAATGTATCATTGCGGCATTCCAGATCATAGGAAAGCATCAGAATTCTTCGCAGCTGCTGCAGGGCAATCTCATCCTGGATACTTTCATCAAATGCGGTCAGCTGAGGCAGTATCCAAAGACATGCCGTCACCGCAGGCAGCAGCATCACACTGATCAGGATCGTCAGCAATACATCCCCTAAGGCGAAGCCGTGGCTTGACACGTTTCTTCACATCCTTTCATCTGTCCCAGGGCATCCTCGAAGTGCTCGGCCATCTGCTGCCGTTTCTGCTTAATATCCTGACTGCCTGCTGTGTGCAGTGCAGCAGCACCATACACAACAAGACAAAGCATTGCAGTAATCAGAACGGCAATCAGCGCCTCACTTAGCAGAAAGCCATTACGGTGTAACAAGACGGCCGCCTCCCAGCTCAATGATGATCTTCTTTCCACCCGGATATACAGTCTGTGCCCTTTTGACATTACCTTTTTCATTGAAGTAAATCACGGGAAGTTTTCCAGATGAATCAACATACTCCTGATTCTCTGCCAGAGCCATTGCCCTTGCCTGCATCTGCAGATAGCCGCCTGGCCACAAAAAGCGCTGGATCATTTCCTGTTCAGAAAGAACGGGCAGACTCATACTGGCAAACACGCCAAGACACAGAATCACAATCATCATTTCAAGCAGTGTAAAGCCATGTTTATTCAATGTGCGCGGTACCATCATAGATCGTCAGGCTCTTTTCGTTATGATCGCATGTTGTCTGATTTTCGCTTAATAGGCCGGCAGAAACAAGATCAGATACGCTTCCCGGGTACTGGTCAAATTTCATTTTGTATTCCAGTATGGCGGCATCTGCCACCTTTTCAATTGCACGGCAGCCCTTGTCATTGACAATGCCAAGAGTTGTTTTGATATTGGGAACAGTCAGCAGAAATAAAACGGAAATGATGACAATGACAACTGTCATTTCCAGAAGTGTGAATCCTTTGTGGTTGTTCTTTTTCATAGTCTTTCCTTTCAGATGCCGATCTGCTGCATCATTGCCATCGGCATCAGCAATATACGGTAAGCAAAGATGATGACAAGTCCCACTGCCAGGTAACAGACTGCCTGAACTCCATGGGTGAAATGGTCAATCTGATGCCTGGTGCGCATCAGACTCATCTGCAGATAGCCGGTCAGGATGCCGGCAGTATCTTCAGCATAAACTGCTGTCTGGAAAAAGGCGGCCAGTGCGCTTTCAAGATACGGAGACACGACGGCCCGGCTCAGTGATTCTCCCTTCTGGAAAGAATGGTCCAGCTCACTGGCAAGAAATGCAATCAAAGGCCGCTGATTCATTCGTGAAAGAATCTGAAGTGACTGCCTGGTACTGATCTGTCTTCGCACACATTCCTGAAAGAAACGGGTAAACTGCGTCGATGCCAGCTGCACAGGCAGACTGTTGGGAACGTGCAGGGCTGCAAAACGATATGCTTTGACGATATTTGTTTGTCTGGTGCACAGCCACAGGATGGCTGTGAAAACAAGAACCGCCGCAAACAGGCCTCTTGCAAACCATGCCATCAGTGCTGCCAGCACAGCCACATTGCCGGATGAAACATTGACAGCTGTTATCATATTGAGCATGGTGGGCAGCACAGTTCTTTCAAACAGGAAGATGCCGCCTGCCATTCCTGCCATTAACATGCACGGATACAGCAGTCCTTTTTCGATGATGGCAAGATGTTCCTTCTCCTGGGCAGTGATGGCAATGGCAAGCTGCAGACTGTCCAGAAAAGGAAGATATGCCAGGAAATCACGCAGGAAGCTTTGATAGCTGGATGGCATATACTGCCCGAGAAACGTCTCAGCCAGCTCGCCATTGTCCAGGTGAGAACGGATGGCATCAAAACATGATTTGTTGGCAGGTGTCTGCAGAATATGCATTGTTTCTTCCAGGGAAAAGCCGCTGTCCATCAGAACGGCAGCAGCCTTGATATCCTGCTCAGAAAGTGAAATCCGCCGCCGCAGCCATTTTTTCAATAATGCCGTTTGCGGCCGCAAAGGATGCTTTGGCAGACAACGGGATGAAGTCTTCACTTGTTTCTTTGTTGGCAAACCAGTAGTCCACCTCCTTTCTGTCCATAATTTCATAAATGCCGGTCATACCCTGGCTGCATGGGTACAGCCGCTGGTTGGATATGCCGCCAAGCACATCCTTCAGCTGGTAATCTTTGACGCCAAGATCCAATAACCGCAGTATTGCCGAAGTGCAGCTTGAAGCATGCAGTGAGGTCAGTACCAGATGACCCGTCAAGGCACAGCGCACTGCCATCACTGCTGCCTCAGAATCTCTGATTTCGCCAATCATGATAATGTCGGGATCATGGCGCATCAGCTGCTTGATTCCTTCGGCATAGGACATGTGCTGCTTGTCATTGATCTGCAGCTGTACATACGCAGGATTAATCACTTCCACGGGATCTTCCAGGGTATAGATTTTTCTTCCGGAAACACTGTTCAGCAGGGTATAGAGCGAGGTTGTCTTACCAGATCCGGTAGGTCCTGATAAAACAAACAATCCGGTGCGGTGTTGAAGAATATCATGCAGAAAGCCCTGTGCCTGTCTGTCCCGGGTCAGATCATCAATCTGCAATCTGGAAGAATGATTCAGGATGCGCAATACACCGCTGGTCAGCCTGTAACTTGTCACAAGTGCAAAGCGCAGTGACAGTACGGTCCCATCCACTTCTTCCTCAAAGGAGCCCGTCTGCGGTACAGAAACCCGGGACAGATCAAGGTTGGCACGATACATCAGATAATGAAACAGGCGCAGATCATCTTCCTGCGGCTTTAGTTGTTCCATGGTGCCATGCACACGCATCTCGATCGCTACTTCCTCCTTCTGGCTCAGCAAAGAAAAATGTATATCTGTTACCTGATAAGCCAGTGCAATTCTCAGCAGTTCCTGCAGTCTGTCTTCCATGTCTCTTCCTCCTTCATCTCTCTATGCCCCTGCAAAAGCACATTTCCCTGAAGAAAATAAAAAAACATCAGTTCAAGGAACTGATGCCTGAAAACTCAGAAGTATTCCCGCAGGCAATCACCCGCCATAAACGGATTGGTATCTGCTTCCTGGCCAATGGTCGTAGCAGGTCCATGACCGGGATAGACTTTCAGATCTCTTGGCAGCTGTTTCAGAAAGCGCAGAGAAGCGGACATTTCCTCCTGACTGCCGCCAAAAAGATCGGTGCGCCCGCAGCTGCCGGCAAACAGCGTATCACCGCTGAACAGGACATTGCGGTACTGGATACAGCAGCTGCCCTCTGTGTGGCCCGGCGTATGATAAATAATCAGATGGAATGTTCCAACATCCATTTCTTTCTGCATTGGCAGAATCTTACTATACACGGGTGAACAATATCCTGCCCTGGAAGCAGGATCTACCAGAGCAAGATCTCGTTGATCCATGAATACCGGACAGTGGTAAATATCCACAAGGTCGTCGACAGCACCCGTATGGTCTTCATGGCCATGTGTCAGCACAATGCCATCTGTCACTTCATCATCCCCGATTTCGGCCTGAATGCGTCTGGCATAGGCTCCGGGATCAATCAAAAGCACATGGCCATGATCATGCAGCACATAACTGTTTTCACCATACAGTCCGATTGGAAGTGTTGTAATCTTCATACATTACCTAATAAAAATAACCTGATACCAGGTTATCTTATTTCTTCTCCTTGTGCAGAGTCATCTTGTTGCAGCGCGGGCAGTATTTTTTGATTTCCATTTTTTCTGTATGCTTACGCTTGTTTCTGGTTCCGATATAATTCTCTTCCCCACAGACTGAGCACTTGAAAGTAATATTCTCTCTTGCCATGGTTACCTCCTGATGTCTATTTGCGTTGGTATTATACCAGAATCATCATTCTTTTCCAACAATTTATGCAATAATGGGAGATGGAGGAAGCTATGAAGAGAACTGAAACAAGAAAAATCATGGTTGGCAATGTCCAGGTTGGTGGTCAGAACCGCTGCATCCTGCAGTCCATGACCAATGTGCCGGCCAAGAATATTGACGCAACAATCGCCCAGATCAATGAACTGGAAGAGCACGGCTGTGAAATCATCCGTATCGCCGTATTGGATGAAGATGATGCAAAGGCAATTCCGGCAATCAAGAAAGGCATTCACATTCCGCTGGTCGCAGACATCCATTTCAACTACCTGCTAGCTCTGACTGCCCTGGATGGCGGTGTCGATGCAATCCGCATCAATCCTGGCAATATCGGCTCCCGCGAGCATACAGAAGCTGTAGTCAGAAAATGCAAGGAAAAGCATGTGCCGATCCGCATTGGCATCAATGGCGGTTCTCTGGAAAAACAGTTTCTGGAGAAATATGGCCTGTCTGCCGAGGCAATGATTGCCTCTGCTGACCGCCATGTCAAAATTCTGGAAGACATGGATTTCCATGACATCTGCCTGTCCTTTAAATCGAGCAATGTCGAACTGACCATTGCTGCCTATGAGCTTGCCGCAAAGCATTATCCATATCCTTTGCATCTTGGCGTGACCGAAGCCGGCGGTTTTACAGAAAGTGCAGTGAAATCTTCTGCCGCCCTGGGTACCCTGCTGCATGAAGGCATTGGCGACACCATCCGTGTATCTGTTTCGGCACCGCCGAAGGATGAGTTGATCATTGGCAAACAGCTGCTCAAATGCTTTGGCCTGATCAAGAATGTACCAGACCTGATTGCCTGCCCTACCTGTGGCAGAATCCAGTACGATATGCTGCCACTGGTGAAAGAGATGGAAGACTATCTTGGCACCATCCATGAAGACATCACCGTTGCGATCATGGGCTGCCCGGTCAATGGCATTCAGGAAGCCGGCCGTGCGGATATCGGCATCGCCGGTTCCTATAACTCAGGCATCCTGTTCCGCAATGGTGAAATCATCAGAACGGTTCCGCAGGATAAGATCAAAGAAGCACTGATTGAAGAAATTCAGCGTTTCATTGCCGAGAAGAGACAGAAAAAGCAATCATAATCCATAACAGCCGGAGTATTTGAAAAGGTGCCTGTAACTGGCGCCTTTTCTGTATAGGAATTACCATAAAAGTTTTGATAAAATGATCCATTACTTCGCAGAATCTGCCTGCTGGGATGCAATCGGTTCAAACTTTCCGCTTCGCAGCATGGCAATTTCCTGCTTATATGGAGGTTTCTTGTCAATGTAGGGTGTTTCCAGAATCTTGGCTATGTGTTCCGTTCTTTTGTTTTCAGCCACTTTGTGCAAAGCCTCAAACCCGATTTCTCCCATACCGATATTGGCATGGCGGTCTTTTCTTGCACCCTGCACATTCTTGGAATCATTGAGATGAATCACATGCAGTCTTTCAAGACCAATCACATGATCAAAGGTGTCCAGAACATCATCAAAGTAGTTTACATCATAGCCTGCATCCCATATATGGCAGGTATCCAGACAGATACCGAAATGTTCGGGATGGCGCAGTTTTGACAGGATTTCTGCCAGCTGCTCAAACCGGAATCCAACTTCACTGCCCTTGCCTGCCATTGTTTCAAGACAGACAATCACATCGTACGGATCATATTCAATCGCATTGAGCTGCCGGACAATTGTTGCAATGCCTGTTTCCAGATCCGTAGTTGTATAAGACCCTGGATGCAGAACAAGATACTTTGCCCCGATTGCCGCGGTGCGTTCCAGTTCCAGCTGCAGAAACTGCCTGGCAAGTTCTGCCACTTCCGGCTTGACACTGTTGGCTGGATTGATGATATACGGCGCATGAACGATCAGCCTCTCCATAGGCAGATGATGTTCTTTCATCAGTTCCTGTGCCTGGGCAATATGAAGCGTATCAATATCTTTGCGTACCGTATTCTGCGGCGCACCGGTATAGACCATCATGGCATCACAGCCGTAACTCAGTCCTTCTTTGACACTGCCTTCCAGATAAAGCGGTGCCTTCATCTGCACATGGCATCCAAGAATCATGCTTTCTCCTTGTTTTTGGCAATCTGCCGTTCTTTATACATTGCCTTCTTTTCCTCACGGATCTTTGCCCGGATCAGATCTCTCTTCTGATGGCGGTGAATCATCTCAATCTTCTTTGCCCGCTTCTTCTTATAGCCAGGCTTAACCTTCTGGCTCTTGCGGGTATAGATCATGGCAATCTTCTTTTCCAGCTCATCATCTGGCTTCATGCGGCGCTGTCCATATGGATGCAGCTGCTGCCAGCTGTCCTTATGCCAGCGCATATGATCAAAGTGAATGCCCATCTTCATCAAAGACCGGATTGCGGCATCATCACTTTCATGATACAGCGTATAGCATGTGCCGCTGCTACCGGCTCTGCCGGTTCTGCCGGCCCGGTGCACATAGTATTCCAGATCCTGCGGCAGACCACAGGAAATGACATGGCTGACCATGTCGATATCAATGCCTCTGGCCGCAAGATCCGTGCAAACAACATACTTGTGCATGCCAAGTTCCAGACTCTTCATGGCCTGTTTGCGCTTGCGGCTGGTCATATCGCCATGCAGTTCACCAACATCTACACCCGCATTCCGCAGACTCTCCGCAATCTGGGCGGCTTCCTGCCTTGTATTGCAGAAAATCAGGCAGACATAAGGCTGAAAGCCCGGCAGCATGCTCAGAATCGTTTCCGCATAGGTATGATGATAGCATGGCACCAGGACGTGTTTGACGTTCGGGTTGTAGCGCACATGATCACCGATCTCGATCGTCAGCGGATGGTGCATATATTTACGGATAAACGGTTTGAGCTGATCCGGCATCGTTGCCGAAAATGCCAGCATCTGCAGATGTTCTCCCATCCTGCCGGCAAAGGCATCCACATCATCCAGGAAACCATACTCCAGTGTCATATCAGCTTCATCCACAATCAGAATGCCCGCCTGGTCCAGACGCAGACTGCCGCCATTGAGAAACAGATCACGTATACGGCCCGGTGTTCCAATCACGATATGCGGCTGTTCTTTTGCCAGCATGGCTTCATCCTTGGAGCGTTCACGGCCGCCGATCAGCAGCTTGATGCGCAGAGACGGATCAACTTCACTCATGACCTTTGCCTTCTCAAAAATCTGTGCCGCGAGTTCACGGGTTGGCGCAGTGATCACTGCCTGGGGATGGTCAATCGATGGATCGACCATTTCCATCAGCGGAATCAGATAGGCGTGGGTCTTGCCGGTGCCGGTCTTGGACAGACCGATGACATCCTTTCCCCGCAGCATATTGCCGATGACTTCCGCCTGGATCGGCGTTGGCTCTGTAAAGCCATTGCGCCGGATAAATTCTTTTGTTTTTTCCTTCAGGTTATATTCCTCAAATTTTTTCATATTCTCACCTATAATTGCATATGGAATTATAACGAAAAAGGTAGGAATGTCGAATGGAAATCATCAGTGTTGTCCCGCGCGGATACTGCCAGGGGGTTGTCAGGGCGATCATGCTGGCAAAAGAAACTGTCAAAAAGTATCCTGACAAGAAAGTAACGATGCTTGGCATGATCGTGCATAATCAGTTTGTTGTGGATGCATGCCGGAAAGCAGGAATTCATTTTATTGAGGATCCGCTGAAAACAAGGGAGCAGCTGCTGGATGAAATTGATGATGGTGTGGTGATCTTCACTGCCCACGGCATCAGTGATGCCGTGCGTGAAAAAGCAGAAAGAAAAGGCCTGATCTGCGTGGATGCGACCTGTCCGGATGTGCGGAAGACGCATACCCTTGTCAAGGAACATGTCCGTGACGGTGATGTGATTTACATTGGCAAAAAGCATCATCCGGAGGCGGAAGGAACCGTATCGCTTTCCCCGCGCATTCATCTTGTCACGTGCATGGATGATGTGGCTGCCCTGCCAGAGCTGCACAATGTGCTGATTACAAATCAGACGACTCTTTCTCTGCTGGATGCACAGCAGATCATTGCCGCATGCAAAAAGCGCTTCCCGGATGCTGTTGTGGCCGAGGAAATCTGCAATGCGACCAGAATCCGCCAGGAAGCGGTCATGGCATTGAAAGATGTAGATCTGCTCATTGTGGTTGGAGATCCCCGTTCCAACAATTCCCGTATGCTGGCAGAAACAGGAAAGAAAGCTGGCATTCCGGATGCATTGCTGCTTTCCAGTGCCAGCCAGCTCAAAGAAGACATGATTCATCATAAAAAGCGCATTGCGGTAACAAGCGGTTCATCCACCCCCAATGCGCTGACCAAACAGGTCATTGACTGCCTGCAGACATATGCCAATACCGGAATTCTGCCCCATGTTAGTCCTGATCCTGAAGTCCTCTGATCTCTTCTTTGGTTAAAGGACGATATTCTCCTTCTTTCAGATCCGGATCCAGAACGAGATTCTTCATTCTCACTCTCTGCAGATACAGCACTTCATTATCCAGGGCAAGAAAGATCCGCTTCACTTCATGAAACTTTCCTTCCTGGAGAATGATATGTCCGCTTGTTTCATCAAGCGGATGATAGACGGCGGGCAGAAAGAGGTCCTCTCCTTCTTTGATCCCCGCCTTCATTTTCTCAATATCCTGTTCACTGACAGGATTTTTTACTTTGACATAGTACTCTTTTTCGACATGATGCTTTGGTGACAGCAATTGATGTCCTAACGGCCCGTCATTAGTCAAAAGCAGCAGGCCGGCTGTATCTTTATCAAGCCGGCCAACCGGATAAACACCATGTACCTGCTGATCAATCAGGTCCATGACAACCGGTTCCCTGCCTTCGGTTGCCGTAATATAGCCTGCTGGTTTATTCAGCATCCAGTACACATATTTCTGGTATACAACTGGCCTGCCATCCAGCACAATCTCACTGTCTTCCGCAATCTTTGTATCTGGATTGCGGATGATGACGCCATTGACCTGTACCAGACCCGCCTTGATCATCTGCTTTACCTGCGTGCGGGTGCCTTCTCCCATTGAGGCAAGTGCTTTATCCAGCCGGATCATTGCCGCTTCCTTCTTTTCGGGAACAGCCGCAGCACATCCCCTGTCATATAATAGGCTGCTGCACCGGCTGCCATCATCAGAATGAACTGCTTGAGAATACCGCTGTCTGCTGCACCGGCATCAATACCGGCTAATGACAGCAGATACATGGCACCATGCATGGAAAGGCATCCGGCCAGTGCTTTCAGCAGGACAATGCCGGTTCTGCCATATTCTACCAGTGCCCTTGTCCGGATTCTTGCCAGTGAGAGAAATACCAAAGCTGCAAAATAGAGAATTGAAGAAAGCAGGATTCCCTTCATGCCCCATTTCTTTACCAGCGGGAACAGGAGCGCTGCTTTGATCACAAAGGCGATCAGCTGATAGGTGCCAAGCTGCTTGTGCAGCTGCAGTGCAGACAGCAGATACATGCACAGAATGCCCATGCCAAACAGAATTGCTAACGGTCCGGTCCATCTGAATACAGACGCTGTATAGGCAGAATAGATCGATGGGAATAATGCTTTAACAATGGCATCGCTGTGCAGAAATGCAAATGTTCCCAGGGGCATTGCTATGATCAGGAAGGATGCAAAGGCACGGTTGACATCCTGTTCAATCCGGTCTCCATCTCCATTGGCAAACGCTTCTTCAATCTGAGGAAGGCGCGTGAAGCAGTCAGCGCAGGATAGCAGCAGCGGCAATGCACACAGTGCGTATCCCTGAACAAAGATGATGCCCTGTGCAGATTTGATGTCTGCGGCAGCAATACCATAATGGATGCCTGCATATCCAGATACAAACAGATCAAACAAGATCCACAGACTGCTGAGAACAGCCTGTATAAGATATGGCCGGCTGGCATGCAGGATCTGTTTCTGAATTCTGCTTTCATCCACTGCATTTGTGCGCATGCCAAGGCCATGTGACTGATGGATGTAGTAGGCAAGTACGGCTGCAGAGGCTAATACGCCGGCAAGCGCGCACATCATGATGGCAGAGGATGATGCTTTCTGCAGCTTTCTGACACACAGCCATGCAAGCAGAATGGTCAGCACCAGACGGAGTCCCTGCTCCGCCAGGACGCCGCGCATATAGTCATGATGCCGTCTCATGCCCTGATCTACACTGCGGAATCCTGCCAGCATGCCTTCACTGACAGCAAACAATGCAAAGCAACGCAATACTGCTGTCATGGCTGCAATATCACTGGTATCTGCGCTTCTGCCAAGAATCCAGGCAGAAAGCGGTGCAGCCAGGATCATTAGTAAAGATGCCAGGATGGCGCCGATGACAAAGCCGGCAATGGCAGTATCATGAAAAACTGCCATGACATTCTTGTATTTCTTGCGGCGGCTGTAATGGGAAATGATGACAGCGATGCCAAAAGGCACCCCTGCACAGGCTGCCTCAAAGACAATCTGATACAGCACCATCACTGGTGCAAGCAGGGCACTGTCTGCCCCTGCCAGCATCGTCAGCGGGATGATGACGATCATTTCGATCAAACGTTCCACCAGGCGGCACACGGCGCCGCCGGCAGAAAAACCCGGTATTTGTTCCTTTCGTTCACTCATTGTTTATGACTCCACATACTGCATTCCACTCTGATTCAGCGTGATCTGATGATATTCCCGCTGAATATTCTCTCCGTTTTTATCCTGCCATTCGACAAGCATTTTCAGTGACACTTCATCCGTATCACTGCTGCCGCTGATGACCATTCCCTTGACAAAACCATCATCTGAATTGACCTGGTTGGGAATCAGAGAATATGGTCCGTCAAAAATACCGATGCTCGGCATCATAGTGGTGGCATCCTGCAGCTGCGTATCGTTGGCCACTGCAATCATGACCACATTGTACATGGCGATTTTTGGTTCATCGAGCACAATGTAGTAGCTGTAGGTACCTTCACTGACTTCTTCCATCTCTGCACTGAGCGTATAGAAGCGTGATTCTGCCGTAAAATGGATCTGATCCATGACGGCCTGGTAATAGGTCTGGTAGTTTTTCAGCTTTGTTGAGGGCGTGCTGCTGCCGCATCCTGCAAGCAGAATCACAGCGGCGAGCACCCGGTTTAAGTTGCGTTTTCTCATAGCGTACCTGTCAGCTTCTTCATTATACCAATTATGATGGCTTCTGCATCAGTGGAAGCCGGATGTTGCTTCTCTGCATTTTGGGATCAATTCCGCTATAATAGCACCGTACAAAGAAAGAAGGACCCATATGTATCAGATCGATTTCAAGCATCCTGCAGCAAAACTTTACTTCTGCGGCGTCGGCGGTTCGTCCATGAGCGGTCTTGCTGGCATGATGAAACAAATAGGCTTTGATGTCTGGGGCAGCGATATTGCCAAGTCCCCTGCCCTGATTCAGGCAGAAAAAGACGGTGTTCATGTCATCATCGGCCAGAAAGCTGAGAATATTACAAAAGATATTGACTGTGCCATCTTTACAGCAGCCATTGCGAAAACAAATCCGGAATATCAGGCTGTGCTGAACCTTGGCATTCCGCATCTGACCAGAGCCGAGCTGCTTGGACAGATTATGGCACAGTTCCCGATGTCTATCGGTATTGCCGGCACCCATGGCAAGACAACCACAACTTCCTTCATTTCAGAGATTCTGCTGCGTGACGGCAAGGATCCTTCCATGCAGATCGGCGGTGTGCTCAACAGTGTGCATACTTCTTACCGGCTTGGCAAATCAGATGAATTTGTTGCGGAGGCATGTGAGTATACCAACAGTTTTCTGTCTTTGAAGCCGCGGATTGGCATCATTACCAATATCGAGGCTGATCATCTTGATTTCTTCAAGGATCTGGCAGATGTACGCCACAGCTTCCGTCTGTTTGCCGAAAACATTCCGGCAGATGGCTGGCTGATCATCAATACTGAAATTCCAGACCTTGATGAGATCACAAATGGTCTTAAATGCAAAGTCATCTACTTTGGCGATAATCATGAAAAGGCTGACTATTATGCCACGGATATCAAGTACAATGAACTTGCTGAAGCAAGCTATACACTTGTGCGCCGGCATGGCCAGAGCCAGAAGATTGTGCTGGAAGTACCGGGCAAGCAGTTTATCTGGGATTCTCTGGCAGCAGCGGCTGCCTGTGATCTGTGCGGTGTCAAGCCGGAAAGCATTACGGATGCCCTGCGTGCATATAAGGGTGCCGGCAGACGTTTCCAGTTCAAGGGCAAGATCAATGGCTGCCAGATTGTAGACGACTATGCCCATCATCCGACTGAAGTTGCTGTCACGCTGGATGCAGCATCCAAGATTCCTCACCGCAGACTGATTGCCTGCTATCAGCCTCATACGTATTCCCGTACCAAGGCATTGATGGATGACATCGCCAACGCACTGCATGAGGCGGATCTTGTTGTACTGACTGAGATCTTCCCGGCAAGGGAAACAGATAACCTTGGCATTTCTTCACAGGATCTTGCAAAGAAGGTTGAGGCACTTGGCACACCGTGTCATGTCTTCCATACGTTTGAGGAAATTGAAGACTGGGCAAGAAAGAACTGTGGTGAAAATGATCTGTTTGTCACCATGGGCGGTGGTGATGTTTACAAAATTGCGGACAATCTCACGAATTTCCATTATGAATATCCGCAGGATGAGAAAAAAGCCTGAGTTATTACAAATCTGTGTATATTAAAAGCCATACCTGCCGTGAAGCGGATATGGCTTTTTCTATTATGAAATCAGGAAGAATCCAGTCCTGATTGAGCTGTCATAAGCATATGAATCTACAATGGTAAGGTCAGGATTACCTGGGTGTATTCCTGGCCTTTCCTGCGTATAGGCATATACC
>Ga0256406_1003686_pt1 | contig 18599 bp, 16 predicted proteins | sample RumenRJG_03DNA_FD_185986 | JGI IMG/M metagenome (GOLD analysis project Ga0256406, IMG submission 185986) | Bovine rumen microbial communities from Lethbridge, Alberta, Canada - RJG_03 | ecosystem: Host-associated > Mammals > Digestive system > Stomach > Rumen | place: Canada: Alberta | collected...
TCGCTATCACTTCTTTTCACGCTCCGTCACCGGTCTACGCTTTGTGAGTCGCTATCTAGTTCGTCGACAACTACGCCTATTGGGACTTTCACCCTAGAGAAATGGCATGCCCATCATACAAGGAAAAAGCAATAACGCTTCTTGGGAGAAAAAGACGAAATAGTCGATACGGTTATTCTGTTTGTTGAACGAAAAAGATTATCCTTTCCGAATCGTTTGAATCCGGAAAAGATAATCTTTTTTAAGATGGTAAGAGTCTACTTTCGATTATCGAACGTGATCTCGGTATCCCTCATCAAAGGATAAGAAGCAAGGTTGCTGCCATCGAGATTCTCCGCATGCATATCCAGAGCGTGGATCGTAGGATTATCGTAGGTACGATAATAGTAGATTCCTTTCTCGGTATTGCAGCAAGAGGAATAAATGGTGATTTCATAGGTATCTTTTCCAAGCTTACAGCAACCTCTTTGCTGTTCCACGGAAGTGAGGATATGGAAGAACTGGCTGACGGAGGATTTTTCCTCTTTCTTGGCGACCGAGTTCATTTTGACAAACGAAGCGCGGATAAAACGGGAGGAAGAAGAAAGGTCTCCCGGCAACCCGATCGCTCCCATTCCACGGCTATACTCTTCTAAGGGAAGATCGGATGAGAAGGAATTCTCTCTGCTTTCGGAAGAAAGAGCGCGATAGTCGTTGAGACGGAATAATTGAAGCGGGAAGGGAGGGTTATTGGTCATCACTCCGACAGGATTATCGTAGACTTTCAGCCCTTCTTTGACGCTTTCCACAACGATAGAGCCTTCTTTGGAAGAAATCATCCAATGAAGAGGAGCTAACGGAAGATTCGGGCTATAAGCAAGGTTGATCAGTCTTAAATGGGAAAGAAGCTTCTTTGCTTCCGCTAGAGTCTTGCACTGACTTAACACCCAGGGGATAAACTCAAAAGGAGCGATATTGTCTTTCTCATCTTCTTTTGCTTCTTCAAAGTGAGCGTAGTAAGGAAAATTGAGTCCCGCCATCGATAGGCCGACTTCATTGGTGGCATCGTAATAGAGAGGATAACCGTCCTGAACAAAGGCCATACCGATTAAGGCGTAATGAGAAGAGACCACTCCTTTCTTTCGGAAAGACATAGGGTAGTTCCGTGGGGTGATGGTGACGTTTTCCTGATAGGAATACTCTAAATCGAGATTCCGGCCGAAATAATGGGAGCCATTCACATAGGACACGCAAGTACACATATTCGAAAGATTCCTCCGTTTTCTTTATGTTAGCGTATCTGTTTAAAATAATTCAAAAAAAGAGAAGGTTATGGTCTTTCCTAATTACTCTTATTACAATTGACGCATATTTTTAAGTTTGGCTTTCTTCTCTTTCTTTACCTATTCTTCTAATATTATCATCTTCCTTTTTTTCTCTGAGGTTGTACGCTTTAAAACATTTTTCTTCTTTTAGCCATAAAAGTAAGAAAAGGTAGCGCGAAAAAGGGCTATCCTCGCCCCTAAAAGGTTTGAGGATAGCCCTATAAGAAAACCGGAATCAGTTCTCTTTCTTCGGCTCAGAGACAGATTCTTCGTCGTGTTTATGCTTGTTGTAATCGATAGTGCGATAGACAACCCAAGCCGTACCACCGACAAAGAAGAGACCTAAAGCAACATCGAGGCAGATGAGCCAGATACGCCACGGTGACATCTCATACCAGACGATGGAACCAGGAGCGACACCCTGCATCGCACCGGAGTTTGCAAACACATAGACGAGGTTATGGACCGCATTGCGGATCGCAAGTTTTCCCGTCGCGGAAGTCGTATCGAGCTTCGTCTTAGCAGCAAAAACCCAAGTGTGCTGTAAGTCGGTACCGGCTCTTAAACCCTGGTTAGCATCCATATACTGATAGAGGTTGAAGTCGGAGATGACAACACCGCGGAAACCGAATTCATCTCTTAAGACGGTGCCCATCAAGGCATTGTTTCCACCCGCCCAAGTCGTTCCGACATAGTTGAAGGAGGACATGACACCCATGCAGGCAGGCATCTCTTTGGTAGCGATAGTACCGTTAGAGTCAGAGATGTATTTGATCTTGGTCTTAGCGGTCTTAGCTACTATTTCAAACGGTTTGAGATAGATTTCACGTAAGGCCTGCTCCGTCATCCAAGTGCAGAGATGAGCAGTTCTCCAGGTCTCCTGATCGTTAGCGGCATAGTGCTTCATAAAAGCAATCAAGCCTTTATCGGCAGCACCGGAGATCACTTCGGCAGCGATCTTACCGGCTAAGACACCATCTTCGGAATAATATTCGAAGTTACGGCCTGCGAACGGCGAGCGATGCGTGTTCATGGCCGGTCCCCACCAACCCGCATAACGCGGATTCATGGCGAGAGCTTCTTCGCCCATAGAGGTACCCATCTTCTTCGCTAACTCTTTATTGTAGGTAGCTGCAAGCAGAGGTTCAGACATATAAGCGCAGACATTGTTGAGCTTATTCATCAAGGTCGAGAAGCCTTGCGGACCATCGTGGCATTCGATATCGGGAAGCCCGATGCTATCGATTTTCTGGACTTTGTAAGCGTTGTTGTTGAGGAAGTTATCGGCTCCGGAATAATCGCTGTCGGTGAGCTGATCCAGCAACTGGTCATAAGCATCATCATCGTAATCCAAACCACGCATATCGATGGCGGATAAGCCGTTGGAAGCACCGGTCTTCGGCGCTTTATCTTCGCTGTTATTATGTTTCGAGACATCATAGGTCTTTAAGCGATTAGCGATGGTTTCACCGCCGATGGTGATCTTATCGGCAGCAGCATCGTCTGCGGTTGCAGCACTTGGGAAGGTAGAGGTCCAATCATCTCTCGATAACTCGGTAGCATAGCCTTTGGTCTTGGTGCTCTTAAACATCTCATTGAGATCATCAAACTGGTTGGTGGCAGCGACTTTATCGCTATCACGCTTATTGTCTCCTTTATAGATTTCTTTGTTGAAATCTAAAGAGAACTCGAGGTTCTTACCGCTAGAATCTTTGGCAACTTCATGCGAGTTGTTCTTGATCTGGAAAGTGTAGGAACCCTGATCTAAGACATAGCACTTCTCATTCTTATAGTCGTAAGAAGCCAAGTCATCCTTCGCAATCTGAAGGGTGACAGTCTCACTCTCCTGCGGGTTGAGAAGCTTGGTCTTAGCAAAGTCGCCTAAAACGGCGGAGGACTTTGCAATACCACCTTTGGTATAAGGGGCCGTGAAGTAAGCTTCGACCACTTCCTTACCGGCGACCTTACCGGTATTGGTGACTTTGACATCGATCACGATGTTATCGTTGACAAGTCTATGACCAGTGATTTTTTTGGTGAAGGTTGTGTAGCTTAACCCGTAGCCGAACGGATAAACGACGTGCTCTTTATAGGAGTTCTCATCGCTTCCATAACGGGTTTCATAATAGCGATAACCGACGTAGATACCCTCTTCGTATTCGACAAAGTGCGAGGATTTAACGTCATTGACGCCACCCGGGATGGTGCTTTCGTTGATACCTGTGTACTGGTGAACCGAGTTGATAGCAAAGTTCTGGAAGGTCGGATCGGCGGTGAAATCCGCGGAATAAAGATCCGGCGTACGGCCAGAAGGATTGACCTTACCCGCTAAAATCGAACCTAACGAGTTGAAACCAGTCGCACCCGGAGAGCCTGCCCAAACGATACCGGAGATCTTACTATCGTTCTTGAGGTCTCCGATTTCCATCGTAGTGGATTCGTTTAAGACGACGATGACTTTGCTGTAGTTAGTTTTTGCGAAGGAAATCATATCCTTCTCTTCTTTGGAGAGTTCGAGCTGATGCTGTCCGTCGACATAGTTAGCGACTTCGGCAGCCGTATTCGAATTCTTGGCGATGGCTTCTTTAGAAGCCGTAGTCGCCGAAGAATCTCTCTTTAAATCCGTCGAAAGGTCAAGACCTTCGCCTCCGCAGCGGGAGATGAAGACTAAGGCCGTATCCGACTGCTTCGGGGTAAAGGTATACTTCGAAGTCGGGATTTCCCCGATAAAGAAAGTGGACTTATCATAGTTATCCATGACGATATTCTGACGGTCGTAATCTTTATAGTTGTTGGCAAAGAAATTGTAGGCATCGGCATTGACGGTGAAACCGGCTTTCTCTAAGCCGGACTTCGGGGTCGCGCAGGTCGTAGTGTCGACGTTTCCGGAACCCGAGCCACCATAGACCGGATCGACCGAACCTCTTCCTAAAAGGGTGATGCTCTTGTTGGTAAGAGGTAAAGTACCATCGTTTTTCAGAAGGACCATACCTTCGTTACCGATCTCTTCGACGGTCTTCTCACCATTTGCTTTCGCTTCGGCTTTTCCACCGGCATCCGAGGCAGTGGGATAGGTCTGCTTGTAGTAGTCGGTATCCCAGTTCTCGGTACCTTTTGCCTGCTCGATGTGCATCGCTCCCTTGTTAACATACGTATCCAAGACGGACTTAAACTGCACAGAGCAGATTTCAACCGCGACAATACCGGCGGCCGAGAGAGCAAGGAAGGGAATCCACGTTCCTAAGAACGCACCATTCGACATCTTCTTTTTCTTCGACATGACTTTTTCTCCTTTGTTGGCCTTGAAAAGGGACTCCCGGAAAGCCCTTTTATGTGGCGACAAAAAGATAATCAAAATAGAAAGCCCTTTCAAGCGTATGTCGTGGAAAGACAGGTTTAGGTCGTGGTTTGAAAGGCTTTAAGAATTCTTTTTCTTTTCGGGAAGAGGCAACAAGATATCTAAAACGAACATCTCGTCAACCAAAGAAACCGAGGCGTGACCGCCATATTTTTCTGCTATTAACTGGATGGATTTTAATCCATACCCGTGGTTTAAGGTGTCTCCTTTGGAGGTTTCGGGCAAGCCGTTTTCACTGTTTAACGAAAGAGGTCCTTCGTAATAATTGACCACGTGAATCGAAAGGAAACCCTGATGTCTTTTGACTTGAAGACTGATATCTCTTTTCTCTTTGTTCTCGATCTTCATCACCGCTTCAATCGCGTTATTGATGGCGTTACCGAATAAGGCATAGATATCATAAGGAGATAAAAAATCCAAGGATTTACCATCTACGATCGAGGAGAAGACGATGGAGTTGTTTTCGCAACGAAGAGCGTATTCTCTTAAAACAATATCCAGCGCTTGGTTTCCGGTTTTGACCTGGGAATCGTAGATTGCTAAATCTTTATAAATCTCTTCGAATTCTTTCTTTTGATTTTCTTCCTGTTCCATCGCTTGGACACGGTATTTGAAGTCGTGGAACTTAATATTCAGAGATTCGATGTTCTCTTTGGAGAGTTCGTACTGTTTCTTGCTTTCTTCTAAGAGTTCTTTTTCAACCGAAAGTTCGTCTTGGCTTCGGTTGAAAAGAACAAAAGAGAAGAAAAGAAGAAGGATGAGGATACATTCAAAGACATCGACGTAGTAAGAGAGCTGGATGAGTTTTGTGTAATCCTGATAAGAAGCGAAGATCATCTGTAAAGCGGATAGAACGATGGCGAAGATAACCGCGAGAGAGATCATCAAAGCGGTCTGCCACTGACTGAAGTTCATCCTCAGGACCTCTTTCTTCTGCTTGAAATAATAGAAGAAGATCATAGAGTAGATTAAGATAAGCAAGACAAAATAGATTCCATAGATAAGGAAATAATAACCGACGACATTAGTACTCTGTAGATCCGTATAAGAATCGATCAGATTGTTGATGGCGGTATCGAGCATAGAGAAGAGCTGATGGATAACGTAGCTGGCGGAAGCGATGATCGCGTAGTTGATGAAGTTTCCTTTATAAGAGATAAATAAGGGGATCACCAGTGACGCCATCAGGAAAATATAGAGAAATACCCAAGCAAAGATGTCGGCGATCAGATTTGTTCCAGTAAAGAATGCTGGAATGAAGTAAGCTATAGCAATCGATAAAATAAAAGACAGGATGCTTCTTTGATAAAAATGTTTTCTCTTTTCTAAAAAGGAAGCTAACGGGAAAGCGGCCAGCAAAGATTCAAACACCAAAAAAGCGTTGATTCGATTGATTTCCGAAAACAAAGAAAACTCGTTCTGATTCCCGAAGGTGATAGCAAAAAAGGTGAAGTTCATGAGATATACTCGCCTCCGATATAGCGATTAAGATCGTCGAGGAATTCTTTCTTGCGGCTTCTAGGCATCGAGAGGTGGTCTCCGTTTTTGAGGATGACTTCATTTTTCTCAATACCAACCACCATATCTAGATTCACCAGATAACAGACGTTGCACCTTGAGAAAGGCAGTCCTTTGACTAACTCCTCGACGTGTTTCATCGTGTCGCGGGTATGGAATTCTCCATCTAACGAATGATAGTAAAGGTCGTGGTTGACGACTTCGACATAATAAATGCGATCGGAGCGCAAAGAGGCATCGTGAGAAAGAGGAATCAAGACGGCATCTTTCTTGGCTCTTGTATATAGAACCCGAACAGCTTTCTGCATCTTCATCGCAAAGGAGTAGTAGTTCAGAGGTTTGACGATGAAGTCTAATGCGTCGACTTCATAGCCGTTTAAAGCAAACTGAGCCATGTTAGTGACAAAGATGATCAGAAGAGAGGAGTTCTGAGCGCGGATTTCTTTGGCAAGATCCATGCCGTTTTTCTTCTCCCCGTTGAATTCGATATCTAAGAAAAGGAGATCGAAGGAAGAAAGATCTTCCTTGAGGAAATCATCAGGATGCTGAAAAGAGGAAATTTCAAAATCGAGGTGATTCTCTTTTCCGTAGGTTAGAATCAGAGAAGAGAGGCTGTTGATCGCCTCAATTTCATCATCCACAATTGCGATATGCCATTTCATGCTATCTTTATGATAAGTCATCTTCCCGAAAAAGGCGAATATCCTTCTTTCTTTTTTGAAACATTTGTCCTCTAAAACAAAGGCTTGAAAAAAGCCTTCCCTTCGGTCAGAAAGAAGGCTCCGGTTGTTATTTCTTCTGTTTTGCGACGTTTTCCTCTAGTAACTTAGAGAACTCTTCGCTCTTCGAACCGATGATGAAGACGACTTTGTTTCCCATATACATGACTGAGTTTAAAGTGGTGTCGATCTTAGTCTTATCTACTTTGCTCATATCGTCTACGAGAACCGAGACGCGGGAACCGCGCTGGCTGATCTCTTTGATGTTGTCGTTTCCGCCGAAGCAGAGGGAGAGAGTCGAAGCGGAGCTTTTGATTTTCTCATCGAAGGCTTTCTCACTGGCTTTGATCTTAGCTTGTTTGCGGCTGATCAAAATGATGATGACAATCGCGACAGCGACTAAGACGATGGCGACGACGAGGATTAAGATTCTCGCCCAATCCGGTAATCCACCGGAAGCAGTAGCCGTGGTTTCTTTTGTGATATCCTCTAAGAAATGATTCATTCAGTTTTCCTCTCCTGATAACCCAGAAATATTCTCTCTTAGTCTCGACGTATAACTCTTGTTTTTTAGATGCAAGAAAGTGACGGTGGTATTGCGGTGATGCTGGAAAGAATAGGAAGCGGCTTTATAGTTTGGTTTTCTTCCCCCATCGACATAGACATCGACCGGTCCTCTTAAGACTTCGACTTTTAAGACATCTCTTCCTTTGATGATCGCTTTGCGGATGGGATTGGGATAAAGGCGGTTATAGCAGGGAGCGATAAGAGAATATTGATAAATATCCAGAGGAGAAGTGATGACCGGAGCACCGAGACTTGTCAAATAACCGGTTGTTCCGATCGGGGAAGCGATAACGATACCGTTTCCTCTTGCTTCGGTGAGGACTTCTCCGTTGAGAGAAACCCGTAAGAAGCAGGTATTCCCTGTCTGTAAGGAGACATCATTGACAAAAGGATGTTCCGTACCATTGAAGAATAAAGAGAAGATCGGAATCGGTTCGACGACCGGATCTTTGCTGAGAAGATCGTTGCGGAATTCCTCGATTTCGTCTAAGGAATAATCGGAATAAAAACCGAGATGGCCGGAGTTGATGAGGATATATCTTCCTCTCATCTTGTGTTCGTGAAGAACACGCATCAGGGTTCCGTCTCCTCCGACTACCAAAAAGAGATCCGGGTTTGTTTCATCGTAGATAAAACCGGCGGCTTCAAGGTCTTCTTTCAGCTTGAGAAGAACGCTGGAATTGTTCTCGCTCCGTTTCGTGCAGAGGAGGAAGTGACAGGGTTTCATTACACCGGTTCTCTTTCCATTTTTCCGCTGTTATTGTATCATAATACCCGTAAAAAGAGGGATTTGAAATGTCGAGCAACAATATTGAAATTGAAGCAAAAGTTCTGTTGAGCAAAAACGATTACGATAAGCTTGTCCGTCAGATGCATTTTCCGGAGAACAGCACGGTTCAGACCAACTACTATCTCGATAGCAGAGACCGTATTCTGAAGAAGTACGATATGGCTCTCCGCTTAAGAGAAGAAAACGGGACCTATGCCTTTACCTTAAAGGCTCCGCTTTCGGAAGGTCTTCTTCAGAAGGATCAGTCCTTAAGCGAAAAGGAAGCGAAGGTTTTAATCGATAACGGTCTCTTCCCGAGAGGCGAGATCGCCGACTTCCTCGATATGCTTCAGATCGATTCGAGCAAGCTCTGCGTCTTAGCAAAGCTTACGACTTCTCGTAAGGTTCTTCCTTATAAAGGCACAAGCCTGGATATCTCGAAGAACAGCTACGGAACTAAGGTCGACTATGAACTGGAGTGCGATTCGGATTCTTTCACGCAGTCTCAGAGCACCTTACGGAATATCTGCACGCAGTATAACGTTCCTTATGAACTCAATAATGTCAATAAGGAAACCCGCGCCATCAACGCTGCTTTAGGAAAGTGATGACAGAACCGTCTACTCGGAACAGGAGCAGACGGTTTTTTGATCAACGAAAAAAGAAGGCTATTCCGCCTTCTCTTTTCCTTCGTCACCTTCGCATTCGTCACCTTCGCAATATTCCGCTCTGATCTTGGCTTTGGTATCGTCATAGCGGTGTTCGCAGCCTTCTTTGTTGGGGCAGTTCTGGCAGGTTTTCAGTGCGATGGCTCTTGCCTGTTCCACGATCCGCTTTTCCTTCTCACGTTCGAAGATTTCGATTTCATCGGAGTTGTAACCGACCTGAATCTTATCTTCATCCACGATGATCGGCCTCTTCAGAATCGTCGGATTCTGCTGAATGAAAGAAAGGAGTTCTTTCAACGACATCGAATCGACATCGATGTTCTGCTCCCGGAAGATCTTGGAGCGGGTAGAGATAATTTCATCGGTGCCATCCAGGCTTTTCTCAAGCATCTCTTTGAGATCGTCTTCGGTGAGTTCCTGCTTGAGGATATTGACTTCCTGGAAAGGAATATGTTGCTGCAGAAACCAGGCTTTGACTTTCCGGCAGCTGGAGCAGCTGGGCGAGAGATAAATTTTGATCATGTTAATGTTGTCCTCCATGGGAAGGTTCGCTCTTCGTCTCCTGGGAAACGACTTCGTCTTTTCCGTGCTTGAGGAGTCTCCGATAAAGAAGGAAATAGAGAATCCAAGCTAACAGTAAGAAGAAAGCCGATCCGGTGCAGAGCGAATCGATGACCAGATGCGAATCATGAAAAGAGAGGGAATCAAGGAAGAAGGGACCGAAGAGAAGCAGAACAGCGGCGACAAGATAGAAGAGGAAGGTAGATACTTTACCATACCAGCGAGCCTGAGAGAAGGAGCGGTTATGCCGAGCAAGAGAGATATCCTCGAAGACAAGGGTGAATTCCTTCCCTAAGAAAACGGCGAGAAGGAGATAGACAGAAGCATAGGTGTGAAGCTTGAAAACAATCGCAAAACCGATTGCTAACTGCAGGAACTTATCGGCGATCGGATCGAGGACTTTCCCGAGGTTCGATTTCATATCGTAAGTTCTGGCGATGAAGCCATCGAGGAAATCCGTATAGGCAGCGATCATCAGCCCTGCTACCGAAAGATAAAGACCAGCCTTGTCGTTTCCGGCTAGAGTGATTGGGCAGAGGTAACAGATGAGAATGACCGGGATCAGAAGAATGCGGAGATAACAGAGAATATTCGGGAGAAGAAAAAAGTCCTCTTTGCGGAAGTACTTCTTGAGAACAGCAACAAAATTGGTGGTTTTCTCAGACAGGTTCTTCTTCATGGAAGCGGCTCTTTCTTTCTTCAACATTATACGCTCGAAATGTTCTTCTTCAAAGGAAAGAGGTTCCCGATTTCCGGTTCTTCAGAAGCGGTATTCAATCTGTTCCAGCATCAATCCCTGCGGCTCTGCTTTGATCTTGGGATAAGGAACTTCCTTTCCTGCCAATAGAGTTTCGATGGTATCCAAAGACAGTTTCCCTTTTTCATAGCTCAAAGCAGCACCGACCAGGAAACGGACTTCATAACGAAGAAAAGAGGGCGCCCGGAAACGGAGGAAGAGAAAACCGTTTTTCTCTTCTACCCAGGCTTTGTCCAAGGACAATAACGTGTTCTTCTCTTCCTCGAAATTTGCAAAGAAACGGAAATCGTGCTTTCCTTCCATGACCGAAAGTGCTTCCTGAATTCTCTCACCATCTAAGACGCCCTTAGGAACATAGGTGAAGCGGTTCAGGAGCGGATTCTTATTCTCCGTGTTCTGAATCAGATAGAGATACTGTTTATAAAGAGAAGAATAACGCGAAGAAAAGTCCTCCGAGACCTGTCTTACTTCTTTCAGAACGATATCGTGCGGCAAAGAACGCCTCAGATAATACGAGAGATGATCTAAGGAGATGGTCTCCTTCGGCATAAGGAAATTGAGAGCGAAGTCCAGAGCGTTGACTCCTCTGTCTAACCGGGAGGCAATCGTCACTTTGACCTTGGTATCGTATAAGCGGCTGAGGAGGTCTTCAAACAGCCCTTGGATCGTCGGTTTATCGTTTTGCTTCTGGGTTCCGAAGAAGTTTTCCCCCAGGAAAGAGAAACGGATCAGGACGTTCATTTTAAAGCCGGTAACACCAGACCGAGATAGGTGTAGAGATCGTATTTCATGACAGCGAGATAAATCATCGCTCCGAGATAGAGGGCGGTGAAGAGAATGCCGAAGACATCCACCGAACCGAAACGGTTCGTCTTATACTTCGTCCGTTTGCTATCGGGATCATAGCCTCTGGCTTCCATCGCATCCGCTAACTGTCCCGAAGTCGTAAATGCCGACATGAATAGCGGGATGATCAGCGAAATCAGAGAGGTGATCTTATCCTTAAATTTTCCCTGTTTGAAATCGATGCCTCGGCTTGCCTGCGCTTTCTGTATCCGTTCGGTCTCTTCCTGAAGCGTCGGAATGAAACGGAGAGCTAAGGAGAGAGCCATGGCAAACTTATGGACCGGAATCTTGATGAGGGTTAGAGGATAGAAGAGCCATTCGATCGCGGAGGTCATCTCCATCGGTTTTGTGGTAGCGGTAAAGAGGTTAGAGATGGTGATGACGAGGACGAGGCGGGAGAAAATATAGAGGACGTTGATGACGGTATACCAGTAGACGGGGAGTGAACCGATATGGAAGGCGATATCACCGCTGACATTATTGTTGAAGAAGAGATTGAGAATCAGGATGAAGACAACCATCACCCAGAGGCCGGCAAGAGAACGGAAGACCGAGAAAAAGGAAGCGCGGCCGAGAATTGAGAGCAGAATCAGAAGAAGAAGGATGACACCATAGATGGTCAGGTTCATATACGGAGTTCCATAGCTGAGGAAAACCGAAACCATAAAGAGGATCATGGCGATGAACTTGATGCGGGGATCCATGCGGTGAAGAGGCGTCTTGTAGGCCTGATATTTACCTAAGGGGGTGTTCATGGTTCAGGATCCTTTCTTCACGCGAAGGATTTCGTCGGCCAGAGAGTCGACGTCCTTAACCTTCGCAAGGTCGATGGGAAGACCTTTTTTCTTCAAGTCCATAGCAAAGCAGAAAACTTTGGGAGGCAAGATGGATGAATTTTCTAAAAAACTTTTGCTTTGGAACAATTCCAAAGGAGTTGTGTCATAAACAACTTTCCCGTTTTCTAACACGATGGCACGTTTGGCATAGTGGAGAACAACATCCATATTATGCGTTGAGAGAATCAACGAAGTGCCTTTCTCATAAAGAGAGACAAGGAGGGACATCAGATTGCTCTCGCCTTCCGCATCTAAGCCGACCGTAGGTTCGTCCAGAACCAGGACATCCGGATGCAAGGCCAAAATGCCGGCGATAGCAACCCTTCTCTTCTCACCGCCGGAAAGTTCGAACGGACTACGCTCATAATAGCTTTCATCGATGCCGACGAGACGGAGAGCATCCTTAGCATCTTTGAGAGCTTCCTCTTCCTTCTTACCAAAATTCTTGGGACCGAAAGCGACATCCTTGAGAACCGTCTCTTCGAAGATCTGGTATTCCGGGAACTGGAAAATGATGCCGACTCTCTTGCGGAGGGACTTGATATCCTTCAGTTTCTTCCGGTGTTTTGCCTTCATCGCCCCGGAATCGATCTTGCCGTTCTTCTTAGTGACCAAGGTCATATCGATGAGATAGCCGTTGATATCGATTTTGCCATAGGTCGGTAAAAGGAGACCGTTGAGCTGCTGGATCAGGGTCGATTTCCCGCTACCGGTCTGACCGATCAAAGCGGTGAAGGTATGATCTTCAAAGACGAGAGAGAGGTCGTTGAGGGCCATCTTCTCACTGGGCCGATGGAGATCGTAGATATAAGTCACATGACTCAGGTTTATCGGCATAAGATTTCCTCGAGTTCTTTCTCGTTGTTGATGGGTCCTACATCCAGGCCTTTCTCCCTCAGAGAGTTTGCCAGCTTATGAGCAAACGGAATATCCAGATGAATCTGCTTCAACAGAGTATCATTTGCAAAAACAACTTCTGGCTTTCCATCGAGAATGATGGAGCCGCTGTTGAGGACTAAAACACGGTCGGCATCGTAAGCTTCATCGATTTCATGGGTGATATTGAGAATCGTCAGATCCGGTTCGGCCGCTTTGCGTTCCCGGATGATTTCCCGGATTTCCTTTTTTCCTCTCGGGTCGAGCATCGCTCCGGCTTCGTCAAGAATCAGAATACGGGGAGAACGGGCGATTGCCCCTGCGATAGCCACACGCTGTTTCTGTCCTCCGGAAAGGTTGTTCGGGGCGCGGTCCAGATAGTTTTCCATCCCGACTAAGGAGGCGCAGTGCGTTATGATCCCGTCCATCTCTTTGCTGGGAACGCATTCGTTCTCCAAGCCGAAGGCGATATCGTCTCTCACAGTCGCACCGATGAACTGGGAATCCGGATTCTGGAAGACCAGTCCGATCCATTTTCTTAGAAGAAGGGCGTTGTCATCGGTCATCTTGACACCGAAAATATAGATATCGCCGGAATTCTGAACCAGGATGCCATCGATGAGTTTGGCGATCGTCGATTTTCCGGACCCGTTATGTCCGATGAAGGAAACCGACTGGCCTTTCTTGATATCGACGCTGACCGAATGGATATTGAGTCTGTTCTCTTCGTACCCGAAAGAGAGGTTTTCCAGATAAATGGCGGAATCCTCTGGAATATGAGGATCTCTTTCTAAGAGTTTCGCGGTTACTTTCTTGCTGCGCATGACTTATTTTCGCTTTTTCTCCCGATCTGCCCGGACCAGAAGAGAAATCCAGTAACCGAGCAAAAGCACGTTGAAAATGATACCCCAAACGAGAAGGAAAATCCACTCATGACCCTCGGGGGAGGCAAAATGAGCGATGGTGGTTAAAAGAGCGAGCACGATCAAGGAAACCAATAAGATAATAAAAGTTCCCCGCAGTGCTTTCTTCCAGGGGAAAAACGAAGTTCTCTTCCCAGCCATTTCTTTATTGCGGGAAGGAGATCGTGGGAATTCTTCCCTGATACTTCTGATAGGGAATTCCAGCCATATCGAACATCTTCCTCGCCGCTTCTTCCTCTTCGGTCTCGTGATACTTGTCCGAAAGATATATCACTTTCCTGACCCCGGCCTGAATGATGGCTTTGGTGCATTCGTTGCAGGGGAAAAGCGTCACATAGAGAATCGACCCATGGAGATTGTGGCTGGAATTGAGAATTGCGTTGAGCTCCGCGTGGCAGACATAAGGGTATTTGGTCTCCAGAAACGGTTTTCCGGAATCGCTTCCCGACCAGGGAATCGCCCAATCGTCGACACCGATCGGCATGCCGTTGTAACCGAGGGAGAGAACTTTGTGGTCTTGGGAAACGATACAGGCTCCGACCTTGGTATGCGGGTCCTTGCTTCGCAAAGAAGAGAGAAGTGCGATTGACATGAAATATTCGTCCCAGGAGATATTATCGAATTCCATTCCGTATTCCTCCGTTATTCTCTTTTTCATTATAAAGTCTGCCTGTCTTCTTGCCTAGCAAGAGAATGGAAAAAGAGGGCAATCGCAAGAATATTCCTCTTTGAAAAAGCAGTGGCCTGATGTATGGATTACCCAACATCTGGCCGCTTTTGGGGAAGGCTTCATGAGCTCGACAATGGACTGACGATATATCCGATAGACCATATCGACAGAGCATCCGGCATCCCTGGCGATTTCGGACATACCCGACATCCTCGGAGTGCCGCTCTTCCTGAGTTCCTTGACCCTGGTGACGATGACGGCCACGTCCGTATCGCTCAGATGGTGGTAATGCCGGGCGTCTTCCTTTATAATGTTGCTGCCCATAGATATGTCCTCCCTTTTCTGGATATTGGTACTACCTAGGGATAACATATCGGCGGCGCATTCGATACCGCGCGGATCGGCGCGGACCTGATTGCGGAGAAGATCGTCTCCCTGGCCAGAAAGTCCCTCTCTCATGAGGGGATCGCCGCGAATCCACTCTACGGAGCCCGGCACTCTAGGGACGACCACATCTGCGCCCACATCTTCCTGTGCTACCGGACGGTCATGGTGATGATGGAGATAGAGGCGAAGCTTGCGGAAAAGGGCACAGAATGCAGCCCGTCGGAGCTAAAGGAGGCGATTAGGGGATGCTAATGCGGGAATATCCCGGGGTGGGTCACGAACCCGGCCACGTCGGAATGGGAGACATCGCCGGAATCCGCGGGGCGCTATAGAGCGCCTACGGTCTATAATGCCTCGGGATGGAGCTGGTGTCGGAAAGGAAGATCGGAAGTTGAAAAAATACTGGACTAGGAAAGTTTGCACCACAGACTGGCAGAAGAAAAGAAGCCCGGAAGATCCGACAGACACGGATGTTTCGGGCTTTTTGTCTCCGCTGAACTGCAAAAGTCGGAATCTCTGATTACAAAGAACGGATGGATTCTACGGGTGCTTTTTTGCTGTAATGGAAAACGGGGAAGAAAGTGGCTAAGAAAGTGCTGATCAACGCGATAGCGAAGAGAAGGAGAACCGAACGATAGCCAAAGACAAAGAGACTTATCGAAGTAGAGAAAACCGAAGAATAGAATAAACGATTGATTCCCATCGTCAGGAAGGTCTCCAGAATACAGGAAAGAAGGAGGCAGAAGAGAACAATAGTGGCGGATTCGAAGAAGAAGATCGAGAAGACATCTTTCTTTCGGGCTCCTAAGGCTCTTAGGATACCGATTTCTTTTCTCTTGTTTGTGATGGAAGAAGAGAGAAAAGTATATAGGAGAAGGAAAGCGAAGAGACTGGTTGCGATTCCTAAGATCAAGAATATCTTCCAAGTGCTTTGAATAAACGCGTCAATTCCTCCGCTGGCTCTTAAAACTTCGACAAAGATTACATAGTGAGTTCCGCCGTCCCCGACGTTTTCGTTCTCATTGACCAGATACAGGATCTTGCTTTTGGTATGTGGATTCGGAATCAAAGCGCCGGAATAAACGGCATAAGGATCCGCTGTATAATTTTTGATCCGAGGATCCTGACCAAAACTTTGCGGAGTCAAGTGGAATCCTTCTTTCAAAGAAGAAGCATAAGGGGAAAGAGAAGACTGGCTGGAGAAATAAACGGAAGTGAGATTTACTTCTTTGGTTACATCCCCCTGTTTCAAGGATAGATGATGAAAAAGAGGGGAGACAAGATCTTTCTTTTCTAGGTAGGCAACAACCTTCGAAAGAGAATTCCTTCTCTCTTCTTCCGTAAGTTTTGTCTCCTTGTCCGGATAGCACCCGGTTGCAAAAGCAACACATTCTTCATAAGGAGAAGCAAGATCCGCAGAGTCTTTCTTTCTGAAGTCTTCCTCGGTGACTCTTTGTTCCAGATATTCCTGGAAAGCGATGGAGGAGAGAGAAATCTCTCCTTCGCTCAGCGTTGTCTCTTGCTGATCGGAAAGAGAGAGCAGCGAATAAGGATTCAACAATCCGTAATCGAAACGGGTTTCTTCTAATTGGAACGGAGTGACAAGCGGATTGCTGGAAGCGATATTCTTCTTGATGAGATTGCTCTTATGGGAGACAAAGTCTTGGCTTACTAAGACAAGGTTGAGAACATTATTTTTGAAATTGTTCATGGAGTAATAGAGTTCCGGATTCATCTCATCTTCTTTCAGCTCCTCGTATTTGGAAGGAATCAGATAGTCGACATCATAGATTCCGACAATCCGGAAAGCAGCTCTCTCTTCTTGATCGGAATAAGGAAGAGTAGGAACTGCTAATGGAACAGACTTACCTAACACACTATCGATGGTGAAAGAAGAAAAGGAGTTATCTTCGCTATCGAGAAATCCTCCTTCTTTCAGAGATGCAAACGTGTAAGAAGAAATCATGATTTCCTCGTCGGAGGTAGGATAATGTCCGGAGAGAATATGTTCCGACGAAATCAAAGGGTTATCCTCATTGACATAAGCCAATTTGATAGAGCAAGAGTAATAATGAGAAGGAAAAGAAGATTCCTCGGACCGCTTTCCGATGATTAAACCAGGACCAGAAGTAACTTTTTGATAGGTATCACTGAGATCCGTGAAGAAAATCGTTTCTTTTCCGTATCGTTGTGTCAAGTCTTTCTCATCGGACTCACTGAGATTTGTACGATAGAGATTATTTCCTTCTCCGGTCAAAGAAGGCCCTTGGCATTCCTTTTTCACGGGGATGTAGCTTTCTTCCTTGGAATCGGCGATGGTCTGAGCGACCACATCCCGTTTGTCATAAAACATCATCGTGGATTCTAAGCCCAAGAACAGGAAAGCAAAAATCGATAATAGACAAGTGAGAACTAACCGAAAAGGCTTCACTTTAAGTGCTGAGAACGAAAGCTTCAAAGAAGATAGGAGTGGAAGCCTTGGAGGTATAAAAACAATTTCTTTATGGATACTTGGAATGTTCTTTTCTTCGGTAGGCTTAAAATCCTCTTGCCCTGCTTTTGATTTTGCTTTCCTTTCGTTCTCTTTCAGAAGCTGACTGATTTTCTCAACACTCTCTTTGCTTAAGACGCTTCCTTCTTTTAGGTTCAGGTTCTGCCAAGTGATTTCTTCCTTTTCTCTATTCGAAGAGGAACGGGAAACATCCTGAACCACCTTTCCGTCTTTCAGTTGAATGATCCGATCTCCGTAACGGAACGCGGATTCCTCATCATGGGAGACGCCGATCACGAGCTTTGTGAGAGAAAGCTTTTTAAGAAGGGTGAAGACCTCTTTCCCTGTTTCCGAATCCAAGGCTCCGGTCGGTTCATCGGCTAAGAGAATCTTAGGATTCTTGATCAAAGCTCGGGCGATAGCAACTCTCTGTCTCTGCCCTCCGGAAAGGGAGGTAGGTTTCCGATGGGATAATCCATCCAGCTCAACGGTCTTAAGGAGTTCCTCTACTTTCTGGGGGTCTTTTTTCTGCCCCTGCAATTCCAAGGCCAAAGAGACATTCTCTTCTACCGTAAACTCTTCGATCAGGTTGTATTCCTGGAAGATGAAGCCGACAAAAGTGTCACGGAAAGAATCCAACTCTTTTTCCGAGAAGGAAGAGAAAGGTCGATTCTCCAATAGAATATCGCCGGAATCGGCTTTATCGAGTCCGCCTAAAAGATGAAGGAGAGTCGATTTGCCACTTCCGGATTTTCCCGTGATAAAGACAAGGCCGGTCTCGGGAAACTTCAGCGATACATCCTTGAGAGCAACCGTAGTCACCTTCTTGACCGAATAGGATTTTGAGAGGTGTCTTGTTTCAAACATGAAATGGATTTTCCCCCATTTTTAATATGGCTTGGATACTCATCAATAATTCATGTTATACATACTACCGATAGGATTCAAAAAGAGATTATCAAGTAAATAGACACTCGAATAGTTGTTTTCCTTGGTGCTTGACCATCCAAAATGTACTACTAAATATCGAATTGATGAGTTGGCCGCATAAGCTTCAGTATAAGTTCCATAGCAAGTAACAACATGATTTGCTCGCTTGTTTGTATGGGGATCTGTGAAATTGCCAAAAAGAGCAACGGGTTTGTTATCTCGGATACAGGCATCGATATTGATAGCAGAAGATAGATAACGCCAAAAATGATTTGCTGAAATTCCTTTTTCCTTAAAATGCTGATTTGCACATTGGGTCGGTCAGATTCAAAATTCTTTCAGTTTTTCTTCATAACCTTGCGATATCTCATAAGATCATGGGTGTTCAGCATCCTGACTAAGATATCTTCCACCATTTC
>Ga0256406_1003687_pt1 | contig 18597 bp, 17 predicted proteins | sample RumenRJG_03DNA_FD_185986 | JGI IMG/M metagenome (GOLD analysis project Ga0256406, IMG submission 185986) | Bovine rumen microbial communities from Lethbridge, Alberta, Canada - RJG_03 | ecosystem: Host-associated > Mammals > Digestive system > Stomach > Rumen | place: Canada: Alberta | collected...
GATATTCAGGTGGCTATTGCGGCGGGGTCCCACCTCTTCCCATTCCGAACAGAGAAGTTAAGCCCGCTTGCGCCGATGGTACTGCAATGCAATGCGGGAGAGTAGGAGGCTGCCATTTTTTACAAGTGAAGACCCTGATTCAGCAATGAGTCAGGGTCTTTTTCGTGTTTGTATGCACTATTTTTTTAAGGTTTCACCTTTACTGTAAACTATTCATTTCCAGAGTGTTCCGGTGAAGCCTGATTTTTGTAGTTTCAAACTCACTGATTTTGAGATCGGAAAATAGGGACTTTGAGGTCGGAAACCATAGGTTTACGATGCCTAAGTCTATGGTTTAGGACCTCAAAGTCTATGATTTAGGATGCCTTAACCTATGGTTTTTAAAAATCAATATAAATGGGGATTGTGTTGATAGTTTTATGTTTGTACCTTTGCAATCGCTTAACAACACAAAAACTTCAATATAAAAATGAAAAAACATTTATTATTTCTAGGATTACTGTGTCCCATTTTTATGTATGCGGATGTAGTAGGAGAAACAGCTGACACAACAATTTCACGACAGTACAATGTAGAAGAGGTTACTGTAGTAGGTTTTAAACAGGATGCGCCTATCAAGGAAGCTCTTTCTATTACTTCCATTTCTGCTGCCAATATCCGTCAGGCAGAGATGACCAGTATTAAGGATCTGGGTTATGTAGTGCCCAACTTCTTTATCCCTGAGTATGGCACGCGTCAGAACTCCCCCGTTTTCGTACGTGGTGTGGGTGCCAAGACAAATGGTCCTACAGTAGGATTCTATATTGATGGCGTGCCCCACATGGAGCGCTCAGCATTTGATGATGATCTGTTTGATGTAAGTTCTCTGGAAGTGCTTCGCGGTCCGCAGGGTACACTCTATGGTCGTAATTGCATCGGTGGTATTATCAATGCCTATACCCGTTCACCATTCGACTATCAGGGCACACGCGTGAAAGTAGGGTATGGACGTTATAATGACGTATCAGTTAATGCCAGTCATTACAGCAAGTTGAGCGATAAGCTGGCTTTTGCCGTGAATGGTAGTTATCATCACAACGACGGATATTTCCGTAACGCATTCGATGACAGTAAGATAGATAAGTTTAACGAAGGCTTTATGCGCGGTCGCGTGTTCTGGAAGCCCACCGAGCGTTGGACTATCTCTGCCGACCTGAGCTATCGTAACAGTGACCAGGGAGGATACCCCTATGGCCTGTATAACGAGGCAGATGGTACTGTAGGCGAGATTAACTACAATCGCTACAGCTCTTACCTGCGCCAGTTGACCACTGCTGGTCTGAATGCCCGTTACGAAGGCAACGGCTTTAGTTTCAACAGTCAGACAGCCTATCAGTATATTGATGATAATCAGGGTATTGACCAGGATTTCACCCGTGCCGACCTTTATTGGGTAAATCAGCGTGTGCGTCAGAATATTTTCAGTGAGGAGCTCACGATTAAGTCAACAACAGCCAGTCGTTATCAGTGGATGTTTGGTGCTTTCTTCTTCAACGACAGTTATAAGAAGGCCCTCTATACCACCTATATTTCGCAGAACTATTGCACCCCAAAATTCTATGACAGTCCAACAACCGGTCTTTCCGTCTATCACCAGTCATCACTGCGTATTGTTGGCGGTCTGAATGCAAAGTTGGGTCTGCGTTTCGACTATGAGCATGCTAAGGAAGATTATGAGTCATATAAGACCGCAACAGCATGGGACAGAACGCTGGGCGCACCGACCGATACCTATAACAGCACACTGAATTTCACCCAGTTCACACCGAAGTTTGCCCTTGAGTATCTCTTCAGTAACGACAATATGGTCTATGCATCGGTGACAAGAGGTTACAAGACAGGCGGTTTTAACTCTACCTTTACCCAGGACGATGAGCGTACGTTTGAGCCCGAGTATAACTGGAACTACGAGATTGGAGCAAAGACCTCACTGTTTGACCACGCCTTGCAGGCCGACCTGACCCTGTTCTATGTGGACTGGCGTCATCAGCAGATTACGCAGACCGTGCCAGGCGTAGGTAATATCACCCGCAATGCCGGTCATTCCGACAGCAAGGGCGTAGAACTTGGTCTTACCGTTCGTCCTGTGCAGCCCCTCACACTGCGTATGAGCTACGGTTACACCTATGCCCGCTTCCTGAATTATAAGAAGAGTGCCACAGTGGACTATACCGGCAAGATGCTGCCCCTTGTTCCCCGTCAGACCCTCTCGTTCAGAGGCGCTTACACCATTCTGCCCAGTTGTAAGACCGTTGACCGTATTGTGCTGAGTGCCGGTGTCAGTGGTATGGGTAAGATCTATTGGAACGAGGACAACGCCGTCAGCCAGTCATTCTATGCCCTGCTCGATGCCAAGGTGAGTGCCACCTTCGGTCTGCTGACGTGGGAGGTATGGGGAAAGAACCTGACCAATACCGATTATCTGACCTACTATTTCAAGACCAATGTAGGTTATGGTCAGCAGGGACGCCCCGTCTCTTTCGGAACATCGCTGATTTTTGAATTCTAACTCTATAAGACAGATGCAGAAACATGATATCGTCGTTATTGGAGCTGGACTCACCGGTCTTTCAACAGCTTTTAATCTGAAGAAGAAAGGACGTGATGTCCTGGTGCTGGAAAAGCAGAACCGTATAGGCGGACAGATCCGTACCTATACAGAAGACGGATTTACCTTCGAGAGCGGTCCCAATACCGGTGTCGTCTCTTTCCCTGAAGTGGCCGAACTCTTTCAGAACCTCGACGGTAGCTGCCAATTGGAGATAGCCCGCGAGTCGTCCAAACGTCGTCTGATATGGAAAGGCAACAAGTTTCATGCCCTGCCAGCCGGCCCTGTGGCTGCCATCACCACCCCCTTGTTCACCCTAAAGGATAAGTTCCGTATCCTCGGCGAACCCTGGCGTAAAAAAGGAAACGATCCCAATGAGTCGGTGGGCTCGTTGGCCCAGCGCCGTCTGGGGCACTCGTTCTTTGAATATGCCGTAGATCCCTTTGTTTCAGGTGTCTATGCCGGTGACCCCATGAAACTCACCACCCGTTTTGCCCTGCCAAAGCTCTATAACCTGGAAGCCAACTACGGCAGTTTTGTGCGTGGTGCCATAGCTAAGCGTAAAGAGCCAAAGACCGATCGCGACCGACTGGCCACGCGAAAAGTTTTCTCAGCCCGTGGCGGTCTGCAACAGATTGTAGAGGCGTTGGCACAGAACGTCAACATTGTGACCAATGCCCAAGATATCAGGGTACGTCCCGATGGAGCGCATGTCTGGCGCGTGTCTTACAATGACGGGGCAGAGGAGATACGCTGCAACCATGTTATCACCACCGTAGGAGCCTATGCATTGCCCGATATGCTGCCCTTTGTGCCAAGCAGTATGATGGAGCATATCAGTAATCTGTACTACGCTCCCGTTATCCAGGTGAGCGTCGGTATCCGCGATGCCCGTGGGCTCAATAAGCCCGCCTTTGGCGGTTTGGTGCCCAGTAAGGAAAAGCAGCAGCTGCTGGGTATCCTCTTCCCCTCGGAGTGCTTTGTGCAGCGTGCCCCCGATGGTGGCGCACTTTATTCCTATTTCATGGGCGGTGCCCGTCATGCCGACTATCTTCAGAAGAGTGATGATGAGATACGTGAAATGGTTATAGAAGCCTTCCATTCCATGTTGAAATATCCTGCAGATATAAAGCCCGATATGATTCGTATCTTCCGTCATGAGCATGCTATTCCTCAGTATGGAGCGGATAGTGGTGCCCGTTTTGAAGCAATCCGCTGTATAGAGCAGGATTATCCTGGTCTGATTCTTGCAGGTAACATGCGTGATGGCATAGGCATGGGCAACCGAATTTATCAGGCAGCAAAGATTGCCGAGAAATTTTAGAAGTCATGTTGCCTTCTAGATGCAATTAGCAGGCTACATCAGAAAAATGCGAGGAGTTTCAGAAATGAGACTCCTCGTTCATGTTATAGTCATCGGCCATATTTGTCTGGTTTTCTACTAAACGGGCAGATTCCTTAATGGCATCATCATAGCCGGTCAGTGCGGCAAAAGGTGCAAACTGGGCTGCACGGTTCCACATCGACATCCTCGGGTGATGCTTCGGCTCGTAATGCGGCAGATTGATGATATCGTCGTAATTATCCATAACTCTTAACTCTTAACTCTTAATTCTTAATTCTTAACTAAGCCTTATGTCCTCCTATTTGCTTGTTACGATCCTTGGCCGTGGCGCCCTCCTCAAAGTTCAAGCCCCTGAGAATAGCGTTTTTACCGAAACGCTTCTTGATTTTCAACTGTGCCTCTTGCATCCTCCGTTCCTTTTCCAGTTTAGCCTGCTCTTCCTGGTGCTGTTTCTCTAACGCTTCGTAATCGGTGAAGAGATCAAGTTGCTGGGGCGTTTTATCCTGTGCCGATGCAGCTTCCTCTGATACCACATGGTTTGTTGTCAGGTTCAGTCTGCGGATTAGTAAATCAGGATTCACGAAGCGGTCAAACAATTCAGTTGCCCCATCCATGATGAGCCGTGATGATGACGTAGGGCTCTCGAAGTTGAACGTGCCGTGAGCATGCTTGGGAACAGCCTTTCCATAATAGTTGGTGGTAATCTCACCATGATATTTTTCGCGGATCTCAGGACGTGTCAGACATTCGGCATCATACCCTACGGTCAGCACCAACTGGTCAGTCACCAGACGTTTCGATACAAGGTCGAGTGCCATTCCCTCAGCCATTTCACGTATCACCACACGGGCTTTCTTGAAAGTATAAGGCTCCTGCAAAACCTGTCCGCTGCTGAATGAGTTTGTCTCTGGCCTGTAGGCTTTCACAGCATCTATGGTACATGGTTCCCAGCCCCATGCATGATCTATCAGTAGCTCTGCATTCACGCCAAAGAGACGGTATAGCAGTCCTTCGTTCTGAATTGACATTCGCGCCAACTTCCCCATCGTGTCAATACCGTAGACAGCCAGTTTCTCGGCTATGCCCCGACCCACACGCCAGAACTTGGTCAGAGGGCGATAATCCCATAGTTCATGCCGATACGCCATTTCATCCAATTCAGCAATACGCACACCGTCTTTGTCGGCTGGTATCTTCTTGGCAACAATGTCCATAGCCACCTTAGCCAGATACATGTTTGTGCCGATGCCAGCTGTTGCCGTGATACCTGTAGTAGCCAGTACGTCGCGGATAATCTTCATCGCCAACTCGTGAGCAGTCATCTTATAAGTACCCAGATAGGCCGTCACATCCATGAACACCTCATCGATACTATAGACATGTATATCTTCAGGAGCAATATATTTCAGGTAAGTCTGATAGACCTTGGTACTCACCTCTATGTAGTGTGCCATGCGGGGTGGGGCAGCGATATAGTCGAGTTCGAGGTCAGGATGAGCCTGAAGCTCCAGGTCGTTGAATGACTTGCCGGTCATTCTCCATCCGGCAGCCCTCCTGCGCTCGTTGTTGACATCGCGCACTTTCTGAACCACCTCAAACAGGCGCGCACGTCCACCTATGCCGTATGCTTTCAGTGAAGGGGAAACAGCCAGACAGATGGTTTTCTCCGTCCTCGACACATCAGCCACGACGAGGTTGGTGGTCAGTGGGTCAAGTCCCCTGTCCACACACTCCACTGAAGCGTAGAACGACTTCAGGTCGATGGCAATATATGTCCGATTTTGGTTCACGCCGATGTCATCAATCATTGCAAAGGTACGAAAAAGAATGGAAAAATGTAGCTTGATACAATGAAAAATCTCATAAAATGGGATGGAATACCTAAAAATAGCGTAACTTTGCGGTCGCATTGTAAAATATAGTTATTGACATGAAATACGGAATCATCGGCACAGGTGCCATTGGTGGATATTATGGAGCCAAACTGGCTCATGCAGGACAGGAAGTTCATTTCCTGCTGCACCGCGACTATGAGTATGTGAAACAGCACGGCCTGCAGGTTGACTCCTGCGACGGCTCGTTTCATTTGGATAATGTCAATGTTTATCAACGTGCGGAAGATATGCCGCAATGCGACGTGGTGCTCGTGGGCCTGAAGTCAGTCAACAACGACAAACTGCAGTCGTTGCTCCCACCATTGCTCCATGCCCATACGCTGGTGGTGCTCATCCAGAACGGTATTGGGGTAGAGGAGGATGTGCAGCAGATGTTTCCCGATGTGCAACTGGCTGCTGGACTGGCCTTTATCTGTTCTGCCAAGACACAGCCAGGACTTGTCAGTCACCAGTGTTATGGCAGCATCAACCTGGCCAACTATTCATGCAAGGACGAAGCGTTGATGCAGACCGTGGTAGACGAGTTCCGTCAGGCCGGCATAGAGACAGGACTGGTGGAGTATCATGAGGCACGATGGAAAAAGGCCGTGTGGAACATGCCATTCAATGGTATGACCGTAGCGCTGCACACGCAGACCGACCAACTGCTGAAGAACCAATCTACCCGTCAGCTGATTCGCGAGCAGATGATGGAAGTAGTCAGTGCAGCCCAGCATCTGGGTGTAAAGAATCTGGACGAATTGTTTGTGGATAAGATGATTGAGACCACCGATGCGATGACACCTTATTCGCCGTCCATGCGACTGGATTACGACTTCCACCGTCCCATGGAGATATACTATCTATACACCCGTCCCCTGGAAATTGCCCGTGAGGCCGGCTGTCCGATGCCAAAGCTGGAGATGCTGGAGGCAGAGCTGCGGTTCCTGGAGGCTGATCTCATACCATGGCACGTATCAGGAACCAGATGACGGGCACCAGGAGGGCGGGCAGGAGATTCAGCGTCTTGCAGTCCTTCAGGTTCAACAGCGAGAGACCGCTGCCCGTGATAAGCAGTCCGCCCACAATCAGTAACTCTGCCATGAGCGCATCGCTGATGGCGGTACTGCTGATATGGGCCACGAGCCAGAACATGCCCTGCCAGCAGAACAGTACGGGTGCTGCCAGGACCATGCCGATGCCGTAGGTAGAGGCAAACACCATCGACGATACGAAGTCGAGCGTGGCGTTGGTGAAAAGGAAGGTGTGGTCGCCCTTCAGGGCCGAGATGACAGGGCCGAGCATCGACAGCGGTCCGATGCAGTAGAGTAGGATAGCTGTCGAGAGTCCCTCGGCGAGCCGGTTGCCGTCTTGTTTCTTTCCGCGCTGCAACTTGTCAACAATCCGTTTGAACCTCCCGTCTATGTCGAGTGCCGTGCCGATGACGCCGCCTATGGCCAGCGAGATGATGAACAGCACCGGATACTGCGACTGAGAGAAGTGGCTGATGGTGGCATTCAGACCGATGGCCAGCGATGCCAGTCCCAAGCCGGTGTATAAGACCTCTTTGTATTTCTCCTTCACACCACGATGCAGCAGACTGCCGATGATGGTGCCTGCGATGATGGTGGTTGCGTTGACTATTGTTCCGATCATTGTCAGTTTATGATTTTGTTTTTTGTTTCCTGATCAGCGGTACATAGTATTTCTGCGTAATTGTGATCCACCACCACAACCACCCTTGTATCGGGCACTAGCGGCTGTAGCTCTGTGGTCAGCTGACTGACAAAAGCGGCCTCGTCGTGGACGGAGATATCAGGCACGATGTCGACGGAGAGGTATTTGTTCTTCTCTGAATAGTAGAAGCCGTGCACCTGAACAATCTCCTTGTGGGCAGCGAGGGCCTGCATCACCTGCGACTGCAGTTCCGCACGGCGGTTCTCGCCTGTAGCCACGGCATAGACGCCAACGGTCATGATGATGCCGTGACGCTCGTACATCTGCGTAGAGATGCGGCGCGTCAGTCCGTGAATGTCGTGGGCCGACATTGTATCATACACGTTGATATGCAGCGAACCAATCTTCACGTCCGGACCGTAGTTGTGCAGTATCAGGTCGAAGACACCATGCACGCCCTCGAAGTCGGATACCTCCTTCTGGATCTGTTGGGCGTACTCGGCCGAGATACTCGTACCCAGCAGTTCGTTGACAGGCGAGGCCAGCATCTCGAAACCGGCCTTGATAATCACAACCGATATCAGGGCGCCAAGGATACCGTCGAGCGACACACCCCACAGCAGCATGACTCCCGCCGATACGAGCGTGGCCAGCGTGATGACGGCATCAAACAGCGCGTCCGAGCCAGAGGCTATCAGCGCGTCGCTCTTCAGTTGTTCGCCCTTCTTCTTCACATACTGGCCCAGGATAAGCTTCACCACAATAGCCACCACGATAACCACCAGTGTCGTCGTGGTGTATTCCGGTTCCGTGGGGTCGAAGATTTTCTTCACCGACTCGATGAGCGAGGTGATACCGGCCGACAGCACGATGACGGCGATGATGATGGCACTGAAATACTCGATGCGACCGAAACCGAAGGGATGCTTCCTGTCGGCAGGACGCTGGGAGAGTTTGGTACCCACGATGGTGATGACGCTCGACAGCGCATCACTCAGGTTGTTGACGGCATCCATCACGATGGCCACACTGCTGGCCAGGATACCTACTGCGGCCTTGAAGCCTGCCAACAGCACGTTGGCTATAATGCCTATCCAACTGGTACGGATTATTTGAGAACTTCTGTCCATAATCACAAAACATATTAAATCTGGCCGCTAAGTTACGAAAAATCAATGAAAAATAGTTACCTTTGCCATAAAAAAAATGCAAGTTTTGATAAATATTAGGAAATGAGTAGCATTGCCCTCTCCATATTCCTGCTGAGCATCGGTGCCAGTTTCATCCAGCGCACTACGGGCTTCGGCTTCGGCATCTTCATCATGACGATGCTGCCGTTTCTTATGCCCAGCTATGGCGAGGCTACGACGCTCTCAGGACTGCTGGCTATCACCACATCTGCGGCTATCGTGTGGCGTTTGCGGAGCTATGTCACGTGGCAGCGGCTTCGGCCTATCCTGCTGACGTTTGTCGTCGTCTCTACCATCGCCATCTTTGCCCTGACACGTATCGAAGACCATATCCTGCAGCGCATCCTTGGTGTGGTGCTCATCCTCATCAGCATCTACTTCATGCTCTTTAGCCAGCGCATCAAACTGCCGACTACAAAGAGGGTGCAGGTTGGCGCGGGGACGCTCAGCGGACTGATGGGTGGCTTCTTTGGTATGCAAGGCCCGCCCGCCGTGCTTTACTTCATCCAGAGTGAGCCTACCAAGGAGCACTATATGGCGATGGCACAGACCTATTTCCTGATTGGCAATCTGATGATGACGGGCGTGAGAGCCTGTAATGGCTTCTTCACGATGGCTGTGGCCACCTGCTATCTCTATGGCCTTAGTGGTGTCGTCATCGGCACGATGCTCGGCGCATACGTCTTCAAGCGTATTCCCAACCGCATCTTCCGCTATATTGTCTATGCCTATATCTGCGTCAGCGGCATCATCATACTCATGACAAATTAAAAACTATATAAACGATTATTATGGCAAAACGGGAATACATACAGGCCAACAAGGATTGGCTGGAGGCGAAAGCCAGGGAGGAGGGCGTAAAAGCCCTGCCTAAGGGCATCTATTACAAGGTGCTGAGTGAGGGGAATCAGGATAGTCAGAAACCGACGGTCCGCAGCATTATCACTGCCCACTATACCGGCTGGACAATCGACGGTAAGCAGTTTGACAGCAGTCGTGGCGGTGTACCTCTGGCTTGCCGCCTGTGCGACCTCATCGAGGGTTGGATCATCGCCATGCAGCAGATGCACATCGGCGACAAGTGGGAACTCTATATCCCTGCAGAGATGGGCTACGGCAAGTTCTCACAGCCAGGCATCCCCGGTGGCTCAACGCTTATCTTTGAAATAGAACTGATAGGAATAGCATGAAGGAATTACTCTTATAAAAAAATACAGGGGCTGGCAGATTTGCCAACTCCTGTTTTTTACTTTTTTACTTTTCTACTTTCATGCCATGCACGAGGTTACTCCCAGTGCCGTTGCGATGGCCGACAGCACACTAATGGCTGTCTGGATTGCGAATTTCCAAAATGTCTTGTTCTTCATGGCAATAATGTTTTAATTTCACACCGATAGATTATTTAAGTTCACACAGAAACCACAGAAATCACAGCGCTCGGCATCCCGAAGGGTGACGCTTGCTACCAACGGGACGCAAGAAATTGGCTGCGCCTCCAGTATTTGCAAAGCAAATAGAAATCACGGAAATCTTTCGACCACGGATTAATCGGATTCAGCGGATAAAGAATCGCTGGCGATTCTCATTTCTGTGATTTCCGTGATTTCTGTGTGAGATTATCACCTCTGTGCGAGGCTTAAGGATTGACGGGACCACCTCCGTTGCCAGAGTCCGTGCTTCCGTTATTCCCTGACTCCGTGTTTCCGTTCTCTGTGTTTCCGCTATCCGGGTTGTCCTCGCCCGTCAGCTCGCTGTACACGCTGGTGCTCAGGTTCACAGCCTCACGCATAGAGCGTGCCTTGTACATAGACCTGCGGCTCTGGTCGGCCAGGAAGGCGATGCCGATGCGGGTGACGTTCTCCGTGGCGCTGAAGTCCTTGGCGTTGTCTACACCTGCGCTGGTCAGGGTGGGGTACAGGGTGCCGATGCCATCCAGCTTCACCTTATGACCGTCGGCCAGCATCTCCTGCATACAGTTCTTCAGCTTGGTGATCACACCGATGACGACGTCCTCGGTATACACAGAGCCGTGCTTCATGATGTGCTCGGCCATGTCGTCCAGCGTCAGGGTCTTACGATAGATAATCTTGCCGTAGGTCTTCTGTACCTTCTTGCGAGTGTTGTTGGCATCCTTCACCTGTACAGTACGCTGAATCTTCTGAATTTGAATTTCTCCCATAGTTGTAATGTTTTTAATGGTTGTTGTTAAAGTTAATTTTTTAATGTTTAATTTTTAATTTTTAATGTTGCAGAGCGTTACGTCGTTTCTCCGCGGCCAAAACGTCGTTTCTCTCATCGCAACTCGTCGTTTCTCATTGACAATGCAAAGGTACCCATAAAATCGATGCAAAACAAGGCATTTTCTGATTTGTTTTAAATTTATTTTGGTTTCTAATTTGTAAACTGCCGAATATCAATGTGTTACGAGTTTTTATCTGCTAAAAACACGCCAAATACTGGATATTTCCATGCAAATCGCCTGCTTTCGTGCCAACGTGCCATCGTGCCGTTGCAGTTTTCATAATCGCACCAAATCTTGTCATCTTATATTTATTATTATATATAATATTATAATATTATATATAATAATAAATATTTATATACCTTCTTTCCACCTAAGTACTATCGACAAACCGCAAACGGCACGATGGCACGTTGGCACGTTTGTTGTGCTTTGTAAAAAGACGCGTTAAATTGTGCCTGTTTGGAATATTTTTATTACCTTTGCAGCCCAAAAATAGAATTTTCATTTTTCGTAAGTCTTCTTCGTGAGAAGGGAACTTCCAATGTGTTAAATAATTGTTTTAGAATGGTTGTTGTGAGAAGCGTCTCACGTTTCTTGAATATTAGGACATGGTAGATGTTTCTTCGTGAGAAGAGGCCTACCTGCTTTAAACCTGAAATATATACGAAAATGACGTAAGCAAAGAGCGTTCTTCGTGAGAAGGGCACTCTTTTTATTTTCAAGATATTCCGTTGCATTTACAATATTAATTAGAAGATGACAATACCAGTCCCCAAGCATCCGAGGAACCTATCACAAATTGTGATTAGTCTGAAGGAGGTGGTCGCAAATTGCGACTGCAAAAGACTTGAAATCACAATTTGTGATATCAGAGGTGATGCAGAAACAGGTGCGTGATACAAGTAAAGGTAGAAAAGTCAGCCCCCCTACCATCTGGAAGATTTTTGAACTTTTTTGTCATGAAGAAGTCTATTTACATTTTTTTTTTGTAATTTTGCGGCATAAAAACATAAAACGATGGATTTTAAATCATATACAGATTTACGACAGGAGTTGAAGAAGCATCACGCTTTTGGTATAGTTAATTCGGATTCGAATGAACGTTTCTGTAAGGCTCTATCTGACATTAAGCCAAAATTCGAGACTGGACTTTCGGAAGAAGACGAGAAAACTTATGTTCGTGACTTCTTAAAGCAAGCCTTCTACGACGGTAATAACGCTATTCGTGTAGGTGCTCGAAATAATATTGATTGTGAAATCCATGTGAGCAAAGAAGATGATTCTCCTGTTGGTGTAATTATCGAAAACAAATACAGCAAAGCGAAAAATAATGAGATGGTAAAGGATGGTGACTTAATGCATAAAGCATTTTATGAAACCATTTTGTATTACCTTCGTGAACGTGAGTCGAAAAATAATAGCTTACGCCGTATTGTCATTACCAATATGGAGACGTGGTTTATTTTTGATGCTTTAGACTATAACAGAATCTTCTATCACTCGTCTTTATTGAAGAAATACCGTGATTATGCTGCTAAGCGCGTTTCTGACGCAAGCACTGCCGCGTTTTATGAGGAGTGTGAGAATTTCTTGAAGCAAACAAATTTAACACTCCGATATGTCTATTTCAATTTTAAAGATTTAGCTTATACCCTAAAGGGGGACGTGAGAAAAAATGTTGTAGACTTGTATTTCTTGCTATCTCCATATTATCTTCTAAAAGAGGATAACGACGAAAAGACCGTGAAGATGAACTCGGCTTTTTATAATGAGCTCCTGTATATTATGGGACTTGGCGAAGTGGAGAGTAGCGGCACCAAATACATCCGCCGTTTACCAGCATCAAAACGTAAAGAAGGTTCTTTAGTAGAGAATGTGATTTCATTCATCAAGTCGCATGGAATGGTATCGAAACTTAATAAGTTTTATGGTGACCGCAATGAAGATGACATGATTTTCAGTACGGCATTAAACCTTTCAATTACTTGGATAAACCGTTTACTCTTTTTGAAACTACTGGAAGGCCAGTTGCTCTATTTTCATAAAGGCGATAAAAGATACAAGTTTTTCAATACGGACAGAAGTCTTTCGGCGACTGATATTACATACGATGATATTGATGATTTGTTCTTTTATGTCTTAAACGTTCCGGAGGAAAAACGTGAAAATATTTTTGCACGAAAGTTCTCAAATGTGCCATATCTGAATAGTTCTCTTTTTGAACCCACGGATATGGAGAAGGAAATAATGTTTATAGGAAATTTGAATCAGAATTTCTCTCTTCCCTTATACAGATCGTCTGTGCTGAATGGAGATATTCCCCCAAATGTGGAATATAATTCGCTTCAATATCTGCTTCATTTCCTCGATAAGTTTGATTTTGGTTCAAGTGATAAAAGTGATCAAAATCCTGATAGACTTATATCAGCCTCTGTTCTTGGTTATATTTTTGAGAAGATTAATGGTTATCAAGATGGTTCATTCTATACGCCAGAAGACATTACCCAGCATATGTGTGATTCTACGATTGAGAAGGCTGTTATCGCACGATTCAAGGAACATGAACACTATGCGAGATGTAATTCCATAACCGATATCTTCAATGCAATAGATGACGGAGAAGAGGCTAATAAGATTTTTTATTCTATCAAAATATGCGATCCAGCTGTTGGTAGTGGTCACTTCATGGTCGCTGCACTTAATAAGATGTTAGCCTTACGTCGTGACCTTGGATTAATGAAAGATGAAAGGGGACGGCTTATTACGCGGTGTGTAAATATTGACGTAATGACTGATGATCTGAGGATAATTAGCAGTGATGATGGAAAACCATTCCGATATGTAGAAGGCAATGATGAACTCCTATATATTCAGAAAACACTTTTCAATGAGAAGAAGGCTATTATTGAGAATTGTTTGTTTGGCGTGGATATAAATCCTAATGCGGTCAATATTTGTAGACTAAGATTATGGATTGAACTTTTGAAAAGTGCATATTACTATAAAGAGCACAAGCTTCAGACGCTTCCAAATATTGATATAAACATCAAATGTGGAGACTCACTTATCCAAAAGTATTCAGTAAAGGTTGGGACGTCGGTTCTATGTAATATTAAAGATGATTCAGAGGTAGGAAAACTTATCAATCAATATTCGGAGAAGGTAGGTCAATATAAAGAGACTAACGACAAGCAGGCGAAAGCCTTGTTAAAAACTGATATTGCGAATATTAAGAGGTTAATAGGTGAGAACGTCCAGCCAGATTTATTCGAAGCAAATACTGAAGACCCGGTTTATTTTAACTCACTTGAATGGATGCTGGAATTTCCTGAGGTTTGGAATGATCGGAAAGAATTTGTTGGTTTCGATGTCGTAATAGGTAATCCCCCATATATATTTAACCGCAATTTGGATGAGCGCGTAAGAGAAATATATGCACGAAAAGCTGGTAAAACAGATTCCTATGTTTATTTCATTAAATTAGGATTGTCGATAACTCGCAGTGGAGGAATCCTCTCGCTTATTACTCCGAATACTTATTTCACCCTCACCTCACATGCAGATCTCCGCAAAGAATTGATGAAGTATGGTGACTTGGATATGACATATACAGGATATTGTTTTGCTGATGCATACGTAGAAACAGTGATTATGCAATTGATCAATAAAAAACAAGATACTGGTTGTGTGAATTATTTTGAAAATTTGGAGTCTAGTTCTTGTTATGAGTGTGATAAACAGATTTTCAGGAAAAATATTCTGAGTCGATTCTTTGTTCCAAATCAGCAAAATATCAACTTGTATAAACGCATTCAGGTTCCTCTCATTGCTCAGTATGAACAAACAAAGAAGACGCTTACAAGAGATGGTTCTATAGCAAGTGATATCCGCCGTGAAACAATTAAATCGTTTAGTGAAGGGTTGACACCAGGTACTCTAACATTTCTTGGCCTAATTTCTGACGGAGATCAAGGCTTGGTGACAGGTAATAATAGTAAATATCTAGGAGTAATTTGTTCAGACGAAAACAAAGTTTTAGAAATAGAATCTAAATTTTTAGAAATCCTTAATAATGAAGGTAATCTAAACATTACCTTAGAATCTTTTCGTTCTGATAAGCAATACTATTACGACATGGCAGAGGATCTAAAAATTCGAAAGGGAAAACCTGCTTTGTTCGGCAAATTCTTCCTATATAAGGTCGTTGATCCTGCAGATGTCCGTAAGTATGAAGACCTGACTCCTGAAGAGCAAAAAAAAGGTACCGTTGACGATTGTTGGATAGAATACTCTAGAGGTAATGCAGAAGGGTTCCGTTGGAGAGTGCCAACTGCAGAGGTTATCAATTGGCGTAAAGAATATGTGCACGAATTGAAAAATAGTGATAATTCACGCTGGCAGGGAGAATCCTATTATTCAACAACAGGCTATGGTTGGGTGGACTATTTTACAGAAAGCCTGAAAGGATTCTGTGTAGGAGTAGGACCATATTCTAAAAATGTTATTAAGATGCATAGTTATTGTCCTTTGGTAAGTGATAAATATATCATAGCTCTGCTTAATTCTGAATTTATTTCGACTTATATCAAGAATATGATAACAATGACTCATACTCTTCAGATTAATGACGGTCGACTTATTCCAATTCTTGTTCCAACTCCAAGTGAACATAATGAAATAACAAGTATTGTGGATAGAATTATTGCTGGCGAGGACGAAAGCATTTGTATGGAAGAACTAAATGAGAAAGTTAGGGTTTTATATTCTCGTATAATTGAGGTCAGTAATTTACCACCTTGCCGGCTGAATAGTATTTCATAGGAATATACCTGCTATCCCTTGAAGGTGATGCTGAATTCTGTGGACCATCTGATAATATTTACTAATCCGCAGTAAAAGACTAGCTCCTATACAAACAAAGGTTATTGACCATGATGCCATGTTTACATAGGGGCTATCATTATACTTGTTATGAACGGGAACCATCATTATTTACCTCAGTTTTATCTCAACGGATTTATCGGTGAGAATGAAAAATTGTATTATTGTAGGAAACGATTTGACACTTATCGAGATGTTTATCCTTCTGGGATTTTTTACAAAAAGGGACTCAATGATATTGATTTCGGTGAAAATGGATATTTCGATTTAGAAAGAGATTTCTTCTTAGAGAGAGATAATAGATATGGTCAAGCATTTAATGATATGCGTGAAAAATATCATTATAACATAAATAAAATGCCCTTACAGGTCAAAGCTGATATTATAGAATTTGTTCTTGGGCTATGGTGGAGAGCTCCAGGCGGTTTGCAGCATGTAATGGATTTGTTTGAATATGAGGGTTTAGTTAATCCATATGTTGATCCGGAGGGACATATATATCATAACGACGACGTTCCGAATATAATAGAAATAATGAGCAGAGATGAAAGATACCAAAAAGCTCTGTTGCCAATTGTTTATAATGAAAATATTGAAATGCATAATTGGTTAGAACTCTATGATAAGTTTTTAATATATGAAACAGATGAACCGCTACTTATAGGAGATATACCTTATGTACCGATCAAGACGGAAAACAGAAGAGGTAAAATATTAGAAGAGTTCATGATTCCATTAGATAAAAATCATATCTTAATTTATGCTCACAAAAAACCTTCATTTTTAGAAGTAAATTTACTATATCATTTTTACTTGTGTGTTATATATGGGGCATCAGAAAAAATTGTCTGTAGCGATCTTACCTATCTAAAAGAAAAAATGGAAATGTTTAAGCCAATAATTGAAAGATATCAAGAACTTGGAATAGATAGAATAAAAGATAAACTCCTAGCCCCATTAGTAGAATTTCAATCACAATTTGATACTTACGCGGATTTTAAAAAATACTACAAGAATACTGATCACAGTAAGATAGCTACCCCAGAGAAAATGAATGAGCTTATATGTAAGTATCGTTGCTAGTAAAAAAAACTGCTCTTGAAAGAAATGATAACGCTCAGCACCTAGCATTCGTTGAAGTGAAAATAATCAAGGGAAATGTCCAAAAGAAGGAGATAATGTCACAGTCTTTGTCACCATCTTTGGATTAAAATATCAACGTTAGCGAGAACTTGTCACCAAAAGGAGGCATGGTGAAAGATTATCTCCATCCCCAAATACTCTCCATTCATCCATTTGCGAACAATACTATTCTATATTCTGAAAAGTGCGATGTGAACCGCAGATTTGTCAGCGATATATTTGGACGTGTAAGTATTTCTGTGTAATTTTGCAGGAGGAAAAGTGCAATCGTTGATATGGACTACCATTCATAGACTGTAACATTTGTTCCAAAGAAAGAATGCAACTGATATTGCAACTGATATTGCAACTGATATTGCAACTGTAAAACTCAACAAGACGCAGGAGAAGATTATAGCCATTCTTCATGTTGACAAATATGCAACTTATGATGTTATTGCCAAACAATTAGGAATTGAGAGAACAACTGTATGGAGGAATATTAAGAAACTTCAAGAACATGGTCGTCTCCGTCGTATTGGAGGAGATAATGGTGGACATTGGGAGGTTATAGTGATACATGACTAACTGTGTAGGAATATAGATAACTTGACCTTATAGGTAAAAAGATATTAAAGATATAACAAGACTCCAAAATTTAACAATGACTATTGAAGAACTAAGGTCTTTGTTCAGCGATATGCTGAGCAAGGATATGAGACCTATGCTTTGTGACACGGAGGTGCCTCTGTATGATGCATCCGTGCCTTGTGGTAATCCTACGCTTTGTCCCGACGACTTTGTGGAGACGGTATTGTTACCCAAGGAGTTGCTGTCGATACATCCTGAGTTTGTGGTGACGGTAAAGGGTGATTCGATGAAGGATGCAGGCATAGAAAGTGGCGATGCTGTGAAGGTGATGGGTGATACAAAGCCCTACGACGGCGATATCGTGTTGGCATGTATTGACGGAGAATATACGCTAAAGACCTACTTCGAGGATGAGGAGGGCAGGATCTGGCTGGTGCCACAAAACGAAGAATATGTGCCTATACTGCTAGATGGCAGTAAGCCGGTGAAGATATACGGCAAGGTGAAGGAAATCATGAAGACGGCACATAGAGTACCAACAAAGCTGTGTGCTAAGGCGGTGAAGAGGGCGTTGAAGGCAAAGGAGGTGAAGCCAAAAATCAGCGATGCGAAGGTGAGCTATGCTTTCCGTGAGATAGCACCAATGATTACTGCAGCCAGACTATGGTATGCGGTATATAGGATGATGGCGGATTATAGCGTGGTGGAGGTTGAGGACTTCGATACCTTTATAGATAAGCTGAAGACAGAGGTGCCTCATCATGAGCATATACCTCTAAAGGTAGAGTTGCAAAGAATGGCGGTACAGAGCTTTGCTAAACCCGTCAAGCAATGGAAGCCAGATAATGCTCCCGTGAAGGGACAGCGATACAAGAGTTATGTGGATATAGCGAATAAAACGGAAGAACTGCTTATCTCCTGAAAAACTCTCAAAAAACTCTCAAAACTCTCAAAAAAATAGCCCTTTTTTGACGAAAACTCTGTAAGCGTATCCGCTTTGACGCCTTGCAGGCTATAGTGCCTTCCATCTGTCAGGCAGTAGCTCCCTGTATTTCTGTATGTCTACAGGTTTCTTAGGAGGTATC
>Ga0256406_1003688_pt1 | contig 18596 bp, 17 predicted proteins | sample RumenRJG_03DNA_FD_185986 | JGI IMG/M metagenome (GOLD analysis project Ga0256406, IMG submission 185986) | Bovine rumen microbial communities from Lethbridge, Alberta, Canada - RJG_03 | ecosystem: Host-associated > Mammals > Digestive system > Stomach > Rumen | place: Canada: Alberta | collected...
GCCGCTGAGGCGGGCATCCACGATGACCGCCGCCGCGGCGTCGGACATGGGGATCATCCATCCGATGATGAGCGCCCCCACGAAGTTCCCGACGATCATGATCAGGAGGTCGATGATGAAAGGCGGCTTGTTCTCCACCGCGTAGCCCACTTTCCCGGTGTAGAGGTCGAACCCGAAGGTATAGACCGTGAAAAGGCCGATGGAGAAGAGGATCGCCCCGACCCATTTGTATTCGCCGGTGGACATCGCCATGAAGACGCATCCGCCCATTCCGATTGACAGGCCCGCCAATACGGACCTGAGAAAACACTTGCCGTAATGCTTGCAGTTCATTTCTCACGCACCCCGCAAAGCGCCGTTCGGTTTCTCCTATTATGCATGAACGGGACAGCCGGCGCCTTTCGGTTTACGTTGGAATGTCATCAATGGAGCGCTAATAAATGTATCCGATTTAGGTTCGGGGTAAACCGCGTGCTGACATTGCGCACGGGCCCGCGGACCTCCGGAATCCGCCGCCGGAGGGGCTCCTGCGGCGGCATGCGCCCGGAAGATGTTAGCCCGGAGGGTAATACCCCCGGGAAGAGATTTTTCACTGCTCGGTCTTGAGCTTCTCGACGCGCTGCAGCATCTTGACGACCGCATCGACGGCGTCGCGGCCCTTCTCGATCCTGTCGACGGCCTGCAGCTCGGTCATGTCGGGGCCGGTGACGCCGAGGGCGACCGGCTTGTCGTAGTCGAGCGACAGGTCGGTGATCTTACGGGCGGCCTGCGCCATGATGACCTCGTCGTGCTTGGTCTCGCCTTTGATGACCGCGCCGATGGTGATGACGGCGTCGATGTCGTCGCGCTCGAGCATGGTCTTGATGGCCAGGGGCATGTCGAAGACCCCGGGGACCTTGATGATCCTGGTGATCTTCACTCCGAGGAACTCCGCCTCGGCCTTGGCCCTCTCCATCATCAGCATGGTGACCTCGTAGTTGAACTCCGCAACGACCGCTCCGATCCTGTATTCTTTCATTTCTTGTCCTCCTTTTGCAAATGCACGGTAAGTGGTTAGTGGTCCTCAAAGCGTTTACTGCCGGTACACCGGCCCTTTGTCCTCGAACCCCTGCCTCAGGCCGGTGCCCGCCCTCTCGGTGAGCCTCTCCGGCCTGAACAGGAGATCGTAGACGTTGACGGCGTGCTCGCGGGCGCGGCGGTCGGCCAGCCAGGCCAGCTCCGCATCGTCCTTGGCCTCGTCCTCGTGGACGAACACCTCGATGATGTGGGTGTTCGTCATCAGCTGCGCCTGTATGAGGCCGTTGGATGCCTCGTCGGCGCACATCTTGTCCTTCGGCATGGGCCCGGGCATGCCCAGGGCCATGCAGATGTCGCAGTGCTGCTCCTCGATGAGCTTCTTGCAGGCGACCGGCAGGTCCTTCATCCCGGGCACGGTGACCCTGATGATCCTGAACCCTGTGCCGGTGCGCTCGAGCTCGTCGATGGCGGCCTTGCCCATATCGTACCTTGCGAACGTCGTGTCCGCGATGCCGATGGTCTTCAGTTCGCTCCCCCCATGTTCCTTATCTTGGCGACGATGCGCCGGGTGGCGTTGAGGTCGTCCGCCGTCTCGGTCGCACGAACGACCTTTATCCCGCGGAGGCCGTTGGACTCCAGGTCCCTGGAGAGCTTCGCCTCGTCGAAATGCTGGTCGTAGCCGAGGACGATGACGTCCGGCTTTATCTCGCGGACGATGTCGAATATGCTCCCGCCGCTGTGGCCGACGACGGCCCTGTCCACCGGCTTGAGCTCACCCACGATCTTGGCGCGCATGTCCTCGGGGGTGATGGGCTCGTGCTTCTCGCGGCGGACGGTCTCATCGCTCGCTACCACGACGACGAGCTCGTCGCCGTATGATTTAGCCTGCCTGAGGTAGGATATGTGGCCCGGGTGTATGATGTCGAAGACGCCCGAAGCCATGACCCTCGTCAATTTCACACGTCCAGTTCGGGATGCTGCTTCTTGAAGTCGTTCCAGGCCTCGATGATCTCGTTGCCGGTGACGAACGGGATGCCGTGCTCCTTGGCGTAGGCGATGCAGTCCTCCTTCTTCTCCGAATGGCCGTCATCGCCCATCATCTCGCAAATGGTCGCCGAGGGCTCGACGCCGGCCATGTACATCATGGCGCTGGCGAGCTCGGTGTGCCCGTGCCTGTTGGTCAGGATGTGCTCGCTGGAGTTCAGGAGGTGCACATGGCCGGGGGCGCGGAAGTTCTTCCCGAGGTCGCGGGCGAGCTCCTCGCCGGTCTTCCCCTTCTGGAAGATGGTCTTGGCGAACTCCCTGATGGTGAGGGCCCTGTCGCAGTCGGGTATGCCGGTGTAGGTGTCCCTGTGGTTGATGGTGACCCCGAACGACGATTTCGTGTTGTCGTAGGGGATGTCGGTGGGCGCCATGTAGCCGAGCACCGGGTACTTCTCCCTGGCGTCCCAGAAGACGTCGGACAGGAACGGGAGCCCGATCTCCTTGGCCAGGCGCCACGGGGTGATGCAGCAGAGCAGGCCGCCGGCGTCCTGCCTCATCTGCCTGATGATGTCGTGGGTGATGAACTGCGAGGCGCAGGTCATGTCGCTCTCCTTCTCGCGGTCATCGAAATCGTAGATCAGGATTATCTTCCCCTGACGGACGGCCTCCAGGGCCTTCTCGATATTCTCGCTAACCATAGCCTATCGGAGTTGCCGAAGACGGCACTTGAAATAACAGATGGGTAACAACCAATAAATCAGTAGGTCGATGCAGTCTCCGGAAAGGATGCCTGGGTAGATTTACGGCTGCTGATAAAAAGAGCGGAGCGGGAATCGACCTACTGCTTATGGGGACAGAGCCCCCGGGGAACCTGCCGGAGGTTGTCAGGCGGTCCCGCCGGCGGCCCCGAGGGAGGCCTTGTACTCGTTGCCCCAGACGGCCAGGGCGTCGAGCACCGGGTGCAGGAGGGCGCCGAGGTCGGTCATGGAGTACTCGACCCTCGGCGGGACCTCCGCGTAGACCTTCCTGGTGATGAGGCCATCGTCCTCGAGGGACCTGAGGCTCTGGGTCAGGACCTTCTGGGACACTCCGGTGACGGACCTCTTCAGCTCGCTGAAGCGCTTCGTGCCCGTCATGAGGTCCCTCAGGATCAGGACCTTCCATTTGCTCCCGATGAGGTCTATGGCGGTCTCGACGGGGCACGGCGGCAGATCGCTGAGCGTCCTCGGCGTTTCAGTCGCCCCCTATGGCGGCCTTGGCGGTGCGGTAGATGGTCTCGGACGGCTTCAGGGAGAGCCACCCGTCGGCGATGGTGATCGGCTTCAGCCTGATCGACTTCTCCATGGCGGCGAGGTCCGCATGGAACTGCTCCTCGTTGGGTTCGAGGCCGGTGTCCATGATGAGATAGTTCTGATAATGCCCGATCTCGAAGAGCCAGCGCATGTAGCTTTCCTCATCGGTGATCCCCAGCTCCTTCAGGATCTCCTTGTCGATGCTCAGCACCTTCTGCGCCTCGTCGCTCGCCCCCATGAACGCCTTCCAGTTGTGGGCTATGGCGGGTATGACGTAGAACATGCCCTTGTACGTCTTCTCCAGCTCCAGGTACTTGGCGCCTCCGTTGACCGCGACGCCGACGCAGTCGTCGCACACCCTCCCGGTGCTGTCGCGGAAGACCGCCGTCGGCTTCAGGCCGTTCTTCCTGGAGAACTCGGAGATGTCCCAGCCGTAGTTGCCGCACAGCGCGTAATAGCATGCGATCGAATCCACGTGCTCGCTCATGAGCCTGACCTGGTCCTCGATCTTAGCCTGCAGGTCCTTGGGCTGGGCATGGAGGGCGAGGTCGTTCATCACGATGACGACCGTGTATCCTTCCTTCGGGAAGGTCCCGTTCCATACGTCGCTTTCCTTCACCATAGTGTACGGGATGTGCCAGTAATCCATTTTCTCCCGCACGGATGCGCAGTGATCGTTCTCGGCGAGGCATACGGTCTTCGTTTCCTTATCGTTCCTCAGAGCCCACAGCAGCTCGTCCTCGAGCATCGGGCAGGCGATGACGCCCAGAACCCCATCGGTCATAAGTGCCCTTAGATGATATTGGTATTAATAACATACTAAGTATTTTCATTATACCGTCCAGTGCCAGAGCCGGCGGCGGCTTGGATGAATCGATATTCAGAGCGGATCGGCATCCGATCTGCGCCATCCGGGCACTGGATTCCTGTTAGGTGCCCCTAACCTTTAATTACAGATAGAGCGTTGGGGAAGAAGATGACCACCGGAAACCGCGAGGATTACCTCCTGGCGATCCTCAAACTGACTGAGGATGGAAACGTGGCAAAGACCACGGAGCTCGCTACTTTCATGGGCGTTTCGCCCGCCAGCGTCAGCGAGATGCTGAAGATCCTGTCGAAGGACGGCCTCGTGGAATATGCGAAGTACCGCGGGGTGAAGCTGACCGAAGAGGGACTGACCCAGGCGAGGCTCACCAGGAAGAGGCACCATGTAGTGGAGCGCTTCTTCACCGATATACTCGAGATGGACCACCAGCAGGCCCATGAGGAGGCATCCCGCATCGAGCATTCCATCTCGGACGCGTCCGCCGTCAGGATGTGCAACATGCTCGGCAACCCTCCGGACTGCGACTGCCAGTGCTGCGTGGACCCCTGTAAGGGAGTCTCGGCGCAGCAGGTCAACATCACTTCGCTCCTCTCGGACATGCACCCGGGGGACATGGGGACGATATCGCACCTCAGGTCCAACGACGCGTCCGTGCTAAAGAAGCTCCTCTCCATGGGGCTCGTCCCCGGGAGGAAGCTGTCGGTAGAGTCCAACGACGGGACCTGGGTCATCACCGTCGGGGACCAGACCCTGGCCATCGACGGCGATTCGGCGTCTTCGGTCTACATCGACGTCTGCACGGCCTGAAACCCCCGGAACGCGGGCATGTCCCGCTTTCCGGAATCTGTTATTGTGAAAAAACGCGCCGCCGGCCTTCGGACCGGTCATACTCGGCGGCGCAGAGGAGCCTTCCGACCCCGGATGAGTTTCAGTCGTGGGTGTAGACGCAGACGATCTTCTCGGGGGACTTCTCCTCCACCTTCACGAATCCGAACCTCTCGAACTGGACGGTGTCGGACTTCTCGGAGAGGAGGGCGTTCTCGACCAGCCCCTTGGCGACGGATCCGTCGGTCATGAGGACCTCGCAGGGCACGGAGCTCCTGGAGACCCACTGCACAGCCTTCATCTTCCCGCCGCGGACCCCGGAAACATCGTTCCCGGCGAACCTCGCGGGGGTGGAGTAATCGAGGTTGCAGAGATCCTTCAGCCTGATCTTCTTGTCCTTCGCGAACTCCGCCGAGTCCTTCTCGGTGATGAAGACGGTGAACGGCGGCTGGAGGTCGTACTCGCGGAAGCCCTTGGAGGGATCGTCGGGCAGCAGGGGCGCCTTCCCTTTGATCTCCTGCGCTCCCTCGATGTCGTAGCGGACCGGGTCGCGGACGAAGAAGTACCTGCTGCTGATCGGGTCGATGATGTCCCTGTTCATGCTGTACAGGCCGTCCCAGGAGAAGTTGATGTCCACGGACTTTATGCCGCTCTCGACCCAGTAGCGCCTGATTGCCTCCGGCCTGATCCCCCTGCGGGCCAGGGCGCGGACGGTGCCGGTCCTGACGTCGTCCCAGCCGGTGTACTCCCCTTTCCTGATGCTCTCCTTGATGAGAGAGGTCTTGAGCACCGTGTCCGGTATGTGCACGAGGCCGTAGTGGATGTACTCGGGCTGCTTCCAGCCGAAGTAATCGAAGATGTACTTCTGCCTCAGGGTGTTGTTGAGGTGGTCCTTCCCCCTGATCACGTGGGTCATGCCCATCTCGTGGTCGTCCACGGCCACGGACAGGTTCATCATGGGATACAGGCGGTATTTGTCCCCGGTCCTGGGGTGGGGGGTGTCCACCGCCCTGAGGGCGACGAAGTCCCTGATGGCAGGGTTGGGGTGGGCGATGTCCGTCTTCACGACGGCGATGGCGTCCTCGAAGCCGGGGGCGCCCTCCATCAGCTTGTCATACCTCTCGAGCTGCTCGTTCACCGGCAGGTCCCTGCAGGGGCAGGCCGTCTTCTGCTCCTTGAGCGACCTCCATTTCTCCGCGTCGCAGGTGCACACGTAGGCGTGCCCCTGCTCGATCAGCTGCTTCGTCACCTTGTAGTAGAGCTCGAACCTGTCGGACTGGATATATGAGCGGTCGATCTTGACGCCCAGCCAATCGAGGTCCTCGGGGATGGTGTCGTACGCATCGGGGTCGATCTTCTCGGGGTTGGTGTCCTCGAACCTGAGGATGAGCTTGCCGCCGTACCTCTTGGTGTACTCGTCGTTGAGGACGGAGACCCTGGTGTGCCCGATGTGCAGCGGGCCGGAGGGCCCGGGGGCGATCCTCATGACCGTCTTGCCCTTCTCGGCGTTCTCCAGGTCGGGAAGCTCGTAGGTCCTGACCTTCTTCTCCTTCACGAGCAGCTCGGGGGCGGTCTCCTCCAGCTCCTTCCTCTGGGCCTCCGGAGCCATGGCGTTGACATCGGCGACGATGCCGCCGATGGTCTCGTTGAGCCCGGCGACGTCCCCGCGCAGCTCGGGGTGCGAGCCGAGGATCTTCCCTGCGATGGCCTTGGGGTTGGCCTTGCCCTTGAAATTGACCGCGTTCTGCAGCGCGAGCTTCCTGATGGTGTCCTCTATGGGCTCTGACATGATGGCCTTCGAATCGCGCGCGCCTATTAATACAGTTCCGCGGAACCGTCCGCGGGCCCCGGCTGGAGGCCGGGGCCGGAAGGCGCGGACTTCAGTGCAGATAGGGCGCGCCGACGGCCTTCAGCTTGGAGGCGTCCCCGCCGTACCATTCGCGGAAGGACTTCCCGGATGCCTGCACCGCCCTGCCGAGGTCCCTGAAGAAATCGGGGATCTGGGACTCCTTCACGGCACCGAGAACGTCCCCGAGGCGCTCCTTCCCGCGGACATGGGAGCCGTTCACGGAGACCTCGAACGCAGGCTCCCCGTCCACCGGCGCGCAGCCCTTCAGGCCTATCGCGCCGAGCTGCTGCGCTGTGCATGACGAAATGCATCCGGAGATTCTCACCATGGGAAGGACGCCGTCGGCGAAGCCCTCCGCCTTCTCCATCTCGATGAGCCGAGTCAGGAGCCCGTAGGAATCGCGGAGGCCGATCTGGCACACCGTGTTCCCGATGCAGGACATGGACGACTCGAAGAGGGTGCGGGACCCGTCTGAGGTGACAGCGGCGATCCTGTCGGCCTCGGCGCCGGTGAGGTTGATGACGTACAGCGTCTCGTTCGGGCCGACGCGGACCTCCGCCTCGTCGATGGGAGAGACAGCTTCGCTGATCTCGACGAACTTCGAAGGCGCGATCCTTCCGCCTATCGGGTGGTACACCACATAATAGAGCCCGTTCCTCGCCTGCGGGCGGGCCCTCGGGTCCTTGGGGACGGTGCCGTCTCCCCTCTTGAACCAGAGGATGTGGTCGGGGAAGACCTTGGGAACGGTCTCGTCCTTCTCCGCCTCGGCGAGGCACTCTTTGAATTTCTCGATGTAACCGTCATCGCCGAGCGTATCGCGCATGTAGCGCACCCTGGCCTTGGAGCGGTCCTGGTAGTTGCCGTATTTCATGAACATGCGGACCATGGCGGCCAGGTAGTCGCAGAGGTCCTCCGGGTCCGCTCCCTCGGATACGAGGAGACCCAGCTTCGGGTTCGCCCCCAGGCCGCCTCCGCTGTAGACGTCGAACATCCCGTCGGCCCTGGCCACGAATCCGAGGTCCCTGGCGGTGGCGTCGGTGATGTTCTCGAGGGTGTTGGAGAATCCCACCTTCAGCTTCCTGGGGAGCTTCTTCCCCTCGACGTAGTTGAGAAGGTATCTCGAAGCGCATTCCGCGTACGGCTGCACATCGAACGGTGCCTCTATGACGCCGGAGAGCGGGGTCGCGGTCACATTCCTGGGATAATCGCCTCCGCCGCCGTAGGTGAGTATCCCGTGGTCGGCCGCGCTGCCGATGATCTCCACCGCCGCCGGCCCCGACAGGCCGTGAAGCTGGACAGACTGGCAGGTCGTTAAGTGCACGAGCGACGGGCTGTACTCCCTGATGCAGCCGGCGATGAACGCCATCTTGTCCTTCGTTATGCGCCCGCCGGCCAGTCTGAGGCGGACCATGCCCTCTTTCGCTCCGCGCTGCGCATAGGTGCCGAACCCGCCGGAGATGCCCTTGTACTCCTTGACGGACATCTTGCCCGAATAGAATGCCTGCGACGCCTCCGAGAGCTTCGGAAGCATCGCCTTGTATGTCTCGGAATCCATGGCACTCATATCGCCGATGGGATTCATGCCGTTTTCCGAGAAGAACAGAGAAAGAAAGGGCCGGCCCCTCCCGGAGGAGGGGCCGAAAGTGTTTGGGAAACGGTTTCCGAGATCGGAACAGCCTCACTGGATGCCGAGCATCTTGTAACGCTCTTCGCGGCGTCCCTTCCAGTAGGCCTTGAACTCCCTCTTCGCCTCGCTGAGCTCCTTCTCCTTCTGGGAGAGGAGGGCCTGTCCCTCTTCGTCAAGTCTTCCGATCCTAGCATCGTCCCTGAGGGGCTTGATCTCGGCCTTGAGCGCATCGAGCTTCTGCTCCCTCTCGGCGACTCCGCGGACGGTCTCCTCCTTGAAGTTCTTCACATCCTCATCGGAAGTGATGACGTCGCCGGTCTGGGGGTCCACGGTCCCGGAGGGGACGGGGTTGAGGTTGGTCCCGTCAGGGTTGATGCCGTGCTTCCTGGTGAGGAACCCAGGGCCCTTCCAGCTCCAGCGGCCCATGAGGTGCATGAGGGCAGGGCTGACATAGCCGACCATGAGCAGGCCGTCGATGATGATGCCGAACCCGAGCGCGAACCCGAACTCCCTGAGCATGGACGAGTTGGCGATCAGCAGGGTCAGGAAGGTGCCTCCCATGATGAGGGCGCACAGGCTGATGACGGGCCCGGTGGTCCTGATTGCACTGTCGATGGCCGCATCGTTGGACATTCCGCGGATCTTGTTCTCCCTGATCTTGGTGGTCATGAAGATCTCATAGTCCATGCCGAGTCCGAGCAGGACGACGAACAGGACGATCGGGACTAACCAAATGACCGGCGTATCGAGGATGTCGCTGAAGACTATCCTTGTCAGGACGACGGTGATGATGACGCTCAGCAAGATGGTCAGTATGGCCCTGATAGGGGTCAGGTAGCTGCCCAGGATGAAGAACAGCAGGCAGATCAGCAGGACCGCGACGACGACCCTGATGAAGTCAAACTGCTCCTCGACATCATCCATGATGAACTGCATCGAGGCAGAGGTGCCGGATACATAAGATGCGCTCCAGTCGGAGGCGTATACGGAATCGTAGCTGCTGTCGCCGCTGTGCATGTCGCCCAGCAGATCGTTGACGAAGTCCATGGTGTTGGCTGACATGGGCTTCTCGTTGGTGACGATCATGATGCTGACGTGCGACCCGTCGGCGGACAGTATGCCGGTGGCATAGTTCAGTATGTAGTCGATGATATTGGAGACGGTGATCGTTCCGGTAACGGTCGTACCAGACATGGTGACCGCGACAGTCTGCGTGGGATCCATCGTATTGTAGGACGATCCGGCCCCGACCAATCTGGCAATGGGATCATGAACTGCGGACGGCATCATTCCGACGAGCGTGGCATTAACAAGAGCGGGGGTAGGAGTCTCGCCTGCAGCCGCGATCTGGGATGCGGCAGTCGCATACAGAACGGTCCAGGAGTTGAGCCCGGACGCGGATCCGATTATGCTGCTGTACTTGCTCTGGATCTGGTTGGTCATCGTCATTATGTCAACGACGGTCCCGGATGCGGACATGGTCGCCGAATCGACTGTGAGCCCGGCGGAGGACCAGACCAGATACGGAAGCCTGATCGGATTTCCATATGCATCTGTCGCAAGATGTCCGGCTGTATCGAGCACCGCGTACGCATAATCGTCCGAGGACGTGCTTATGCTCTGGACAGCGCTCTGATTGAGATCGAGGACCACATAGGTAGGCATGATCATGCCGCCGTCGGCAACGTCCATGATGGCATTCAGTCCGTCCATGGATTCAGAGTCAGGCTCAACGCTGATGAGGTCGGCTGAGTCCTCGGATTCGAAGAAGTACCAGACACTGGGAACGGCGACGACGAGGAGCACGGCGACGATGGGCGCCGCGTACTTGTGGGTGTTCCTGGACAGCCAGGTGAAGTACCTCTTGGACAGGGAGGAGAGGTGGGCGTGGAGCCCCCTGACCTTGCCCTTCTTGACATTGGCCTCGTTGTCCTGGTACTTCTTGATGCTGTTGGGCCAGAAGATCTTCTCCCCGAGCAGGTTGATGAGCGAGGGGATGAAGGTCAGGGCGGCGAACAGTGCCACGACGATGGAGAGCGCCAGTATGATGCCCATGGTCCTGACGAGCGAGTAGTCGCAGATGGCCAGGCAGGCGAATCCGATGACGACGGAGACACCGGACGTGAAGACGGACTCCCCGCCCCACATGATGGCCTCCCTGAGGGCGGTCTGGTGGTCCTTGCCGATCTTCCTCTCGTCGCGGTAGCGAGTCATGATGAAGATAGCGTAGTCGCAGCCCGCTCCGAGCATGACGACGAGGATGAGGATCTGGGTGATGTAGAAGATACCGACCATGTTCCCGATGACGTACAGAAGGAGCAGAACGATACCGTAGGACATACCGACGACCGCCGGCGGGATGACGGCGGTAACGATAGCATAGAAGAAGAGACCCAGCAGCACGAAGATGAGTATGATAGACATGGGGTCGATCTTGGAAACATCCTCGGTGGAGGAGGTCATGGTGTCGTGGGTGAGCGCATCGTTCCCGGTGACATAGGTGTTGAGAACGTCGGCCCCGGAAACGGCGTCGACGGAATCCTTGACGATGCTGCGGATGTTCTCCGTCTCATCGGCCACGTCATAATCCTTGTCGGTACAGCCGATGGCTATCAGCTCGACGCCTGGATATCCAGTCGAATCTTTAGAATATGATCCGTAATCGGAAACGGTGAAGCCCTTGTCGCCGAGTTCGGCGCGCATGCGGGATTCGAACTCAGTATAGACAGAGCTGACGAGCGCTGCCTCCTCGGCATCGTCATACGTGATGACGAGGATCTCCGACAGATTGATTGTGTTCGTGAAGTATTCATCAATGATATCCTGACCTTCGGACGCCTCGTTGGATGAGCCAGGCAGCTCGTTCATGTCGTAAACGAGAACGTCGCCGCTCTTGAGCCCGAAGGGCAGGGCGCAGCAGAGAACCACGATCCAAAGCGCGATTATCGCTTTGGAGTGTTTCATGACTGTGTCCGCAAGTTTGGAGAACATGGTTTCACCAATGGGGCGGGGCTATTTTATGACGCTATAAATACATTTTGAACATGGTCAAAAATTAATCATGTTCAACAATCGATAATGCCTCGCTGCCAACATCTCTGCGGTTTGTTTTCGATATAAATTATATATAATAGAAATAAAGAGACTTGGTTCGAACGGAAATTTTGATAAAAATGTTTTGAACTTGCTCAAATTTAAATAGGGTCTGAGCATGGGGAATCCCGATATGCAGGATACGGCGGAAGGCAAGGCAGCCAAGAAATCCGCGGAGGAAAAACGCGAGGAGGCGCGCGACAAGATCAAGATGGCGGCAGTGGAACTGTTCTATCTGAAAGGTTACGAGAACACCACCACCCGCGACATCGTCCTGAAGACCGGCATACTCAACGGAAGCCTCTACAACCGCTTCAAAAGCAAGGAGGATATACTGCTCAGCGCAGTCACGGACGCCCTCCATGACTTCCTAGAAGATTCGAAGAGCGTCTTCAGCAAGCTCGACGACCCGATGAGCGCCATCATACTCCCGGCGGCCATAGAGCTTTACCTCGCGAGCTCCTCCCCGAGGCTGGCCGACATCATCTATAATGCCCACCGCTCCTGGGCGGCCGTGTGCGAATACGTCGACATCTATGAGAAATGGTTCAGCGACGTCTTCAAGGACATGATGGGCGGGACCAGGAACCCGCAGATATTCAGAGTGAGGATATCCGCCATAATAGGCGCCGTCGGCAATGTCTGCGCCCAGTATGCGCACGGATACGACGGGGAGTACCGCGACGTCCTCAACGCCATGGTCAGGGTCGCCAGCTCCACTGTGGAGATCCCGGTGTTCAACATCACCGAGCTGGTGGACAGGATCGCGGACATCGTCGAGTCCGGGGACGTGTACCTGGGCGGGCGCAAGATATCCGAGATCATCAGCGGCCTACCGAAAACCGATTAAACGCCGCGCCCGATAGCCTGAGCATGACAATCGACCTAGAAGGCGCGGTGAAGGTCTCCGAGAGGATCGACCCGGACGGATACGACGCCACGAGGCACATGCAGGCAGACCAGGGCGCCACCTTCCTGTTCGAGGACCTCAACGGGGGAAGGGCGGCCGGCAACGTCTACTCCACCAGGGAGAAGATCGCCAAGGCCATGGGGATCCCGAAGGACAGGCTCGTTTTCCATATCATGGACGCCATGGCGGAACCCGAGCCGACCGAGAGGACGGATTCCCCTGAGTTTAAATATCAGGAGCTTCCGCTGGACCTCACCAAGCTCCCGATCGTGAAATACTTCCCGAAGGACGCCGGCAGGTACATCTCCGCCGGCATCGTCGTATCACAGTTCGGCGGGAGGAAGAACGTCTCCTACCACCGGATGCTCATCCGCGGGAAGGACGAGATCGGCATCAGGCTGGTCCCCAGGCACACCTTCACTCTGTACAACGAGGCCAAGGCCGCGGGGCAGGACCTGAAGATATCTATCTGCATCGGGGCGCCCGCCGAGGCGATGGTCGCCGCCGCGCTGTCTGTCGATTACGGGGTCGACGAGCTCACCATCGCCTCTGCCATGCACCTGAAAGGCCATGGCTCGAGGCTCAAGACCGCGGTATGCTCCAACGGTATCGAGGTCCCGGCCGACTGCGAGTACGTACTGGAAGGGAGGATCACCTCGCAGACCGCGCCCGAGGGCCCCTTCGTGGACATCGCCGGCACCTACGACTCCGTCAGGGAGCAGCCGATAGTGAAGATAGAGAAGATCTGGGCCAAGAAGGACCCGGTGTTCCAGCTGCTCCTGCCCGGCGGCTGGGAGCACTTCCTGCTCATGGGCGTCCCCCGGGAGCCGGTCATCTTCCGCACCGTCCGCCAGGCGGTGCCGAGAGTGAAGAACGTCAGGCTCACCGAGGGAGGCTGCTGCTGGCTGGACGGCGTGGTCTCCATCGCCAAGAACAAGGAAGGCGACGGGATCAACGCCATCATGGCTGCTTTCACCGGCCACACCTCGATGAAGAACGTCATCGTCGTCGACGACGACATCGACATCTTCGACGACAGGGAGGTCGAATGGGCGGTGGCCACCAGGATGCAGGCTGATAAGATCGTGAAGATCCCCGGCGCGGCAGGCTCGTCGCTCGACCCCTCGGCCGGGAAGACCACCTGGAAGGTCGGGTTCGACGCGACTCTCCCGATGGACGCCGACAGGGCCCCCTTCGTGAAGGCCACCGTGCCCGAGAAAGACGGGGCCTGAGCAGAAAAGGCGCCGGCAGATCCGATTGAACCATCGCAGAAGCATTTCGATCGGCAGAAAGGTGCCGGGAGACGCACATCTTCCCGGCACTTTGTTCATTCTGCGCTGTTCAGGCGGGGGCTACGATGTATCTTCGCAAAGATGTACAGCAGCAAGGCGATATGTGCGGTCAGTATAGACAGCGTGATTGCCAGACCGGCCTGCTCTGAGAAGCTCTGGCCCATGGCCGCGTAAATGACGGCCAGTACCGCCATCAGGGCGAATGATGCTGCCCATGTGCATGCCACGGCAGCCTTCCAGGGCATGCAGCCTGGATAGCGCCTGCACCACGCTGAGATGCAGAAATAGATGACGATCATCAGGAAAATGAACAGGCAATAGCTTTCTAGGTTCATCTTTCACACCGCAGAGAATCTATTTCCTTGCCGAATATTTGATGATTCTCCGCTGTGTTTGTACAGTTCTTCAATACTGCAAGATTTTCTTTGCCGGGCAGAAGATCACTGCCGGGGACCGCCGCGGTTCCCTTTCCGGGGTACTGCGACCATCGAGATATCGCTGCGGGCCTTCTTGTCGGCGTCAGATTCCAATTCTCCGCGGAAAACCTTTCCGGCGATCTCCGCCGCATCCTCTCCGCCGTGTCCGGAGTACACGGTCACGCCCATCTTCTCGAGGCGGGATATCCCGGCGAGGCAGACCTCGCCGCCGATGAGGACGTCTATCGAGAACGGAGCAAGCAGATCAATAGCAGGGTTATGGCCAGGCCTGCAGGTCCTCTCCACCGTCCGGACCTCGGCTTCCCCGCTGTCTCCGTAATCGAAGATGGTGAACTCCGGAGATGTTCCGAAATGCTTGAAAACGAGCCCGTTCTCGGTCGAGACGGCAATGCGCATGCCCCGTAATCGGTACGGATGGATATAAATCGGATATGCTTCCGTGAACGGCAATAATAAAATACATTGTGTCAATTAATAAGCATGAATCCTGGAAGGGCATCGGTCTTGATCCTGATCGCGGCAACCGCTGCTGCCGCACTCGCTGCAGGGGCGTTCTTCTTCCTCGGCGATAACGGCGGCAGCGAGGAGGGGACCGTGGTCTACCACGGCAACGGCGGACTCACCGCCGACGGCTCTGACACCTATGAGGTCCGCGGCGATACAGTATCGGCGAACGGTTTCGTCAATGAAAATGAGCTTTTTCGCCTCCTGGAACACCGCAGCTGACGGTTCCGGGCAGCTGTTCAACGCCGGGGACCGGATAGACTCCGGAGGCAGGATCGACCTCTATGCGCAGTGGGGAGTGACGGCGGCGTTCGAAGGCGCCGAGGACAGATACGGGATCAGGTTCTACATCGCCGAAGGGCTCGGAAGCTCGGCGGAATCCTTCCTGCAGGCGGACGGGGCCGTACCGCTCCCGAACGACGGGAGCGCGACCCTCCTGGCCATGGGGAACGGGAGATGGTCGTACGATGCGGATTTCGGGATGTTCTCAGGCAGGTTCGCCTCCGGAGGAACGGCGTACACCTGCACCCTGGGCCTCGAAGCGAACGGCGCGGAGATCTCCCGGGCCTATCTTTTCGAGGGCAGATGGCCGGCGTTCGACCTCGCGTACAGCGGGCCCGTGACCGGGACCGTGCTGTGGACCGAGGCCCCGGCCTGAGAAGGCCGGCGAATCTCCGAAAATGGGCTTCAGTTCCACCAATCGGAACGGCGGCAGATGGTCTGGTCCCTCTCGGGGCCGACGGACACGATGTCCGCCGGGACCTTGGTCTGCTCCTCGATGAAGGAGATGTAGTCCTTCATCTCCCTGGGGAGCTCGTCGTAGCCGCCTTTCACAACGGCCTCGGTGTCCTCCCAGCCATTCCAGCCTTTGAGCTCCTTGTAGACGGGCTTCGCGGCGTTAAGCTTCTGCAGCGATGCGGGATAATGCCTGGTCCTCTGCCCGTCAATGTCGTATTCGTAGCAGACGGGGATGGTGTCCACATCGTTCAGGACGTCGATCTTGGTCACCGCGAGGGAATCGAACCCGCAGAGCATGTTGGCGTGGTTGACGACCACCAGGTCCAGCCATCCGCACCTCCTGCCCCTTCCGGTGGTGACACCGAACTCGCCGCCCTTCTGCTGCAGCTTCTTCTCGTCCTCGCCTTTCAGCTCGGTGACGAACGGCCCCTCGCCCACGCGGGTGGTGTAGGCCTTCACCACTCCCATGACCTTGTTCAGGCGCTTGGGCGCGATGCCCGCGCCGGTGCAGACGCCTCCGGCCATGGTGGAGCTGGAGGTGACGTACGGGTAGGTCCCGTGGTCGATGTCGAGCATGGCGCCCTGGGCGCCCTCGAACATCACGTTCTTGCCGGCATCGAGGGCATCGTTGACGAGGACGGAGGTGTCGCAGATGTACTTCCCGAGCTTCTGCCCCCAGCCTTCCATCTTGGACAGGAGCGACTCGGGCGTGCAGCAGCAGACCTCGGTGCCCATCATCTTCATGAGGTCCTTCTTGTAGGGCAGGAGGAGCGAGATCTTGTCCTTCAGGGTCTCCTCCTCGAGGAGGTCCCCGGCGCGGAACCCTATCCTGGCGATCTTGTCCTGGTATGCCGGCCCGATGCCCTTCTTGGTGGTCCCCACCGCCTTGCTGCCGCGGTACGCCTCCTCGGCCCCGTCCAGCTTCTTGTGGTAGTTCATGATGAGCGCGGCGCGGTCGGAGATGCGCAGGCCGTCCACGTTCCCGCCGTTCTCTTCCACCTGGCTGATCTCCTCGAGGAGCTCCTCCATGTTCACGACGGTGCCGTTCCCGATCACCGCGAGCTTCCCCGGCCTCACCACTCCCGACGGGAGGCCGTGGAGCTTGAACACGCGGTCGCCGACCACGATGGTGTGGCCGGCGTTGTTGCCTCCCTGGAAACGCACGATGAGGTCCGCGTCCCCGTCGAGGTAGTCGATGATCTTTCCTTTACCTTCGTCCCCCCACTGGGAACCGAGAACGGCTAGGCTGGGCATGGTATCGCGGTTCGCTATCCCCTTCATCCATTTATAATTAAACTGCTGACGCGGGGGGCCTTCACAGGCCGATGGTATCGCGGGCGGCCTGAACGGCCTCCTGCGGCACCCTGGACAGGCTGGTGACGTAGGCGCACCCGAGGCGGGGGTTGAGCAGGCCGATGTTGGAGATGCGCTCCAGATCGGGGTCCCCGGACTCCCTGCACATGACCAGGCGGACCAGCAGCCTCATTGTGCGCTCCGGGGGCAGGGGGTCCTGCGTCACGCTCATGTCCCAGATGCACGCATCCGTGAGGAAGTGCCCGAACCCTGAGCCGATCCTCTCCCCGTAGCCGGCCCCGAACGAGAACCCTATCCTTTTGACCGGGCCGTTGTTCCCGAAGAAAACGACGGTGCGCCTGACCATGGAGGCGATGTTCGAGCAGGTGCGGTCGTCGGCGCGGACCCTCGCCGGGCGGTACCCCCCGGCGGCGCCGGCGGCCAGGCGGCAGGCGCAGTCGGCGGCGTAAGGCTCTATGTCCTTGCTGTATGCGCAGGCGATGCCGTCCTCGAAGGCATCCGCGCCGGAGGCGGTGCCGTAGGCGCCCGTCCATCCGGGAGAACAGTCCTGGAAGGCGGTGCGCTCGGCCTCCTTGAGGCAGGCGTCCCTCTCGGCATAGCTGTATCCGCTCATCGCGCTGAAGAGGCTGAAGAACGACAGCAGGCAGACGGCCCCTTCGACGATGTCCCCGGGGAGATTGTCCTGCCCGATGTACCTGCCGTCGTTGAACGCCAGGGGGACCGGGTCGAAGATGCTCGGTTTCAGGAGCCCTCCGGAAGGCTGCGGGAAGCCGCGGACTCCCTCGGCGATGCCGGCCATCATGCCTCCGGGGCAGGCGGCCTGTTCCCCATCTCCTTGTACAGTGATATGACGTCCTCAGGGTCCAGCTCCGTGATGAACGATGTCGGCGAGAAGTGCGTCTTGGATGACGGCGCGGACTCGTTCAGCCTCTCCACGAACTCATCGAGGTTGGGAGGGGATATCTTGGTGAACGACGACAGCTCGCTCATGTCGAAGAGGAAAGGCGTGGAATCAACTTCATCCTTCCAAAGTGCCAGCATCTTCCTGCACTTCTTCTCGGAGGCGGTCCCGGCCGGGTCCATGCGGGAGATCAGCCCCTTGTCGAACAGGGGCCCCAGCCAGAACGGGCCGAGGGGATGCTCGGGGTCGCGGGTGCGCGATGTCCCCCTCTCCAGGGTCGCGCGGTCGTACTTCATGTATCCCAGGTGGGAGAGCATCTCATCGCAGGCGTCGGCGCCCGGGACCAGCTGCACATAGGTGCGGTAGTAGTGGTCGGCGTAGAAGGACAGCAGCGGGCGCATGCCCATATCGAACTTCCCGAGCTCCCTGGCTATGCTGCACATCAGGATGCGGAGCCCGCCCTCGTGGCACATGTACCCGCGGACAGGCTCGCACTGGTAGCGGCGGCGGCATTTCCCGAGCTGGGCGCCGGCAAGAGGGGCGGTGTCGGTGGCGGTGACCGCCAGCACGGCATGCTTCCTGCATCCCCCGATGGCCGGCTGGATGTATAGCGACGGGGACCCGAAAGGGTCCAGGTCGACATAGTCGAACGATTCCCCGGCGAGCAGGACGCGCATGTCGGCATGGCTGGAACGGCAGTTGGAAAGGCCGTTCAGCTCTATGTTCGCGTCGATGTAGGGGATGGCGTTCTCATCGAAGTCGTTGGCGACGACCTCGGTCCCCGGCACCTCGTTGGCGATCCTGACTGCCCTGGAACCGGACGCCGTCATGGCGTCGCAGACGGTCATCGAGGGCTTGCCGAGCGCGCGGAGGAGCATGACGCTCACATCGCGGTTGAAGCTCATCTGCTCGTTGAAGAACACCGTCCCGGCTACGATCCTGCCGGGGCCGTGGACGGAATGGATCTCCGGGACCAGTATCTTGGTG
>Ga0256406_1003689_pt1 | contig 18594 bp, 16 predicted proteins | sample RumenRJG_03DNA_FD_185986 | JGI IMG/M metagenome (GOLD analysis project Ga0256406, IMG submission 185986) | Bovine rumen microbial communities from Lethbridge, Alberta, Canada - RJG_03 | ecosystem: Host-associated > Mammals > Digestive system > Stomach > Rumen | place: Canada: Alberta | collected...
CTTCGCGAGTCTTGGTACGCCCCTACGTTTCCTAAAATTTGCCAATGGCAAATTTTATCCTTCGGCGTATGACGTATGACGCATGACGTATGACAGCGTACCCTGTCTCCTCTCCGCTATTTATACCTCTCCGCAATCCTCTGGAACTCTTCCCCCAGCTTTTTTCGTAACTCCTCCGGCGCCACCACCGTACATTCCCCGGCGTACTGCCTTGCAAACTGTCTGGCCGCCGCTTCCGACAGGTTTACTGTAAACCGGATATCCCCCGTTTCCGGGTCCTGGCTTTCCACTTTGACATGGTCCCCGAACGTGTCCCACAGGTACCGGCTCAGTTTCTCTGTGCCTGCAAAAGTCACCGGCAGGGCCTCGCCCCCATACATCTGCAGGTGCTCCCGGATGTACCGCTCCAGGTCCAGCCGGGTCTCCCCCTGGTACCCTTCGATATCCGCCAGGGGCCGCCGGGGCTCCTGGGGCAGCAGCGTCACCCCCGTCATATGGTCCACCCGGAAATGCCGCAGGTTCCGGTAGGACCCCACGCTGGCGATCAGGTAATACTGGTCATTGGTATACACCAGGCCAAAGGGATGTACCTGCCACCCGCCCCGGGTCCGTTTGGCAATGGGCAGAGGCTCCAGCGACCCGTCCGGCCGCATCTGGTTATAGGTGAACTGCACCTGGCACCCCCGGTCCAGCCCGTCGTTCAATACCTCCAGGTTGTGGAAAAAGTCCGGGTTCCGCAGGTTGATGCCCGAAAACGGCCGAGAAACCTGGGCCACGCCCCGGTAATTGGCTTTGCCGAACAGACTGTCCAGGTTCCGCAGCAGCGTCTCCCGGTTGCCGGGCGTCAAAAATCCCGCCCGTTCCACCAGGTCCTTCAGCAGCTGCTTCTGGGGCCGGGTCAGCGTCCGCTGCTCCAGATAAACCCCCTTCCGGGGCACCCGGTGGATATCATACCCTAATCCATCCCGAAGTAAGGCCAGGTCTCGCCCCAGCGTATTCCGGGAAGGCGCTATCGGCAGGTCATAGTCCTCACACAGCCGGCTCTGGAGGCTCACCCGGCCCGTAATGGGCAGCGGATGCCGGGCATCCGTATGGTTCTTCAACACCTGCACCAACAAGAGCAGGGTAACGCGTTTGTCTTTCTGGTCAAGCAAGGGGAAGCCTCCTTTGGGAAAAGTTGGGATCAATCATAGAATCAGCATTTCTATCGACAAGTAACGCTAAACATCCGATAACAAGGATATCCGCCCTTTTCAAGGGCGGGGGACCATTGCGCAAGAGCGCAATGGTGGTGGGTTCTAACCACCGGCCAACCCCCCATCCTACCCTACCGAACGTATTTCTCTTTCCATTCCTTCTGGATTCGATAGTCACTCATTTTCAAATCGTAGTAATCCACGATATTTTTGATTCCGTTTTTATCGTAAATAATCGTGCTTACATTATATTGATCAGGTTTGAACAGTTTAGATTCTCTGAACGTCTTTGCCAGTCTATCAAAGCGTTCTTCCCAATCGGTTCCATCCACGCCATCTTGCTCAGCAAGCTGATAACATTGAACCGGTTTGCCATCTATATAAGCATAGAAAAAGACTTCCTGACTTGTGGTTGTCATCCCGATATAGAAGATGGTCTTTTCACTCTTTAACGGAACGATTTTCAAGATCTGCGGCAATGCCAGGGTTTCAAATTTCATGTCGGTCCTCCTTCCCTACATCATATACCTTATAAGTCTTTGTCCCCGTAGTTTCATTAAGAAGTCCCACGGTAACTTTTTTCAGACTGCCGTTTTCATCATAATCCTCCTTTACCGAAGTAATGGACGCATCACAGTGATCTTCTTTCATATCCTTCAGGGTTTGTTCCAAGCGTTTCCCATCTTCAGTTCCCACTTTATCTTTCACTTCATCCAATAAATCTGTTGATTTCTCTACATTATCAAATCGGTACACTTTCTTTTGTCCATCAATATCAAATTCAGCGTTGATTTTAGAGGGTCTCCGGGAATCCCCATCATAGCTGAGATCAATCTTCCCGTTAGCTATTTCTTTTCCTTCTTTCAGCGCATTTTTCAAATCATTTTCCATCCGCTTATAGTCACCACGATTGATGGTGCTTCTCATGGGGACAAGATTGCCCTCGCCCACCTCACCGTTGAACATACTGGCCACAAGATGGCCTCCATCATCATTTTCCAGTCGATCTTCCCCGCCAGTTTCTCTCTGTTCCTGCATATCTCGTTTTCCATCCGTTGTATATTCAAAATGGGGAATGCAGGATTTGATACGTGCGTATCCATCGGTCTGATACTTGCTGCCGTTAATGGTATATTCCGTGTCAGGGAGTAATCCTCCCTCTACTTTATAGAGTTCGTCATGATCATCGATCTTACAGTCCGATTTTTCATCAGCAGCTTCACCAAGAAGTTCCTGCTCCGCCGCAAGTTCTTCTCCCATGACTTCGGGCCCAAAGAAATCACCTGACTCAAAAAGCTGTTCAAACTTGCGTTCTCTTTCTTCCGGGCTCAAGGCGATATCTTCTGGAACTTTCTTTCCGGCAAAGGCGTCGCCATCATCACCCATGAGCCTATCAAATTTTTCATCTGCAGCCTGGCTGATTTCTGTTTGATCCGTCCCTTTGGCTTCGGCGACTTCCGCCATTTGAAAAGTAGTAGTGGGAATCATTTCATCACGCTCCTTTCCAGATGATCCATCAGATGGTTATAGAGAGCATTCGTCTCCCCCTTCTCTTCAAGGAGCGCCTGTTCCCTTGTCAGCAGAGCAATGATTTTCTGCTGATCCAGTTCGCTAAGCTGGGTAATCGAAGGATGGAGCAGTTCTTTCATGGTTGCATACCAACTGTCGATATCCTGCTGCTTATCACGGGCCATATCAAAAGCCGTTGCTGCATTGAAAAGACTATATACGACCTGACCTCTCAGTTTCTGGGCTTCTTCCTTCGTATCTGCCTTCGTATACCGGATGAAAGCTACCTTGGCTTCGGCCGGGATCGGCAGCGTGTAAACACCGTCAATCAGCCTTTCAACATCATCAGGCTGCAATTCATGCCACTTCTGGATAGGCAGGAGCAGATACTCCAGATACTTCATCCTGCTGTCGATCCGTTTGGTTGCCGATGGACGGTAGTGATAACCGGACAGCTGCTTAAATTCCCGGGGTCTAACATCACAGAGTACCGGTTCCAGCCAGTTATTCTGATAAACGGCGGCCACAAAGGTCTGCAGGCGCGATACTTCAAGGATCTGTTCCTCATTCAGGCCGGCAGCACGACCTACCAGTTCCCGGTCTTCAAAATCAGGAAGGCCCAGGATAATCTTGGTATTGGTATTGCGGATAACCGAAAGATCCATAAGCCCCGGCGCCTGGTCGGCAATGATGAAACCTTCCCCGTAGGTTCGCATTTCGGCAATGGAATTGGCCAGCATCTCTACGGCTTTGCCCAGCAGGTTCGCACCCTCGCTGCGTTGTTCTGTCGAAGTTCGCTTCAATAAATGATGGGCTTCTTCCAGGACCGTTACATGCTGCAGCGGAGCATTTCCGCCTTTAGCTTCGGCCATACGGTACTCCTGCAGCTTCATGACAAGAAGGCCCATGATCAGCGATTTCGTCTCTGTAGATCCCGTCCGGCTCAAATCGATGATGACATTCTCATCAAACAGCTCTTTGCCGCTGATTTCCTCATTACTGAAAATCTGCCCATACAAACCATTTGTCAGGGATTTCAGCCGCGTACACAATGCGCCCGTATAGTCGCCCCGGCTGTCAGCAGAGTATGCCGATTCATCCATGACCTTGTGGATTTGCTGCAATACATCCATAAAGGAGGGATAGAGCGGTCTCCCCTGAGAATCCTGGTACCGGCAAATCGACATCTCCATGTCCCAGCCTGCAACTTGATAGGCCCGTTCAATGGCATCTTTCAAGACCGCCGGCATGGCTGCATACATGGGCCAGCAAACATTGAAGATTTCAACAAGGCGGTCTATATGTTCCAAAACATGGACATCTTCCGGGAAACTAAAAGGGTTCAATTTTAAAAGAGGCATTTTATGAGCGTTTGTGCCATATACATGGACGTCTTTACAGCTTCCAAAACGTTCTTTATATTCCCCTTTGGCCGGTTCAATGACCATGAATTTGATGTTCTTTCCGGCCCCTTTAACAGGATGTGTCATCAGCTGGTCAAGGATTGAATAGATGACCGTTGATTTCCCTTTCCCCGTAGACCCGGTGATGAAAGTGTGCATAGCCAGGCTTTCCAGATCAAGGCGCACTTCCTGTTCTTTTTCATCGTGCCCCATATGATATAACGTACCCAGGGTAATGGTGTCCCGGGAATTCATCTCCACGATATTTCTCCCGAAGGAGGCCATGGGGATCACCGTGATTCCCGGCACAGATTTCTTCGGAAGGCCAATCTGGATGGCCAGTTCATTACCACTAATGATGGAAGCAGGCGTAACGGTAAAATCGGCATTTTTGGCCGGACTAAAACGCGGGTGCGAAAAAGCCTGGATGTACTTGCCAATCTTCTGTGCATCATCTGGTTCGGACCAGATATTGATGTGGGACGCCTGGAGGCAGGAATTCTGTCCCCGCATAAGGGCATTGTAATTGCTCGCCACCGTCAAAGCCGTTTCCCGATCATCAGCAACAACATAGGCTGCGCAGTTGAAAGCCCCAAAGCTTTCGCAGTCATCCAATCGTTGCAAGTGCTGGTCGATTTTATCCAGCAGGGTTTTGATGGACCGGTTCTCGTACGTCAGCTGCAGACTTTTCCCGGCAGTCTTTGCCGATGCCGTCGTAGAGGTCTCGGCCTGGCTTCGCTGGCTGATGGTACTGTTGACCGTCGTTCTTCCCCTTGTATCCGCCGTACCGCTGTTCATTCCGCCATGGATTCCCACATTGGCCGAAACCACAAAACTGATGCCGGCACTGACACTGCCCCCAAAATATTTACCCTTCGACGTTGTATGGTTCTGGGTCAGAGCAATGCCCTGAGAAATCCCATTGGAAATACTGTTCGACCTGGCTTTTGAAAGCGACAGGGTATCACTTTCGTTAAAGGTCACCGAACTCCTGGCAAATGTCGCGAGCTGGGTATGAAGCATCTCATAGCCTTCTTTGATTGTCTGGAGCCGGGATGTCGACACCGGGTCAGCCAGCATGACAATCGTATATTTCTGTCCTTTCAGAGAATCTACAAGATTCTCCAGCCCCTGTACATAAGCCGCCATATTTTTGCTTTCTTCATCACGAATTGCAACAATGCCTGATACAGCCGCATAATTCTGCTTGGCACCGCAAAGGCTTGCCTTAAGGCGTTCCACTTCCTCCTTCCGCAGGCCTTCGCCCAAATCGGAACCTGACAGATTTCCGTTCAGAGCCCCTTTGAAAGCAGCTGCCTCAGCCTCTCTATACTTCACGTCTGTTTCATCTTTTTTTCTATGTTCCTTGGAAATAAGGCCAAAGTAGTAATCCACCTTCTGCCCATCGCTCTGTACCAGTGTTGCCAGGCTGCAGTTGATAGAAGAAACCACATTGACGATGGTCGTCAGCTTGTCGAGGAAATTCTCTTCTTTACTGATGACCAGCTTCGATAAACGATAAAAACGCCCGCAGCTAGCTACATCGACATCTCTTTCTTCTTTAGAAGGATCAGCGATTGTAAACTCCGCCAGCCTGTCCAGATAATCCTTCGTAATGATTGATGAAGCCCGGTTCAGGACCAAATCCAAATCTTTGTCTACGTTTTGTTCTGTTAGAACTGCTTTCTGTTCCATAAGGTACCTCCTGTCTCTTGTCTACAGCTTTTTCAATGCTGCATCCAAAAGGCCTGCATACTCTTTATACCCGGCAATTTCCTGCTCTTTACGGTCGCACTGTTCAAGCAGGGCTTTGAACTCTTTCTCCGTATCGTTTAGGAGGGAAGAGCGGATCTGCTGCTCAATGTCGGCCATTTCATTCTTGAATTGCCGTACATTTTGACTCAGCGTGTCACTCAATTCATCAAAGATCCGCGATATGGCTTTATCCAAAGCGGATGTAAGGGCTGTTTTCTGGTCAGCATTGGTCAATTCTCCGCTGAATTGACCGGCAATGGCGTCGATGGACTGGGAAATATCCAGTTTGAAAATCGGGAATTCAATTTTGCTGATGGTTTCTTCAACCATCAATTTGAACAGGGAAGCATCGAAATTCTCACTGCCCAAATCAAAGTCTTTGACAACCACATCCAGAAGCTGTCGTTTGAAAGTCTTAAGCTGCAGGGCATTGCTGAACACAGCTTCCATCCGATTTGTTGCCTCCAGACCGTATTTCTTCAAATTTTCCACAGCATCAGCGGCAAGACAGTACAGATAATGTTCTTCGTGTGTATGATACTCCACATGGCTGGACCCCCAGGTCCACGGTTTGTACCATGTGGAATCTGAAACCGTGTACGACTTGTGGACAGTCCGGGTACCAGTCCGTTCCTGGATGTTCAGGTAGTCCTTGCTGATATCACGACTTTCCCGGACCCGGGCACTCTTTTCCGTTTCCAGCTTGGCATTGAGTTCTCCGAACAACACAGCCAGGTCGGATTTGATGGTTCCCATCTGCTCCTCCACCAGTTTCTTTTGCGCAAACAACTGTTCCCGGTCATTGTTTTCCAGGATCTGTGCCCGCTTCATGGCTTTTTCCTGATAACCAGTGAGCAGATCCTTCAATTCTTCCCGGACGTTAGGGACGAAGTCTTTGGCTTTGGCAGCCAGGATGGCCTCTTTTTCTTTGACAGCGGCATCAAAGATGCTCCTGACTTCTTCAAAATTCCCAAGAAGGCCAAGTTCCTCTTTCACATCAGTCGAAAATGGCTGCAGCGCTGCAAAGAGATTCCGCTCCTCCGAAGTATACTCTGTTTCGTCTTTGTGGGTCATATTATAGGCCAGCGCTGAAACAGGCACTGGTTTGGCACACAGCTGGATGACTTCAATCAGGGCTGGAGAACTTCCCCTTCGCTCCAGATCCTGGACAAACTCTTTGACTTTTGCTCCGGCACGCTTCTTCAGTTTGCGGCGGATCAGCCTGCAGGCCTGCGGAATGTTGCTGGCCGTATTCCCGTCATCGCCAAAGACATCATCTTCGTCTGGGGCTTTCAGCACATCACGGATGCCACTGTCATATTTGCTGGCAACAAGCACCAGTTTCTTGACCCCTTTTTGCGGCAGCTGGCTCGACAGAAGCGTCCAATCACTGCCATCCAAAAAACTGCCGGACTGGCTCAGGAAAAAAACTACATCACAGAGTTCCATGAATTCCTTGGTCCGGAGGGTCCGCGACGCAATGGGGTCATTCAGGCCCGGGGTATCCACAATGGACAGCCCCTTGAATTCATCCCGGTGCAGGTACAGCGTAACATCCTTGACGAGCGGAGTATATTTCCCGTCTTCGCCTACATACTCATTCAAGCGATCCAGCAGTTCATCATAGGAGGTAAAAGCCAGCCGTTCGACGCCTTTTTCCAGGCAGGGAGCCGGATCCAGGCCATTCTGCTGCACCATAGCCATGATTTCTCTGGCAGACGTATAGATGTCATCTTCCAGATCCACCGCAGCATTGTCCTGCAGTTCTTTCCATTCGTCCGCTGTATAATACTCGATTTCCATGGCGTTTTCTTCGGCATATTCCAGCTTCGTCAATGTCGCTGTTTTGGGCGTCGAGGCTTTCGGCAGGATCTCCTTCCCGTCAAAGAGAAGCGTATTCAGGAACGACGACTTGCCGGCCTTGACCTGACCGATGACGCCGATGTTCAGCTTCCGATTTTCCCGGTAAAAATCCTCTGTCTTCCGTTTAAAATTGGCAATCAGCCGACGGATTCCGGCCAGATCCTCGTCAGAGCCATGACCTTCCAGAGAAGCAGCCAGGCTTTCCGCCTGCTCAATAAAGGTTGTGAAATCCTGATTCTCATAGGCAATTCGTGTCATGACAATATCTCACCTCATCATTGGTTTTCCAGATCTGCGCAGTCGTCAAAGTAAGAAACAACATAAAAATCTACATAGGTATCTGTTTCATAGTGTTCCATAGCACTCTGACCATTCCACACATTTTTCTTTTTATTCCGTCTAAAAAAACGAACAACACCATTGCAGGGAGCCTTTTCTATTTTTTTGATTTCATCGTTCCGTTTCCTTTCCGTATAGGAACAGATGACATCGTATTGCTTTATAACTGCATGGTTTTCCTGACAATATTCTATTCGGCCAATCGTGTCCAATTTATCTTTTTCTTCAAGGCCATCGTAAATTATACTGCCAATATGATCCCTAAAACCTCCACTCGCTTTATAAATGTGGAATTTTTTGGTATACACCCGAAAAGAATACCGGTTCTTTTTCAGCCATTGACCCGGAATGTATTCTTTCAATTTTCCTTCCCACCGATGCTTTTTCGGAACCGGCATCGTACGCAGGAGATCCCAGTTTCCGGTCAGCACGCATTTGGCCACCAAAGCCAATACCTGCAGTTCTTCCTGATCTATATGGAAGATCTCAGCCATGTCGGCAAGGCAGGCCAGCCCCTGCGGAGAAGGTTCTGCTGAAAGGTTGACCAGGATCAGAGCTTCGACAAGAAAGGTATAGTGGTATTCACTCAGTTCTCGGCACAACACGTCCAGATCGTTTTTCTCAAAGGTACTCCCTCGTTTATAAAGTTCCTCTGCTGTCGTTTCAAAGCTGCAGCCCCGGGCCAGGCGGCAAAGATACAAAAGTCCGTTGGAAAGCTCGCTGCCCTCGGCCAGCAAAAATAAGCCAGCCCTGTAAAGATCAACGTCTTGCTCGATTGCGGTGCCGAACGGATACATTCGTTGACCAGCGGATTCCTGGCCGCCAATCGGGTAATCCGTTCGAAGTCCTCCTGCTCAGCTTCCTTCTTTACGGGTTTCATCTTTTCGATGGCACCACGCAGGTTGGCAAGCTGTTCTTCCAGGGACCGCAGCTCCGCCTGTACATCGGTCAAATCCATTTTTTACCTCCAGATTGCTCATTTAAACCGTGCAGAATCTTCAAAAGTGCAGTTTGTTGCAGATGAATCAGATGTGAACATAGGAATTGAATCCTTTGTACCATCACAACAGTGGTCGAGCCATGTATCTCTATAAAACCAGCAATTAACAAAAGAACAATTGTTCACCGTGCTCTTAATATTAGAAATAAACGTCTCCCCTCTACCATCGTGTAGGTTATTTAGACCACAATCTTCAAAAGAACTGTCGATGATATCAAACTGGTAAATATTACTTTGAATCTCCCAGCCACTAATCATATGGTGTTGATTCCCCAATTTCCCGTATGAAGAACATTTATTTATGCAATCTTTAAATTCGCAGCCAACGATTTGCACCTTGAGAGAATTAACAAATTCCAGTGTCTGTGTTCGGAAAGAGGTAAAGGTACACTGCCGGATTTTCACCTCCTGACAATTATCAAAGCAAATTGGTTGAGTATCACTGCCAGTAAAATGACAATGATCGAGGACGACTTTTTCCCGGCCAGAAAATTCTAAGGAACAAGCACCGATATCAATCGCCGCCCCACAGATTTCGATGCAGGGGGTATTGAGTTCGTCTATTTTTTTCAGCATCTGGGCTGTAATATTTTCCTGCCCTATCGGCACGAAAAGGGTCAGGTGCTCATTATGGCACAAACCGTTCTTTACAAGCAGGGAGAGATACCCGCTAAAAGTCTCTGCCGGCACAGTTGCGGCCTTCTTTTCATAGGCGCTGACGAACTCCGCTTCCTTCAGGGTCAGGATGGCTTTGGCCATGGATGCAATGGAGTCAATCTCATTTTTGGCCAGTCCAAGGGATTCACAGAACTGGGCAATGAGCCGCAGCTGCTCCTCGGTACGCGTTTCTGTACAGGTAAGAAGCAATGCATCCAGCAGCCAGCGGTATTTCAGGGGCAGTTCCCTGCATTCTGCGGTAAACTGCAGATAGTCATCGATGGTAACGGACAGAGCCGCCCGCAAATAGTCTTCCACTGTCTTTTCTGTTTGGGCACCGGCCAGGATGCGCTGGAAAAGAGCCTGCTGTGCAGGGGTAACCGTACCGGCCTGCTGCAGGACGACGGCTAGCATCTTCAAGTAACCGTTCCTGATGAAATCTGTACTTTCTGCCAGGGACTCATTGGCAATGGGATACCGCTCCGCTGTATGCTGATTCAAGTACGCACAAAGCTTTTTGATCTGTTCTGTTTTCATTTGTTGTTCACCTCGAAGGTCTTGGAAAACAATTGGATATAGTCTTCCGTATTCTGATAGACGTCATTGATATGGATCTCTTCCGGTTCTACAGCACATACCTTCCGGAGGATTCCGACCAATTCGTCACGATACTCGCTGCCGCCGGCCGTTTTATTGAAGATGGGCTCAACTCCTTCAAAGGTCTCCTGCAGCATCGCTACCAGAGAATAATCTGTCTTGATACCCTTTTCCTTCTTGTATCCTTCGATAAGCTTCAAAGGGTCCTGGACCTTGTCCTGGAGAAGGTCGATTTCCGACGGTTCCGGCATATCGATGTGCACCACATCGGCAATGAACTTGATTTCCGTAAAGAATTCATTCTGCAGCTCTTTCAGCCTGCGGCTGATGTCCTTGAGTGCGTTGACATTCTTCTGCGCTTCTTTGACCATGAGCTGCAGCGGCCCCAGGACGGCAGCATCGATATCTTCGGCAGCCAGCCGGGTGATGGACGTATTGAGACGCGTCAGCTTCCGGCTTTCTTCGTCGATTTCAGCATCGTAGAAATCCTTGCAGCGTACGAAGAGTTTTTTGAAGTTCCGGGCAAAGTTCGATTCATAGACCTGACGGTTCCAGGTATCCAGCTGCCGGCAGATTTTTTCCTGTTCATCTTTAAGGAAGTTCTGCAGGGCTTCGTCCCCAATTTGCTCCGGTTTACTGGTAAAAGCGAAAACATCCAGATAACGGACCCCCTTCAGGTCCAGGGAGGATTTTACTTTGGCCATGATGGCCTGCAAATCGGCCAGGCTCTTTTTATCCGCCTTGTTCACAATGATCACAATGGGAATATCCTGACGCAGGCTCTTGATGAACTTGATGTCTTCTTCCGTAATGGTACCTGCATCAGCCTGGATGAACCACAGGATATAGTTGCTGGAATTCAGCTGCCCCCGGGCAATCTGGGCATCTGTCCTGGCAGAATATTTTTCAGAATCCGGTTTGGAATAACCCGGCGTATCCAGAAAGGCAATGTGCTCATATTGCTGCAGCGGCGTAGAGAAAAAAAGGCTTTCCAGCACGTGGCCCAGCGTCACAGCCGAAGTGACGAGCGCATCGTCCTCATCCTCCACCTCACCGAAGCCGTGGGCAATTTTCTTGATATCGCGGGGCTGCAGCTGCACTTTCGTGTCAAAAATGTTGATGCCTGTTACATCGTGTTTTGGGCCTTTGACGATAAAGGTCGGCACCGACGTCGATGGATCGATATCCGCCGGCAGTACGGACTTACCCATGAGCGCATTGAGAAAGCTGGATTTTCCGCTGGAAAAACCGCCACCCAGGGCAACGATATTCTTTCCGATCAGTTTGTCGTAAAGGATGAAATCCCGGAAGCGTTCATATTCCGCCTTGAAATCCGTATAGAATTCGTAGAAATCTTCCGGTGCCTTCTCCTTTAAGGTATCCGGAATTTTTTCATTGATGATCTTTTCGATTTTCGAAAGATCCACCTTCAGGGAATTTCCACTTTTATCCTGTTTGATGATGGTACAGAGAAGGTTGAAATTCCTGAGCAGCTGGTCATTGACTTCATCATCGTAACTCATCTTCTATCACCTCGATTTGTTCCAAGGCCGTTTTGATACGTTCGGCAAGATTTTCTTTTTCCGTTTTTTCTGCATCCATTTGCTGGCGCAGGTCGTCCATGGCTTTTTTCAACGTTTCTTTCTGATGGCGGAAATCTTCTGCGATTGTCGTACTGGCCGCCTGGATCTGCTCCATAATTGTCTGTTCGATTTTTGGACCGACTTGATTCATAATCTGCGGAAAGACCTCTTCTTCCAGCCGCTGTCGGATTTCCTGTTTCGCTTTTTCTTTTTTATTGCTGCCGAAGAGTTTCATAGTCACAAGTGCTGCCAATCCTGCCAATACTGCCAGAACAGGGCCACTCAAAACGAGACCCAGACTCGCACCAAATGAAGACATTGTGCTTGCAGCCATTGCGCCTAATATGCCATCTGATAGACTACTATATTTTTCGTCATCAAAAGTAAAAGAAATCGCTACCTCACCGAAATCTTCGCTGGACAGCACCTTTTGAACGCGTTTCATATATTTTTTCATTACTGGGACAAACCGTTGCCGTATACTTTGCTCAGCAGCGATACGAATGACATGATTCACCTGTTCAGTAATATCCTTCCGATCCAGTGTCAGAGCCACAAAAGTCGGCTCTGCAGCTTCCAGGGCATTCTCGATATCCGTCTTGATGTTTTCGATACAAGCAGAAGCTTCTTTTTCAAAGTTCTGCTGTTCCTGCGAGAGGCCACTATCTAAATTCGAAAGTTGCCGCTGCAGCTTTTCTTCTTTTTCGTCTAATTCCGAAGAAGAAAACTGGCTTCCCTTCGTGCGTGTGACCAGATAATTTTTCGTGCTTTCTGCCAGAGGCAGGGCCAGTTTTTTATATTTTTCGGCAAGGATATCCTGTGCCTCGTCCTGGATCTTCCGCAAAAAAGCTTCCAGTTCCTCTGCATCCCCTGTTTTACTGCAAGTCAGACAGTAGGTGATATTTTTGTCAGCGATATACTTTTGTAAACTCTGTTTCAAGTGATCCAGGGTTTTCTCAAACTCATCACATTGTTTATCGTATTTTGTAATGGCTATACAAAGCGGTTTATCGCAAAGACGCAGTTCTTTCAGGATATTTCCGACACTACTCCTGACAATCATGTCATCAGCAGGGAATGTGATGATATAGGCCAGACTCTGGGGCAGATAGTCATCAATAGCTCTGTTATGCACTTCGAATCCTGATTCGAAGCCAGGCATATCGACAAGCATCACATCAGGGATATCACCGAGAAAATGCTCGTTGTGAAGTTGAAGACGGACTTTTTTCACTTTATCTGCGTCTGCTTCAAAGGAAAGGTAGTCATCTACCGAGATATCTTTTTCTTTGCCGTCCATATAAGTGACGGTAACCTTCTCGTTGAGAGGCGTATAGACAATTTCAGCAGGAAAGGCGGTTTCCGGCGTGATGTCCTCTTTCAGTAAGCCTTTACTGTAGCCAAGGAGTGTGTTCACCAGGGCACTTTTACCAGAACTGAAACGGCCGATGAATGGTGTGCATACTTTAGCCGACCGCATATTCTCCTGCAGCTGGTCAATTTCCTGGACAGAGATTTCATAACTCTGATTGATTTCCCTGAGTTCTTCAAGGGCAGCATAGATTTTCTCCATCATAGAACCTCCTGAATCTTTTGCTTTTTGAAAATGGCGTCTACTGGCTTCACGAGAGAAAAAATGTTCGTCCAATACGCCTCTACTTTATTTTTTCACCAAATCTTCATGAATTTTATTCTACCCCATTTGTTTTTCTCTCTCAAGACTTTTGTGTTTTCTATCATTTAATTTCTTTAGCATATATATCATAGGTTCTTATATGCACTGAAACTGGTGCATCAAACGATAAAGATTTCATCATTGCGCCAACACTCCCGGATACCAGGACCTGGGCGGGCGGATCACCGATCCGCCCCTACATTGTCCGACGAATGTCGGACCGTAGGTTACCAGTCGAAGGAATAACAGCAACGTTCCACCCCGACAACAAAATAGCCCGATGCCTTTGGGCATCGGGCTCCCTGAGCGGGCGCACCGGGCGACATCGCTTCGCGAGTCTTGGTGCGCCCCTACGTTCCATAAAATTTGCCTATGGCAAATTTTACCCATCGGCGTATGACGTATGACAAATCTCATCGTTCCTACATCATCTTATTCAAGATCTGCTTCACCTTGTTCAGTCCTTCCCGGCTGTCGCTGCCGGTCTTGGACATGGTATCCTTGTACCGTTCATCCCCGTAGTAGGTCAGCCGGTAATGCTTGCCGTCGCCGGTGATGGTGATGCCCAGTTCCTTCAGTCCTGCCTTAATGGCAGGCGTCAGGGTGCGATACCCCTTGAACAGCTGTTTCAGGGTCTGGTCTCTCTGCTCCCGGATGTGCGCGTAAGGGTTATGGGCCAGGATATCTGCCAGCACGTCGTAGCGGCGGGTCCCTTTCTGGCAGTTCTTCTCCAGAGCCTGTTCCACCGCATCCAGGAGCATTTCCCGGATTTCTCCCGAAAAGTATTCCCGTTCCTCTCCCAGGTACAGGACGGGCTGCCGTCCCCGGTGCTCCATTTTGGCCCGCAGGCCCCGGATTTCCTGTTCCAGAGAATGGTTCTGCCGCAGCAGGTCCTGGTTCTGTTTCTTTAAGTTTTCCTGTTCGTCGTCAAAGGCGGTGATGAAATCCTGCAGTTCCTGCCTGGAAGAAAGCTCCACCTGTTTCCGCTTTTCGGCCTGCTCCTGCAGCTGCTGGTCCAGCAGGGCCTGTTTGACCCCGAACCAGGTCACCCGCTGGGGGATTTCTTCCATGTTGCCGTAGTCCAGCACCGTCTGGGCCACCTTTTCCAGCAGGGCATCCCGGGCGCCTTCGGAGGGCTGGTAGACGATGGTACGATGGGTACGGGGAAAGTAGATACCCACGGCGCCGTTCTGCTCGATGAACCCGGCCTGCTGCAGCTGATCGTCAGTCAGTTCCGGGCCGGCTGCCAGCAGATGGGCGGCACCCTTCAGCTTGCTGCCCAGCCAGGGCAGCTCCACCGCTGTTTCCCCTTCCGGAGTCTTAGAAAGGTAGACCAGGGGCAGATGATGGCTATCCTGATGCCGGATGGCCCTCTGCAATAGAGGCAGATTAGACGGATCCATCACCAGAGGTTCCCGGGTAATGGGAAGCTTCCCGTCCAGGGCCAGATAGCCCTTTTCCATGAGCAGGGTGATGAAATGGGGCGTGGAAAAGGCCAGGCTTTCCCGCAGGGCTTCTTCCGTATAGGTCCGGTCCAGCTGGATGACCAGGCAATGATGGGCAAAATCTGCCACATAGTCCGTATCCCAAATGGTCCCCTTATGGTCCTTTTTCTCGTAGCGGACCCCCACGATTGACTGCGGCCGCAGGGTGGCGATTTCCAGCCAGACAGAATCATTGCCAAAGCGGATATTGTCTTCCCCGTTCCAGGCAAGGTCCGGGATGCGGTTTTCCTCATGGGTATCGGACCGGTTCCATTCCAGGACCAGGTCGATGAACGCCTGGGGAGTCAAAGCAGGGGTGATGGGCAAAAGGGTGGAATATAGGATCATAGGGCACGCCTCCTGATGATAGTTTGTTTTATTGTATCATAAGATTTAACATTGCTTGCCGTTTTTCTATATTTCCACTACAATACCTGTAATGGAGGTGACTGAAATGAAAAAAATCCCACCACATATTTCCTTGGAAGAAATGGATGAAAAGCAGTTACAGGATGCCCTTATGATTGGCTGGAATGAGTTTAAGGCAGGAAAAACTGTTTCTGCAAAAGAAGCTTTTGTCAAGTTCAATAAAGACCATAAAAATAAGCAGTGGCCCTCCGGGCGACCTGACGACGGAGACGATGAGAAGCTAACTCTTAGTCCAAACAGATTGCAGGCACAAAACCTAAAAGGGCTGATCAGCTGATCGGCCCTTTTGGGTTTTCTTCATTACCTATTTCTTGCAAAATAAGATGTATCAGATTGACTATCAATCAGTTGTAAATTTAAGCACTTTTCCTGTCTTATCGCAGGTAATAACATACCTGGGTGATTTATCTACAGGATCATTTCCATATACTTCTTTACGATATATAAATCCAGATCGTGTTACAAAGCCAATAATCTGTTTACCATCTTTAACATTCACATCTAACCAGTATTTCCCTTCATCATTTAACTTTGAGTCTTTTAAAAATTTATATCCATTTTTTTCATTGATACGATTTGCTCTTTTTCGCGCTTCATCTATCATTGCTATATATATATCTTTAGAAAGTGTAATTTCATCGACAGTATGTAATGGTTTCTTATCATATAACCTAAGTGCACCAATATCTACTCTACCAAGTACTTCATTACCATTATTTTGATCAAAGCTAATACTTATGTTTCGGTCTAACGTTACTTCATCAGTTTTTGGCTTTACTACGTAACGTCCATGATTATCTTTCCCTAAACGATCTGGACCCAAACCGATTTCAAGTAAATGGGCCACAATTCCACGTAATTCTTGTTCACTAAGGCCTTTTTTTCTCGCAATCTCTTTATAATAGTCCAGTGTTGCCTTATCAATCGAATTGGGGTCCACCTTTTTAATATTGGGATTTTCATCGTTTTTTGCTTTTTCTGTTACCGCAGGAGCGGGATTTTTGGTCTCCTTTTTTGCGGAGTCCTGCTTTCCGCATCCGGCTAGAGATACAATCATGCGGACAACAAGAATCAAAATAATGATGGCTGTCCATTTCCCTTTCATTTTTCCATGCCTCTTTTCTTTATGGACTTGAATCGGTTTATTTGTTGACCTTTGGTTACTGCATATAAAGAACCTATCATCAATTTCCTGGTCTTAGAAAAACATCTCCAGCCGGCTTTTGGCATGTTCTGAACCTCTTTCAGCTGCGTATTCCAGCCACTTTTTGGCCGCCTCCCGATTCATTTCCTGCCCGCATTCCCCATCGTAGTAATCCATGGCGACTTCCACAGCCGCATCCAGATGCCCTTTTTGAGCCGCTTTCAGATAGTAGGAAAAGGCTTTTTCTTCGTCACATTCTATGCCGACATCTTCTGCTCCCGCCTTATACATATTTCCCATCAGATACAAGGCTTCAGGATACCCGGCCAGGGCCGACATATCGATCAGTTGCCAGGCCAGTTCTTCATTGGAATCCAGTAAGTTGCCACCAATAAGGAAGAAGATTTTCGACCGGAAAAAGTAAAGTAAAACAAGGAGCACTACTAAGAGTTTCATGTTGTTTCCTCCTTTGAAAGTTCAGATGCGGCCCTCCGGGAGGCCACGGATGGGCTTCCCTACGGGCAGCCCCTACGAGTTGCTGCCGTATGGTATGCACTGTTCTCTTACACCAGACTTACGCCGAAGATCAACCCGATCAAAAAGTTCAGAATGATCATGGTTACACCCCAGACGGTGATGAACGCACTGCAGCCGGCAAAGGGGCTGCTGCCGATTACCACCATGTTCTTGGAAAAAGCGCCTGCCACAAAAAAGCTGATGACTGCCAAAATGATGAATCCCATTTTCTTTTCCTCCCTTCCGTTCAGTTTTCTTCCCCTTCATCCCATTGGATCAATTTTTTCTCATCCTCGCTGATGCTCAACAGCAGGGCCACGTCGATGCCCAGGGCGTCGGCGATGTCGATCAGGGTGGACAGGGGAACGCTGTCGTTGTAGGCGCCCCGTTCCAGCCTGGAGATGGTGTCCGGATGGAGATTGGCCAGTTTCGCAACGTCGGTCTGGCTCAGGCCGCCCTGGTTCATGCCGCACAAGGTGCGGTAGTAGCGGATCTTGGCGCCGATCAGTTTGCAGATCAGCTGTTTTTTCGTGTCCAATCGTTGTCAGCCTCTATTCTCTCGAATGGTATATAAAATTTGAATCTATTTTTATTATGTCATAAATTTGTCAATTTTTATCCGGCTGGATATGCCGGATAAACGGTGTGAAATGCTGGAGGTGAGGGAAAGAACCCACCACCATCTCCTTCGGAGACGGTCCCCCGCCCTTGAAAAGGGCGGATAATCGTAAATCGGGGTGCTGCGTTTCGTTCTTTTGTATTGAGTAAAGCGATTGTTCGATGCCCAACCGAAAAAACCGACAAGCAACATCAATCCTCTGACAACAAGGATATCCGCCCTTTCCAAGGGTGGGGGACTGTGCTTGCACGGTGGTGGGTTCTTCCCCCCAAATTACATTTTTCAATGCGGCACCCCGTAGGGATGCAGCCGGATCAGGAATTCCCACCCTACCCGCAGCAGGGTCATCATCAGAGAGAAGAAAAACAGGTTTTTCGGGGTCACCATGGCCTTTATGGCCTCCCATTCCCGTTCTTCCGGGGTCCGTTCGTCCACATCAGCCAGGGCCTGCCACAGGCAGTCCTTGCAGAGATACTGGCCTTCATAGAACACCACCTCCCCCAGTTGTCCGCAGCCGTCACAGATTTTGCAGTTGTGCCATGCCATGAGTACCACTCCTTTTTGGTTTGTTACCGGTAGTATACGGGGTGGCATGCACGGGGAATGGTGCAAAAAGAAAGAGCGAGTGAAAAAAATTCACTCGCTCTTTCTAGGTCATGCGTCATACGCTCGGTATAACACCGAAACTGTAGGGGTCAATCGCCATGATCGACCCGCGGTAGGCAAATTCTCAACTTTTGGTATCGGCTGACGCCGATAACCCCACCACCTTCCTGGGCGGGTGCACCATTGCGTCCCCTAAATTTTATTTGTTTACTTTTCGTT
>Ga0256406_1003690_pt1 | contig 18592 bp, 10 predicted proteins | sample RumenRJG_03DNA_FD_185986 | JGI IMG/M metagenome (GOLD analysis project Ga0256406, IMG submission 185986) | Bovine rumen microbial communities from Lethbridge, Alberta, Canada - RJG_03 | ecosystem: Host-associated > Mammals > Digestive system > Stomach > Rumen | place: Canada: Alberta | collected...
TTTTGTACTTTTGCAAGTTGAAACAAAAGTATGTTATGGATAAGATATACAGAGCAGGAATAGATGTCGGGTCAACCACAGCTAAGATTGCCGTATTCGACGATACCGACAATTTGATTTACTCACGTTATGAGCGTCACAATGCTAAAGTGACCGAATTGGTCAGCATGTATCTGCAAGAACTGGCTGACAAGTTTGGAGACATACGCATGAGCCTCTGCGTCACCGGTTCTGTAGGTATGTCCACTGCTGAGCAACTGGGAGCAGACTTTGTGCAGGAGGTGGTTGCTGCCACGGTATTTGCACGCAACCGTTATCCCGAGGCGAAGGCGCTGATAGACATTGGCGGTGAGGATGCAAAGGTGGTATTCTTCAACGGTCAGAGCATGGAGCTGCGCATGAACGGCAACTGCGCCGGTGGCACGGGCGCCTTCATCGACCAGATGTCTGTGCTCATGGGCTGCAGCATTGAGCAAATGAATAAGCTAGCGCTCACCTCCACCCATCTCTACCCCATGGCCGCACGCTGCGGCGTGTTTGCCAAGACTGACGTGCAGAACCTGATGTCGCGCAATCTTCCCGAGAGCGACATCGCTGCCAGCATCTTTCACAGCATTGCCGTGCAGACCGTGACGACGCTCAGCCACGGCTGCGACTTCTCCGCTCCTATTCTGCTCTGTGGCGGTCCGCTCACCTTCCAACCAGCTCTCAGGAAAGCGCTTGCCGACTATCTCGACTTCTCCGCCGACGACTTCATTGTGCTCAAGGAAGGCAACCTCATTCCTGCCATCGGATGTGCCATTAAGTCAGAGAAAACAAGCAATGACAAAATTGTCACTCTGTCAGTTTTCCGCGACCGTCTCAGCCATAACCACAAGGCCATGACAAACACTTCCGCCCCGGTTTCCTCATGCAGTGTCAGTTCCACAGATACCAACGACACCGACGAGTTGCGACCTCTCTTCCAGTCGGACGCCGACCACAAGGCTTGGCTGCAGCACAAAGCACAATATGCCACACCCGTCTATCCCATGCACCAAGGCGACGAATACGTCACCATCGGCATTGATTCCGGATCGACAACCACGAAGATCATCGCCGTGCGCGCCCAAGGCGACGAGGCCGGACAGATTATCTTCACCGACTATTCCATGAACCTCGGCAACCCCATCCACGCCGTAGAGGAAGGCTTGAAGCGTCTGAAGGAACAAGCCACGACAAGCGGAGCCACACTCCACATCACGGGATCATGCTCCACCGGCTATGGCGAGGAGCTCATCAAGGCCGCCTTCGGCCTCGACCAGGGCATCATCGAGACAATGGCCCACTACCGTGCCGCAGCCCGTCTGTTGCCCGACGTGAGCTTCATCCTCGACATTGGCGGACAGGACATGAAAGCCATCTTCGTGGACCACGGTGCCGTGACACGCATGGAGCTCAACGAGGCTTGCTCGTCTGGCTGCGGCACCTTCATTCAGACCTTCGCACGAGGACTCGGCTATAAGGTGGAGGACTTCGCACAACTGGCCTGCGAGGCCGACAAGCCCTGCGACCTCGGCACACGCTGCACGGTGTTTATGAACTCGAAGGTGAAACAGGTGCTGCGCGAGGGCGCCACCATCCAGGACATCGCCTCAGGACTGTCCTACTCAGTAGTGCGCAACTGCCTGTACAAAGTGCTCAAGCTGCGGGGCAACGACGACCTGGGCAAGCATATCGTCGTACAAGGCGGCACCATGAAGAATGACTCCGTGGTGCGCGCCTTCGAACTGCTCACCGGCACCGATGTGGCACGCAGCAACATGCCCGAGATGATGGGAGCCTACGGTTGTGCACTCCACTGTATTGCAACGGCCAACAGCACCTCGCACCAGCCTACTACCATCGACAGCCTTCTGGCTATGTCGGGCTATGAGACCAAGTTGCTCAACTGCAAGGGCTGCGAGAACCACTGCTACGTCACTATGTATAAGTTTGCCGGCGGCCGCAGGTTCTACTCAGGCAACAAGTGCGAGCGGGTGTTCAACAACAAAGGCAAGAATGACGTGAAGGGTGAGAATATCTACACCTTCAAATACCATCAGCTCTTCGACCGTGCCACCACCGCAGTCCCTGCCACTGCAGTCCGTGCCGTCGTCGGCATCCCACGCGTACTCAACATGTACGAGGATTTCCCCTTCTGGCACACTTTGTTCACCCGAGCCGGCTTCGAAGTGCGACTGAGCTCTGAGAGCACCTTCAGCAATTATGAGAGTGCGCTGAGCACCGTCATGAGCGACAATCTCTGTTTCCCCGCCAAGCTCGTCCATAGCCATGTGAAGGAGCTCGACCGGGAGCTGAGTCAGTTGCCGCAGGGTGTGAGCCATTTCATCTTCATGCCCTACGTCATCTTCGAGCATCAGGATGACACACGCAACATCAATTCCTACAACTGCCCGATCGTGTCCGCCTACAGCGATGTCATCCGTTCGGCGATGAATCTGAGCAACGAGGTCGTGTCGCCCGTCATCAACTTCCGCGATGAGAAGCTGCTGAAGAAGCAGATCGACACCTTCCTCAGCAGCTATGGCGTAGACCGCAAGACGCGCCACGAAGCCTTCGACGCCGCCATGGCCGAACAAAGCGCCTACGTATCGGCCATCCATCAGAAGGCCGTCGACATACTGGCAGCCAGCCGCCGCGACCACCGGCTTACCATTCTGCTGGCCGGCCGCCCTTACCATACCGATCCGCTCATCCAGCATAAGCTGTCGGAGATGGTGGCAGCCTTGGGTGTCAACGTCATCTCCGAAGATATCGTGCGCGGCGACATGAAGACCGGCACCGGCGAGACCTACCTCGTGCGCCAGTGGGCTTACATGAACCGCATCATCAAGGCCGGACAGTGGTGCGCCCAACAACCCAACGACGTGCACTTCGTACAGATGACCTCGTTCGGCTGCGGTCCCGACTCGTTTATCCAGGACGAGATACGCGACATCATGAAGCGCCACGGCAAGCCCTTCACCCTGCTGAAGATCGACGACGTGAGCAATACCGGTTCGCTGAAGCTGCGCGTGCGCTCGCTCATCGAGAGTCTGACAGCCGGCGGCCAAAGCACCGCCTCTGCAGAAACAGAACAAGAAGAGGTACCCATCACCACGTCAGGCGCACAATACAAACGCAAGATCCTTGCGCCTTACTTCACCGAATACCTCACGCCGTTGTTGCCGCCACTGTGCCGCGTCATCGGCTGGGACGTGGAAGTGTTGCCGCCAAGCGACGAAGAGAGTGCCGAACTAGGATTGAAGTATGCCAACAATGAGGTGTGCTATCCTGCCACACTCATCGTAGGCGACTTTGTCAAAGCCCTGCGGTCAGGACATTACGACCCCGAGAAAGTGGCTGCTGTCATGAGCCAGACAGGCGGACAATGCCGTGCCACCAACTACGCTGCGCTCATTCGTCGCGCCATGAATGCCAACGGCTTCAGCAAAGTGCCACTCATCACGCTCGGCGTCTCTGCCAATGCCTCAGAGGATAAGGAGCAGAGCGAGGCGCTCGATGTGCCATGGATGAAGTTTGCGCCCATCATCACCACCACGCTGCTCTATGGCGATGTCATCTCCAAGCTCTACCATGGTTCGGTGAGCCGTCTTAAGAAAGACGCCTACCTCGTGGGCGAACGCTTTGCCAACAAAGCCGAGCAACTGCGCGACAAGTTCCTGACCATCGCCGCCAAACCCATCCTTGCCAACCAGCCCAAAGGTCTGATGGACCTCATCGGCCAGGCAGCCGAGGAGTTTGACGCCATCACTGCCGACAAGGACATTCCCGCCGTGGGCATCGTGGGTGAGATCTTCCTGAAGTTCAACCCCTTCGCCCATCAGTTCCTGGCCCGCAAGATCATAGAGCATGGCTGTGAAGTGGTGCCGCCCCTGCTCACCCCGTTCTTCCTGCAGGAGTTTGTCAACGCCATCGTGCAGAAGCACATGGGACTGAAGTGCTCTCATGTTCCCGACTTTCTGGTGAAAAGCATCTATAGTCTCATTTGGCGCCGTGAGCAGAAAATGAACCAACTAGCATCGCGCTTCCGCTACTACCGTCCCTTCACCAACATCTTCACCGATGCCAAGGAAGTGAACGGTGTGGTGTCGCTCGCCGCGCAGTTCGGTGAAGGCTGGCTGCTGCCCAGCGACATCATCAGCATGGTCAGGCAGGGGGTCAACAACGTTGCCAGCCTGCAGCCATTCGGTTGCATCGCCAACCACATCGTATCGAAGGGCATCGAGAAGAAGCTGAAGCGCATGTACCCACAGCTCAATCTCGTGTCGCTCGACTTCGACTCAGGTGTGTCCACCGTCAACGTCACCAACCGTCTGCTCCTGTTCCTCGACAGCATTGCATAAAGAGCCTTACTCAAAAGGCAGAAAGCAATAGACAGAAGACAAATGATGGTATTCCGCTCTGTTATTATGTCTTCTGTCTACTATATTATTATGTCTTAAGAAAAGCGCTGCTACGTCTGAAGAAATTGTTACTAAGTAAAAAACTTCATAAACACAACGCTGTTACATTTCTTTTTCGTAACTTTGCTCACAATTTATGTACATCATCGATGAGCAGACAAACAACAAACCTCATGCTGACCAACACCGTGGAGCAGCTCTCATGCCCACAGTCGTTGCAAGGACTTTTTCATCAGCACAAGGAAGGATACCCCTTGCCGTCAGGCGAAAAGCTTGAGGAGATTATACAGTTGGCCCGAGCCATCCTTTTCCCTGGCTATTTCGGCCAGTCCCAGGTCAACATACATACCATCAAATACCAGATAGGTGTCAACGTGGAGCAACTCTATCACCTGCTCTGCGAACAGATATTAGCCGGGCTCGGTTTCGAGTTCACTCCGTCGTCAGAATCCTCCGAACAGGATGCCGACGCGTCCCCACTTCAAATCAAATGTCCCACGACTGGTGCTGTGAGCGAGACATCCCTGTCGGCTCTCACCCGCCGGTCACACAACATCGCCCGCAAGCTCATCACACGGTTGCCCGAGCTGCGCCGCATTCTTGCCACCGACGTCGTCGCCGCTTACAATGGCGACCCCGCAGCAAAAGGACTGGCCGAGATCATCTCGTGCTACCCCGTCATCAAGGCGCTCACCAACTACCGGCTGGCCCACGAACTGTGCCTGCTCGGTGTACCCCTCATCCCGCGTATGATGACTGAGATGGCCCACTCTGAGACCGGCATCGACATACACCCCGGAGCCACCATCGGCGAATATTTCACCATCGACCACGGCACCGGTGTCGTCATTGGCGAGACCTGTAAGATAGGTCGCAACGTCAAGCTCTACCAAGGTGTCACACTCGGTGCCAAGAGCTTCCCGCTCGACGAGAAAGGCAACCCCATCAAAGGCATTCCACGCCATCCCATCATCGGCGACAACGTGGTCATCTATGCCAATGCCACTGTCCTGGGACGCATCACCATCGGATCGGGATGTGTCGTGGGAGCCAACGTGTGGGTGACACGGGACATGAAGCCCGACACACGAAAATACATGCAAGAGAAAACAGACATGATAGACTTAGAATTCAATAATGGAACAGGAATTTGAACTCATTGCCAAGACCTTCATGGGCTTGGAACCCGTCCTGGCACAAGAGCTCACGCAGCTGGGTGCCAACAACGTACAGATTGGCCGACGCATGGTGTCGTTCACAGGCGACAAAGAGATGATGTATCGCGCCAACTTCCAGCTGCACACAGCCATCCGCGTACTCAAACCCATCAAACATTTCAAGGCACGCTCTGCTGATGATGTATATAATAATGTGAAAGACGTGGACTGGAGCCGCTACATTGCGAAAGGAAAGACCTTCGCCGTCGACTCCGTGGTCTACTCCGAGGAGTTCCGCAACTCCCACTTCGTCAGCTACAAGGTAAAGGATGCCATCGTTGACCAGTTCCGCGAAAAGACTGGCGACCGTCCCAACATCTCACTGACCAACCCTGACATCCGGCTGCACATCCACATCGCCGACGACGACGCTACACTGTGTCTCGACTCAAGCGGTGAGAGCCTGCACCGTCGTGGCTACCGCCAGGAGAGCGTCGAGGCACCTCTCAACGAGGTGCTGGCAGCAGGCATGATCCTCATGACCGGATGGAAAGGCGACTGCGACCTCATCGACCCCATGTGCGGATCAGGTACCATCGCTATTGAGGCCGCACTCATCGCCCGCAATATCTCACCGGGCGTGTTCCGAAAAGGCTTCGCCTTTGAGAAATGGCCCGACTTCGATGCCGACCTCTTCGAACGCATCTACAACGACGACAGCGCCGAACGTCCGTTTGAGCACCACATCTATGGATACGACATAGACATGAAAGCCGTCAACACTGCACGGCTCAACGTGAAGGCTGCCGGATTGTCACAGGACATCACCATTGAGCAGCAGGACTTCAAAAACTTCAAGAAGCCGGCTGAGAAGAGCATCATCATCATGAACCCGCCCTATGGCGAACGCATCTCCACCCCCGACCTGCTCGGCACCTACCGCATGATCGGAGAGCGGCTGAAGCATGAGTTCGGAGGCAACGAAGCCTGGATTCTCAGCTACCGCGAGGAGTGCTTTGAGCAGATAGGACTCAAACCCAGCATCAAGATACCCGTCTACAACGGTTCTCTCGAATGCGAGTTCCGCAAATACACGCTCTTCGACGGTAAGATGAAGACTTTCCGACAGGAAGGCGGAGTAGTGAAGACCGAACAGGAGAAGCGCGAGATGGCACAGAAGCACCGTTTCAAGAAAAACCGCGAGTTCAAGGAGCGTCTCGAGCAGGAAGAAGCCAACGAGAAAGGCGACATCCGCTCATTCACGTTCCATACGTTCAAGAACGAGGACCGGCCGCATTTCACACGCAAGAACTTCGACGACGATAACGACAACTTCGACTACAAGAAGAGCTACAGCAGCAACAAGAAAAACCGCAACGATTACAAGGGACGCGGTGAGTACAAAGGCCGTAACGACTTCAAGCGGTCAGGATTCAAAGGCAGCAAAGGACAAGGTCATGGCCACGGCGGCAACAAGTTCTCGCGTGACCGTCGCTTCGAGGACGAGGATTAAACCGTCCGAACGTAGGCTGCCGGTGCTGCCATCATTAACCCACAAGGCGATGGCGCACCTCACACATTGCACATCTTATCAGCTATAATGAGAAAGACATTATTATCATTATTTCTAAGCATAATGACCCTTAGTGGCATGGCCGCATCACTTACAAAGGACAATGCGGCAGAGACGTCGAAGCAGCAAACCGGCAACGGCCTGCGCGCCTTCACCCTCGAAGACCTCAACTTCGGCGGCACCAACTATCACAACATGGTGCCGAAAAACCGCTACACCACCTGGTGGGGCGATGAGCTCGTGCGCCTGGACGCTGAGCATTGTTACCTCGTCAACAAGGCTTCGGGCCACGAGACGGAACTGTTTGGCACGGCATTGCTCAACAAGTCCGGCCTCAACGTCCACAGCCTCTACTATGCCACCTTCCCCGAGGCAGACAAGCCGTGGGTCATGGTAAGGTCGGGACGTCAGCAGGTGCTCTTCGACTGGAAAAAGAAGAAGACAGTGTGGAGTATCGATCTCGACAGCGCCACACAGGCCTCCAGCCTCTGCTATGCTTCTAAGGCACTGGCCTTTGTCAAGGGCAACCAGCTCTACGTGGAGCGTGCAGGCAGCCAACCGGTACAGCTCACCACCGACGGGTCACGCGACATCGTCTACGGACAGAGCGTGCACCGCGACGAATTCGGCATTGAGAGCGGATTGTTCTGGAGCCCCGACGGTCAGCGGCTTGCTTTCTACCGCATGGACCAGAGCATGGTCACCGACTATCCGCAGGTGGACATACCCGAACCCACATGGGTGCCGAAGAGCGGATCGCGCATCGCCACCGAAGCTCCGGATAAGTACCCCATGGCCGGTGAGACCAGCCACAAGGTGACAGTCGGCATCTACGACTTGAAGACAGGCACTACGCTCTATCTCAAAGCCGGAGACCCTACCGACCGATACTTCACCAATATCGCTTGGAGTCCGGACAGCAAGACCGTCTATATGTTCGAGCTCAACCGCGACCAAAACGACTGCCGCCTCGTGAGTTACAATGCTGCAACCGGCGACAAGATCAAGGAGTTGTACCGTGAGACTGACGACAAATACGTGGAGCCGCTCCACCCCATCGTCTTCCTGCCATGGAACGCCAACCAGTTTGTCATGCAGAGCCAGAAAGACGGCTACAATCATTTCTACCTCTTCGACACAGACGGCAACCAACTGAAGCAGCTCACGAAAGGCCCGTGGGTGGTGGAAGACATGGTGGGCTTTGACGCCCGTCAGCACACCATCATCTATCTTGGCAACGAGTTGTCACCCATCCAGCGCAATATCTTCAGCATCAATGTGGACAATGGCCGCACGCAACGTCTTGACGAGACAGGCAATGGATGGCACAGCGCCAGCCTGAGTCCATCGGGCAGCTACCTCGTCGACAACTATTCCGAGCCCACCACACCGCGCAACATCGCCATCGTCAACACCACAACCGCACAGGCACACCGTTGGTTCACCGCTGACGACCCCTGGAAAGGATATAACGTTCCCGAGTACCGCATGGGCACCATCAAGGCTGCCGACAGCACCACCGACCTCTACTATCGCATGGTAATGCCCGTAGGCTTTGACCCGAAGAAGAAGTATCCCACCATTGTCTATGTCTATGGTGGTCCCCACGCCCACAACGTGGACGCACGCTGGCACTACTGCAGTCGCTCATGGGAGACCTACATGGCACAGAAAGGCTACCTTCTCTTCATCCTCGACAACCGCGGCAGTGAGAACCGTGGCAAGGTCTTCGAGCAGGTGACGTTCCGCCACCTCGGCGACCACGAGGTGGAAGACCAGATGGAAGGTGTGAAGTACCTCAAGTCACTCGCCTACGTAGACAGCACTCGCCTCGGCGTACACGGCTGGAGCTTCGGCGGCTACATGACCATCAACCTGATGACCACCCATCCGGGCGTGTTCAAGGTAGGTGTGGCAGGCGGACCTGTCATCGACTGGAAGTGGTACGAAGTGATGTACGGAGAGCGCTACATGGACACCCCGCAGACCAATCCAGAAGGCTACGCCCACTCATCGCTCATCCCGAAGGCAAAGAACCTGAAGGACCGCCTCGAGATTATCATCGGCTACAACGACAAGACCTGCGTACCGCAGCACTCCCTGTCGTTCCTCAAGGCCTGCATTGAAGCCGGCACCCAGCCCGACTTCTTCGTCTACCCAGGCGAGCCGCACAACATGCGCGGGCACCAGTCGGTGCACCTGCATGAGCGCATCAGCCGCTACTTCGATGATCACTTGAAATAAGCATCTGAGCAGAGCAGAAGTCCGTAAAGCGCAGATACGCATCAACTGCCTAACGGAATCGGGTAGCCGTGACAACGGAAGACGATTGGCACACAGCCTTACCGGATCGGGTAGCCGTGACAACGGAAGGCGATGGGCACCAGACAGATAAAGGACAATAAAGATTCAGTGGCCTTGACAATCCAAAGGCCCTATCATATTACCATTATGAAGATATTACTTTTAGGTTCCGGCGGCCGTGAGCACGCCTTGGCATGGAAGATTGCGCAGAGCGCAAAGTGTGAGAAACTGTTCATCGCACCGGGCAATGCCGGCACGATGGAGGCAGGCGAGAATGTGGCCATCAAGGCCGACGACTTCGACCGTCTGAAAGACTTTGCCGTAGAGAACGGCGTCGACATGGTGGTAGTCGGTCCGGAAGACCCACTGGTGAAAGGCATCTACGACGCCTTCAAGACCGACGCGCGCACCGCCGCCATTCCGGTCATCGGCCCCTCGAAAGCCGGTGCACAGCTTGAGGGCAGCAAGGACTTTGCCAAAGCCTTCATGAAACGGCACCACATTCCCACAGCAGCCTATGAGACCTTCGACGGCACTACCGTGGAAGAAGGTTGCAAGTTCCTCGAGACACTAAAGCCGCCCTATGTACTGAAGGCAGACGGACTGGCCGCCGGCAAGGGCGTGCTCATCGTCCCGACACTAGAGGAAGCCAAGGTGGAACTGCGTCAGATGCTCGACGGCATGTTCGGCGACGCCTCGGCAAAAGTCGTCATCGAGGAATTCCTCAGCGGCATCGAGTGCTCCGTCTTCGTACTCACCGACGGCAAGCACTACAAGATACTACCTGAGGCCAAGGACTACAAGCGCATTGGCGAGCACGATACCGGGCTCAACACCGGTGGCATGGGCAGCGTTTCACCTGTTCCCTTTGCCACCAAGGAATGGATGCAGAAGGTGGAAGACCGCATCATCCGTCCGACCGTAGAGGGACTGGCTGAGGAAAAGCTCGATTACAAAGGCTTCATCTTCTTTGGTCTGATCAACGTCAACGGCGACCCCATGGTCATTGAGTACAACTGCCGCATGGGCGATCCTGAGACTGAGGTAGTGATGCCGCGACTGAAGAGCGACATCGTCGATCTGTTTGAGGGCGTGGCCAACGGCAACCTCGACACGAAGACCGTGGAGACCGACCCACGTGCCGCTGTCTGTGTGATGCTCGTCAGCGGCGGCTATCCCGTGGCTTACAAGAAAGGCTTCCCCATCACCGGCATAGACAAGGTGAAAGATGCCATCGTCTTCCACTCAGGCACTGCAATGAAAGAGGGACAGACCGTCACCAACGGCGGACGCGTCATTGCCGTAACCGCTTATGGCAAAGATAAAGAAGAAGCTCTTACGAAGAGCATGCAGGAAAGTCTCAACATCGAGTTTGAAGGCAAGTACTTCAGACGCGACATCGGACAAGACCTCTAAGAATGAAAAAACGATTACAGAACAGAGTAGCACTATCGAGGTGGGCCCTGCCCGTCACCATCGTCTATGGTCTGGCCATCTGCCTGATAGTAGGCATGATGGAAAGGGAGCAGTTGTCAACCTTTGTGTTGTTGGTGGTGTCGTCGCTCATGATGGCCGAGCTGAACAACAGCTACTCACTCATACGCATCTACAGCCGCATGGTATCATGCTCGTTTCTTGTAATGACGAGCATGTGCCTCCGGCTGTTTCCCTCAGCCGAAGTGGTGGTCGTACAGCTTACGTTCATCGCTTTTCTACTGCTCATCTGGCGGGCCTATCAGAACCCGGGCGCTGTAGGATGGGTGTTCTACGCCTTTCTTGCATTGGGTGTCAGCAGCATTGTTTTTCCCAAAGCACTACTCTTTGTGCCTGTGCTATGGGTGGTCATGGGCACCAACGTGCTCTGTCTCAGCGCACGCACCCTGATGGCCTCCATTCTCGGACTCTTCACGCCCTACTGGTTCTTCGCCGCATGGCTGTTCTACACCAATGACCTCGGCATGCTGGCCGGCCATTTCGCCAGTGTGGTATCGTTTCAGCCCCTTTTCCAGTTCAACGGCATCGACATCCATCACCTCGTCACCTTTGGCTTCATTCTGCTGCTGGCAGTGATTGGCGCAACCCATTTCATCATCTATAGCTATCAGGACCGCATCCGCATTCGTCTCATCTACGAGACGTTTATTGTGCTGGATGCCTGCTGCGTCATTTTTGCCCTGCTGCAACCCCAGCATTTCAATGAGTTGCTGGGCATGGCCATCGTCAACACTTCGCCGCTCATCGGTCACTTCCTGGCCCTCACCCATTCGCGGCTGTCCAACATCACATCCATCTCCATCGCGTTGATTGCCTTCACCATCACACTTTTCAACTTATGGCCGAACTAAACGAGATACTCATCAACTACGGTTACTGGGGCATGCTCATTGCCGCCTTTCTTGCCGGCAGCTTCGTACCGTTCAGCAGTGAGGCCGTTATGGTAGGACTGCTCGCGGCGGGTCTGAAGAGCCAGCCGCTCATCATCTATGCCACAGTGGGCAATGTGCTTGGTGCCATGCTCAATTATTACATTGGCCGGATGGGACGGATGGACTGGATAGAGAAGTTTCTGCACGTCAAGAAAGAGAAGATTGACAAGGTGCAGCACGCGCTGGCCGGTCATGGTGCGTGGGTGGCCGTCTTCACCTTTGCCCCAGGCATCGGAGAAGCCATCTCCGTTGCGTTGGGCCTGATGCGGGCCAACGTTGTCATCACTCTTACCGCAACAACCTTAGGGAAATTGGGACGCTACATCATACTAATGTACGGCGCCAGCTTCTTCATTTGAAGTCATATCTCTTCATTTGAAGTCATATCTATCAAACAAACATCAGTCACTGCATGAGGAGAAAAGAAAGAACCTCTTTCATACTGGAAATAAAAGAACGACTTAAAAATTAAGATTAAAAAACTCTCATTCCTTCAATGTGTCAAATATAAGTTGTATCTTTGCATCATTATTGCAATAACACAATTATTTTTCTGTCAATAAATGAAACAGTACAAGTTAGTGGACACCTTGTTAGGATGGGTTGCATTTGTCATTGCCGCCTTTACCTATTGCTCCACCATTGAGCCGACAGCCTCATTTTGGGATTGTCCTGAGTTTATCACAACTGGGTACAAACTTGAGATTGGTCACCCACCAGGGGCACCATTCTTCATGCTTACAGCCAATTTGTTCAGTCAGTTTGTAAGCGACCCCTCACAAGTGGCACGCATGGTTAACACGATGAGCGCCCTGCTCTCAGCAACAACCATTCTTTTCCTTTTCTGGACCATTACGCACCTAACGCGCAAGCTCATTGTCAAGGACTGGGACTCTCTGACCGTAGGCAAGACCATTGCCATCGAAGCAAGCGGCTTGGTGGGCGCCCTGATCTACACCTGGAGCGACACTTTCTGGTTCTCAGCCGTCGAGGGTGAGGTGTACGCCTACTCTTCGGCTTTCACAGCCATTGTGTTCTGGCTCATTTTGAAATGGGAAGACCATGCCGACGAGCCTCACTCCGACCGTTGGCTTGTGCTCATCTTCTATATGACCGGTCTTAGCATTGGCGTGCACCTGCTCAACCTGCTGTGTCTGCCCGCCATCGTGCTGGTCTACTGTTACCGCCGCTTCCCCAACGTGGAGCTGAAAGGCTCACTCATCGCCCTGCTCATCTCGTTTGTCATCGTAGCAGCCGTGCTCTACGGTGTGGTGCCGGGCATCGTCACCGTAGGCGGATGGTTTGAGCTGTTCTTCGTCAACGTACTGGGCCTGCCGTTCAATACCGGTCTCATCATCTACATTGCCTGCCTCGTGAGCGCCACCATCTGGGCCATCTATGAGAGCTACGTCGACCGCAACACGAAGCGTGAGAACCTCTCGTTCCTGCTGGCCTTCGCGCTGATCGGCATCCCGTTCTACGGCTACGGCTGGACCGCCGTCATCGTTGGCGTCATCGTGCTGGCCATCACCGCCTTCCTGCTCAACCGCAAGAAGGTGGTCAACAAAAAGCCGGTCTACTTCGTGAAGCCCCGCTTCAAGAACACGGCCCTGCTCTGCATGCTCATGCTGATGATTGGCTATTCCAGCTATGCGCTGATCGTGATCCGCTCTGTGGCCAACCCGCCCATGGACCAGAACTCACCTGAGGACATCTTCACCCTCGGCTCTTACCTGAGCCGTGACCAGTACGGCGACCGCCCACTGTTCTACGGTCAGGCCTATACCTCACAGGTGGCTCTCGACAACGACGGACAGGTATGCCGCCCGAAAATGTCGGAAGGCGCTCCCGTCTACAGCCGTAAGGAGAAAGCCTCGAAGGACGAGAAGGACTCTTACTTCGTGGTTACTCATAAGAACAAATACATCTACGCTCAGAACATGCTCTTCCCACGCATGTATGACTCCAGCCACGCACAGGACTACGAGTCATGGATGGGTGGCATAGAGGGCACTCAGGTGCCCTACGACCGTTGTGGTGAGAACATCATGGTGAAGATGCCTACACAGCTTGAGAACATCAAGTTCTTCCTCAGCTATCAGTGCAACTTCATGTACTGGCGTTACTTCATGTGGAACTTCTGCGGCCGCCAGAACCAGATACAAGGCAATGGCGAGCTGGAGCACGGCAACTGGATTACCGGTATCTCTGCACTCGACAACGCCCGTCTCGGCGACCAAAGCAAGCTGCCTGACGACCTGAAGAACGACAAGGGACATAACGTGTTCTACGGACTGCCTTTGCTGCTCGGCCTCATCGGCCTCTTCTGGCAAGCTTTCCGCGGACGCCGTGGCATCCGACAGTTCTGGGTGGTGTTCTTCCTCTTCTTCATGACAGGCCTGGCCATCGTTGTCTACCTCAACCAGACACCGGTGCAGCCACGCGAGCGTGACTACGCTTACGCAGGTTCGTTCTATGCCTTCTCCATCTGGTGCGGCTTAGGCGTGGCAGCCATCATCGACCTGCTGAAGAAATATCTCAAGCTGGACAACGTTGCCGTCACGGCCATCGTCTCACTGCTCTGCCTGCTCATACCTATTCAGATGGTAAGCCAGACCTGGGACGACCACGACCGCTCGGGCCGCTACACCTGCCGCGACTTCGGACGCAACTACCTCATGACGCTGCAGGACAAGGGCAACCCAATCATCTTCACCAATGGTGACAACGACACCTTCCCGTTGTGGTACAACCAGGAGACAGAAGGCGTGCGCACCGATGCCCGCGTCTGCAACCTCTCTTACCTGCAGACCGACTGGTACATCGACCAGATGAAGCGTCCGGCATACAACTCGCCGGCCGTGCCTATCTCATGGCCGCGTCTCGACTACTGCTCGGGCACGAACGAGTATGTCGAAGTGCAACCCGAACTGAAGCAGCAGGTGCTCGACTTCTACAAGCAGAACCCGGTAGCTGCCAAGGCTCAATTCGGCGACAACCCGTTCGAGGTGAAGAACATCATGAAGTACTGGGTACGCTCCAAGGGCGACATGCACGTCATTCCGACCGATACGCTCTATGTCACCATCGACAAGAACGCAGTCAAGAAGAGTGGCATGATGATGGCCAGCGACTCCATCCCCGACCGTATGGTCATCTCGCTCAAGGGTAAGAACGCACTCTACAAGGGCGACCTTATGATGCTCGAGATGATCTCGCAGTGCAACTGGACACGTCCTCTCTATGTCGCCATTACCGTAGGCGAGGAGAACTTCATGAACCTCGGCGACAACTTCGTGCAGGAAGGTCTGGCCAACCGCATCACTCCTTTCACTACCAACAAGGGCAATGCAAAGAACTTCGATACGGAGAAGACCTACAACAACATGATGTACCGCTATCGCTATGGCGGACTGGAGAAGCCGGGACTGTACATCGACGAGACCGTGATGCGCATGTGCTACACCCATCGCCGTCTGTTCGGTCAGCTGGCCCTTCACCTCATCGCAGAGCATAAGGACGACAAGGCCCGCAAGGTGCTGGCCAAGGCTGCCAAGGTGCTGCCCACCTACAACATCCCGATGAACTACATGAGCGGCGGCGTAGACATCGCACGGTCCTATGCGATGCTGGGCATGAAGAAGGAAGCCTTACAGTGCATCAATGCCGTGTGGACCAACGCCGACCAGTATGCCAACTACTATCTCTCGCTCGACGGCATCCGCTTCCAGCAGTCCAGCCGCGACATGATGATACAGTTCACCATCATGCAGCAGGTAGCCGAAGTGTCCAAGCTGGTTGACAGCAAGCTGGCCGCCAAGCAGACACAGACGCTCAACCGTCTCTATCAGCTGTATGTCGGCAAGGGCGGACAAACACCTGAGAACGTACAATGATTATAGAGCAACCCGCCAAATGGTTGCGCTGGATCTATCCTAAAGCCACATGGCGGATGGACAAGCACGACCATTCGGTGTATCTCACGTTCGATGACGGTCCCATACCAGAGTCGACACCGTTTATCCTCGACACCCTGAAGGAGTTTGGCATCAAAGCCACCTTCTTCATGGTAGGGGAAAACGTCATGCGCAACCACGACCTCTACAACCGCATCGTGGCCGAAGGACACCAGGTGGGCAACCACACGTTCAACCATCTGGGAAGCCTGAAGCACATGGCCATCACCTATGGACAAAACATTGCCATGGCCAATGAGCTTATCCATGCGCATCTCTTCAGGCCACCTCACGGATGGATGAAGTTCTCGGTCTACTGGTGGGTCAACCGCTACTATAAGATCATCATGTGGGACTTGGTTACCCGTGACTACTCCAAGAGGCTTACGGCTGAGGATGTGGTGCGAAACGTAAAGCGATATGCACGCAACGGCTCCATCATCACATTCCACGACTCGCTGAAAAGCATCGACAAGCTGCATACAGCGCTGCCCGAGAGCCTCAAGTGGCTGAAAGAACAAGGTTACACGTTCAAGACATTTGACTAAACCCATATTCAGAAGGGTGTATTAAAATTGGAGAAGTCCAATTTTAATACACCCTTTTTTGTCTTTTACTAACCAACATCAGTCTGACAATATACGCACGACCGCAATAGACAGAATCAATCATAACAGATAACTGTCAAAAAGTAAAAAAATAGTCTTCACAGCATTCCTATTCCAAATCTTTTTGGTAACTTTGAACCATGAAAAAAGAAGTAGAACAGCAAGTGACTGCGTTCTTCCGCGAATACGCGATGAAAGTACTCATCACCGCCCACGTGGATCCCAACAATGCCCATGGCGTGAAGACAGCGATGCTCGACCACTACGAGCAGATATATCCTGCCTTTACACTGACTCCTGCTTTTAAGGCCTATAACAAGTCAAAGCACCACGACGACATGGTCGAGGCCTATCGCTACTGCTTCTCACTTCTATTGCAAGGACGCGTGCCATAGCATGGTTGCGCCTAAAGACCATGAAGACATTGAAAGAACACTAATTAAAAATTAAAAACAAATATGGCAAAACAAAATCAGAATGGTCGCATCATTGCGATCGTGGCATGTATCTTCCTCTTCGGAATGATATCATTCGTCACCAATCTCGCCGCCCCCATCGGCGTCATTTGGAAGAACCAACCCGGCTTGGCAGGCAGCAACACCCTCGGCATGATGGGTAACATGATGAACTTCCTGGCTTACCTGTTCATGGGTATTCCCGCCGGCAACCTGCTGACAAAGATTGGTTATAAGAAGACCGCCCTCATCGCTATTGCCTTAGGTTTCTTAGGCGTACTCGTGCAGTTCCTCTCAGGTGTGGTGCTCGTTGGCTCAACCATCGCCAACCTTCCCGCCAACTGGTTTGTCTATCTGCTTGGAGCCTTCATCAGCGGCTTCGCCGTCTGCATGCTCAACACCGTGGTCAACCCAATGCTTAACCAGCTGGGTGGCGGCGGCAACCGTGGCAACCAGCTCAACCTCATCGGCGGCTCTTTCAACTCACTGATGGGTACCATCACGCCTATGCTCGTGGGTGCACTCATCGGTACTATCACTAAGAACACAGCCATCACCGATGTCAACCTCGTACTCTATATGGCTATGGGCATCTTCGCCGCTACATTCTTCATTCTGCTCTTCGTGCCCATTGAGAACCCGAAGCAGATGGACAGCAATACCGTCTACGAGCGTTCTCCGTTCGCCTTCCGTCATTTCAACTTTGGCGTCATCGCCATATTCGTATATGTAGGTGTGGAGGTAGGCCTTCCCGGCACCCTCAACTTCTACCTCTCCGACACAACCAATATCGGCGGTGGACTTGATCCGGCTACAGCTGCCACCATCGCAGGCTTCGCTGCCGGCACCTACTGGTTCCTCATGCTTGTCGGACGTTTTGTCTCCAGCCTCATTGCCTCCAAGGTGTCCAGCCGCGTGATGATGATTACCGTTAATGGTACAGCCATGCTGCTCATCATCCTCGCTATTCTTCTGCCCAAGACCATCACTGGAAGCATGCCCGTATTCACAGGTACAAGCTTCACTATGGTCCAGCTGCCTATCAGCGCCATTCTCATCGTGCTCTGCGGCCTCTGCACCTCCGTCATGTGGAGCTGTATCTTCAACCTCGCTACCGAGGGACTGGGCAAATACACTGAGAAAGCCAGCGGCATCTTCATGATGATGGTAGTTGGCGGTGGTATCGTACCGCTGATTCAGAACGGCGTTGCCGACGCTACCCACAACTACATGCTGTCCTACATCGTTCCACTCCTGGCCGTAGCTTACATGTTCTGCTACTCCGCCTTCCTGTCTAAGAACGTCAACAAGGACATCAAGGTTGATTAATTGTTAGACTCAAGTATATAATTGAGGCTGTATTAATATTGGAGAAGTCCAGAAGTCCGGAAGTCTCCAATATTGATACAGCCTCTTTTCATTAACCGTGTTAGAGCTACCAATTAGCTTAAGAGCACTACCTTTCCATCTTCCATATTGATACAAAACACGCGCAGATAATGTCCGCTTTTTTCATGTATTTTTAACATTGTGAAGGGGCATGAAACCAATAAGGACACCCATTGTTCAGATTACGCCCGTTATAAAGCGGATTAATCAAATCGCTGTGCATCAATCTATTACATTGAAATGAGCACTATCTAACGGCTTTCATCTTCTACAATT
>Ga0256406_1003691_pt1 | contig 18589 bp, 11 predicted proteins | sample RumenRJG_03DNA_FD_185986 | JGI IMG/M metagenome (GOLD analysis project Ga0256406, IMG submission 185986) | Bovine rumen microbial communities from Lethbridge, Alberta, Canada - RJG_03 | ecosystem: Host-associated > Mammals > Digestive system > Stomach > Rumen | place: Canada: Alberta | collected...
TTTGAGATGAAAAGATTGCAAATAGGGAAAGGTCTCTTTATGGCTTTGTCATTAGGGACTATTGTCCTTACAAGTGCCAAGCCTGACAACGGCTCGGTAACAACTGAGGGCAAATACAAAGTGGTCAATACCACAACGATTGGAAAAGACATCAGGGGTTATCACGGAGCCACACCCGTGAAGATTTATATTAACAAGAAGAACACCGTCGTCAAGGTGGAGGCACTGAAGAACCGCGAGACTCCTAATGTGTTCAAGAAAGCAGAGGCTCTGCTGAGGAAGTTCGAAGGTAAGAGCGTGAAGAAAGCTAGTAAGCTTCAGGTGGATGCTGTCACTGGTGCCACCTACTCTTCGAATGCTCTCATCAAGAACGTGAAGCTTGGACTGAAACAAGTGGATTAACAAAAGACTCACTCAACATAAAAGCCCTCGCAGCTGCTTGTCGCCAAGATGCGGCATGGAAAGCTTGCGAGGGCTTTTTTTATGTGGTTGTCTGAGAGCTTGTCAGGACCTGTCTACTTGGTCTCAACTGGGTCAGACACTATATTATATAATAGGTATAAGGGCTATGGCCGTGTATAAAGAGTTGGGCCGAAAGTCAACAGCCTTAATCTTATTCCATGTTGTCGTCGGCCTGGAAGAGTGGGTCATCGGGCATCACCATAAGAGGTTTCTGTGCCTCAGCCTTGAGAATATTCTCCGGCACATACTTCTTATTGACCACAAGACGGAAGGTGTAAGCGTTAAACCAGTCGTTGGTCATGATGAGGCATCCGGCTTGGCCGTAGCTTGGTCCCCAACTGTTCTCAACCTTCCATTTCAGGGGCTTCCCGTCGGCATCAAGGTCTACGGCCGTGAGTGTCATGGCATGGGTAGAACCACTGTCGAAGGTGCTGATGCGCTGGGCCTTGTCCATGCCGAAGGTTGTTCCCATGAGTGAGCCGTAGTCGTAGTTGTTCAAGTCGAGATAGCCACGTTTGCGGTCGAACTGCTTGCCGACATCATAACTTGAGTAGAGCTTGTGTCCATCTTTGAGAGAGGCGATGGCGAGCTTGGCTATGTCCTCCATCGGCAGGTTCACGTATTTCCAGTTGTGCCCGTCGTAGGTATGCCGGTCCAGTTCCACTTCGTAAGTCTTGTAGTAGGGACGCCGTGGATCATTCATCGCCATGATGAAGGTGCCGTTGAGCGGATGACCGACGGTGGCATCGTAGAATTCCTTCGGCGTGTAAGTCTTAGTCTGCCCCACAGACTTTCCAGAGGCGTTGCGGAAGGTGTAGCTGAACTGCTTCACCGGCTCACCGATAGTGAGCGCAAGCATGTGGTAGACTGTGGCGAGCATCTCCGTCTTGCGTTTGTTCAAGGCAGCTGGTTTGGCTCCCTTTGCGGCCATGTTGCGCAGCTCGAGACCGAACTCGCGCAGTTTGGAGGAGATGAGCCGGGCCATGGTCCGTGTGTTGTCGGTGCTGTAGGTCTCTGGCATTACGCTCATAGGCACGAGTCCGTATTTCTCGGCTAAGTCGGCGACGCCACAGAAGGTTCCTCCGTCGCTGATAGGATTGCGGAAGAAGAATTGCACCTGCTTGTCGTCAATGGGTTTCTTGGCGCAGTCGATGACGCCTTGCAGCATGAGGTTAGCCTTCTCGAGCTGGTCGTAGAAGAAGAGGTAAGCTTGTGAGAATTCCACCCTCATAGAGTCGCCGTGAGCTTTGGCAAAGTTTGCGCGCAGCACGTTCAGTCCCGAGAACATCCAGCAGCGGCCGGAGCTCTTTTGGTCGTGGATGGACTGTTTGGGAGTCTCCACACTGAAGTTCGTGTCAAGAGTTCCTTGGTTGGCGTGATTCTTCACGAGGTCATCGATGTTGTTGGAGGCCACGGCATTGAAGAGAGCCTTGTCGGAAGCCGATTGCGGTTGAGCCTTCACAATATCGTTGAGCATGTCGGCAGAGATTCCGCCGTTGGCGCTGCGCTGCGCCGATGCGCTCGTAGTGAGCACGAGGAGTGTTGCAGTGATGATAATCTTTGCGTTCATTTTTATGACAGATTAGTGATGTCTTGATGTATCTTTGCAAAGATAGTGCAAACGAGAGGAATGACAAAGAAAAAGCTTGCCTTTTTCTTTTCATTCCCGAGTGCAGCCTATCTTCATGCGCAGCATAGAGTAGTGCAAACGAGAGGAATGACAAAGAAAAAGCTTGTCTTTTTCTTTTCATTCCCGAGTGCAGCCTATCTTCATGCGCAGCATAGAGTAGTGCAGCCTATCTTCATGTGCAGCATAGAGTAGTGCAAACGAGAGGAATGACAAAGAAAAAGCTTGTCTTTTTCTTTTCATTCCCGAGAGCAGCCTATCTTCATGCGCAGCATAGAGTAGTGCAAACGAGAGGAATGACAAAGAAAAAGCTTGCCTTTTTGTTTGACAACGGCGGCAGGAAGAAAGGATGCCCTACGCTGGGCTGCTGCGGTGGCGGAGGCCCGGCGTAAGACTTGTGGAACGGAACTTTCAGAAGTCGAAGTTCGTAATGTATTGCAGATGCTTCATTGGGTGACCTCCCCAGGTGGTGTCGTTGCGGTAGATGAAGCCAAGCGAGGTGTAGAGTCGTTCGGCCTTTGGGTTTCCTTTATCCACGAGGAGACCCACGCGGCGGAATCCTTTCTCTGAGGCCTTGTGTAGCATCTCTTTCAGCAGTGCGGTGGCTATTCCATGGTGCTGACAGTCGGGGCGCACAGCCAGACTGTCGATATAGAATTCCCCGGGAGCCGTCTCGTCACCCATCTTACTGTGGTCGACCCCGAAGGCCTCGCGCGTCACCTTCAAGAAGGCTTCCCTGAGTTCGTGGAGACGTGCTCCGTCGTAGCCCACGCAGATGCCGGCCACCTTCCCGTTGTCGTCAAGGGCCACGAGCGTGTTCCGATAGCTGTACTGGCTGTTGTCCTCTCCAACCAGCTGGGTCATTATGCTTTCGAACTCGTCGAGCGTGTGGCCTTCGCCGGTGAAGTTGCGACAGCAGTCGTAGTTCATTGCCAGCATGATGAGCCGGGCTATCTCTGGCGCAAGTCGTTTTTCTGCTTTGGTAATCTTCATAATGGTGTAGTTTTTAGTGAGATATCTATGTTGCCGATAGTTTTATTCTTAGTGTACTTCGTGCTTGGGAGAGGGCTTGTTTCCTCTTTTTGCTTACTTTTGCCGGGAGGTATTCAGGCTTCGACTTCTATCGAAGCTCTGAACTGGCGGCAGGCTTATGATGGCAAGACTGACTGTTGTATTTTGTCAATGCCATGAATGGATAAAGCAAAGATAGGTATTATTTCTCGAATGTAAAAGTTTTCGACCCAAATCTTTCTCTTTTGTCAGTTCTTTTCTCTTAGCAGGTCACTCCCGCACCATGCTCGGAGCTATACCGCTTTCGTGAGGCGAAGTTAAGGAGAAATCGTAACAAAAGAGTTGTCGTGACATTAAGATAATGTAAAATTATTTCGATTGCAGTCTGCTTGTGTTCTTATGTGGCTCTCTTGGAACAGCTTCAATACAGTATCCTGTAACTAATGTTGTGTTTCATGACAGGTTGTTTTACTTATCACTTTCTCCCGGTGTTGGCTTTGTGCTCTTGTTCTGTCATTCTGGGTGCAAAATTACCAATAAACATATTAAAGAGTAAGCATTAGCCCCGTGCACGTTATATTGTTGTAACATTAATTGAACGGAGGAAACATAAGTGAATCGAATTGTCGTAGATACAGTAGCTGCAAAAGGTGAGTGCGTCAGTAGCGGCCTTTTGACCAAGAACAATAGTAAAAAAAAGAAACATCCCAAAGGCAACAGTAGTTACCTTTGGGATGTGAGTCTTGTCCGGCGAGAAGCCGGTGAGGAAATAGTCTGAACGCTTAGAGCTGGCAGAGCTCTACTACCTTGTCGACGGCCGCCGACAGTCCGTCGGTGTCGCGCCCGCCGGCCTGAGCATAATAGGGCTGTCCGCCGCCACCGCCTTTAATGAGTTTGGCAGCCTCGCGGACAATCTTGCCGGCATTGAGGTTGTGGCCGCTCACCATGTCGTCGCTGAAGATGACGCTTATCATGGGCTTGCCGCCGTCGTTGGATCCGATGACGCACACCAGATTGGTACCTACGGCTTCGCGCACCTGGAATACGAGATCCTTGGCTGAGGCCGGATCGAGCGGCAGCACGGCCTTCACCACGGTAGTGCCGTTGATGAGGGCCGCCTTCTTGACGAGTTCTTCTTTCAGACGGGCCACCTTCTGAGCGCGGAAACTTTCTATCTGCTTCTTCATGTCCTCGTTCTCCTCGATGTATTTCTTCACCACAGCCCTGAGATCCTTGGCATTGTTGAAGAGACTTCTGAGCTCCTTGAGTGAGTCTTCCACATCGTAGACGGCCTCTTCGCAGGCTTTCCCTGTGAGTGCTTCGATGCGGCGCACGCCGGCAGCCACGGAGCTCTCGGATATAATCTTAAAGAAGCCGATGCAGCCGGTGCTCTTGGCGTGGATACCACCACAGAACTCACAGCTCGGTCCGAACCGCACCACGCGCACCTTGTCACCGTACTTCTCGCCGAAGAGGGCTACGGCCCCAAGCTCTTTGGCCTCTTCGATAGGCATGTTGCGATGCTCGTCGAGCGGAAGGTCCTGGCGCACCATCTCGTTGACAAGGCGTTCCACCTTGCGAAGCTCCTCATCAGTGACTTTCTGGAAGTGGCTGAAGTCGAAGCGGAGTGTGTCGGCGTCGACATAGGAGCCCTTCTGCTCTACGTGGTCACCCAGCACCTGTTTCAGAGCGTAGTCGAGCAGGTGAGTGGCTGTGTGGTTGGCTGCTGAGCCATTGCGTTTGTCGATGTCGACGCAGGCCATGAAGTCGGCTTCGGGGTCCTTAGGCATCTTCTTCAGAATGTGAATGCTCTGGTTGTTCTCGCGCTTTGTGTCGATGACGTCGACCGACTCGTTTTCGCTTACGAGCACGCCCGTGTCACCAACCTGACCGCCCATTTCGCCATAGAAAGGTGTGTAGTCGAGCACCACCTCGAAGAAGGAGCCTTTCTTCTGCTTCACTTCGCGGTAGCGCAGAATGTGGCACTCGTACTCTGTGTAGTCGTAGCCAACGAACTGCTGTTCGCCCTGCCGCAGCTGCACCCAGTCGCCGTTCTCCACCTGGGCCGCATTGCGTGCGCGGGCCTTCTGCTTGTCCATTTCGGCGTTGAACTGCTCCTCGTCAACGGTGTAGCCGTTTTCGCGGCAGATGAGCTCAGTGAGGTCGAGGGGGAAGCCGTAGGTGTCGAAGAGACGGAAAGCGCTGGCTCCGTCGAGCTGCTTCTGCCCGTGGGCGCGCAGTTCGTCCATGTCGCCATTGAGCAGATTGATGCCTTTTTCGAGTGTGCGCAGGAAGGAGTCCTCTTCCTCCTTCATGACGCGCGTGATGAGCTCCTGCTGCTGGAGCAGCTCGGGATAGGCTTCGCCCATCTCCTGCACGAGCACCGGTACGAGCTTGTACATGAAAGCTTCTTTCTGTCCGAGGAAGGTGTAGGCATAGCGTACGGCACGGCGCAGGATGCGGCGGATGACGTAGCCTGCCTTGGCGTTGCCGGGAAGCTGTCCGTCGGCGATGGAGAAGGCCACGGCGCGCAGGTGGTCGGCCACCACGCGCATGGCGATGTCGGTTTTCTCCTGTTCGCTGGCTCCTTCGCCGTTCTCACCTGTGGGCACTGTGAAGCCGTACTTCTTGCCCGAGAGGATTTCTATCTGCTTGATGATGGGCTGGAAGATATCCGTGTCGTAGTTGGAGTTCTTGCCCTGGAGCATGCGCACAAGGCGCTCGAAGCCCATTCCCGTGTCGATGACGTGCATGGGAAGCGGCTCCAGACTGCCGTCGGCCTTGCGGTTGAACTGCATGAAGACGATGTTCCAAATCTCGATAACCTGAGGGTTGTCTTTGTTCACGAGCTCGCGTCCCGGCACTTGAGCCTTCTCCTCGTCGGTGCGCGAGTCGACATGGATTTCGGAGCAGGGACCGCATGGACCGGTGTTGCCCATCTCCCAGAAGTTGTCGTGCTTGCTGCCGTTGATGATATGGTCGGCAGGCACGTGCTTGGCCCAGTAGGAGGCTGCCTCGTCGTCGCGGGGAATGTTCTCCTCGGGGCTGCCTTCGAAGACCGTTACGTAGAGGTCTTTGGGATTGATGTGGAGCACGTCGACGAGGTATTCCCAGGCATAGTCGATGGCGCCCTCCTTAAAGTAGTCGCCGAAGCTCCAGTTGCCTAACATCTCGAACATGGTGTGATGGTAGGTGTCGTGGCCCACCTCTTCCAGGTCGTTGTGCTTGCCGCTCACGCGCAGGCATTTCTGCGAGTCGGCGCGCCGCCGGGGCTCAGGTTCCTTAGTGCCGAGAATGATGTCTTTCCATTGGTTCATACCGGCATTAGTGAACATCAACGTAGGGTCGTCCTTGATTACCATTGGGGCCGACGGTACGATGACATGTCCTTTCGACTTGAAGAAGTTCTTGAATGAGTCGCGGATTTCGTTTGCTGTCATCATAACAATTCTTATAACTTTTGTTTTATTCTGTCTTTACCTTAAATAATAGTGCAAAGTTACAAAAAAGATGATATATGCCCTTCTGAGAGGCATAAAAAAATCGTTGTCACCTTATGGCACGTGGGATATTTTCCGTGGGCCGGATAGGAGTCACCTTCTCTGGTTGCAGATCCGTTGTTGGTTAGAAGGGCCACAGCTCAAGGAAAATAGTTTTATAACCAACCCCCTGTAAAACCTCTTCCTGACTTCGTCAATGCGTCACCCTAAATTATAATGAATGATGCTGTTAATATTCTCATATAGGTAAGGGTTGACAGACATTCATATTATTTTTGACCAAAACCAGCAAAACACTTGCTGTGATGCAATGGCTGCACCCTTTGTTGCTTCTCTGTTGTCGGCGTGCTTCGAAGCAAGCTTCGGCAAGCCGACAACAGAGAAGCAACAGCCTTCGTTCCTAAGGCTTGCATCACAGCAAGAAAAACCGTAAAAACAGGCTAACGCGGTGAAAATTAGGAGAGTCACCACGTCAGCCTGTTTTCGAGGTTTTCCTTTGTGTCAGCGACAAGATCCACCTCTGGAGGATCTGCCACTTGAGGGTTGATGGCGGTGAGAGGCAACGCCTCTCAAAAGCCGTCAATCCTCAAATGGCCAAGGGCTTAAGCCCTTGGCGCTGACACAAAGAGGTTTTATCGGTTTTGGTCTAAATCAGCAATCGCTGATATAACTGTTGATTATCCATAACTTGATGTCCTGCATTTAAAGGCTCTCTCGATATTACCAAATGCATCACCTTAAATCTCTTGCTGTTTCTTATAAATTGCTGATTATCAATAATAGTATTTTATCTCAACAAAAAAGCGACGAAGTCGGGAGCTCAAGGAAAATAGTTTCGACTGAGTACCAATGGGAAGTACTGGAGTAATTGCCTTGTAGTACTGGAGTAATGTCCTTTGCAGTACTGGAGTAATCTCCTTTGTAGTACTGGAGTAATATCACGGTGGTACGGGCAAGATGTTATTCTTCACGGATTTCCTTGGCATAGTTCCACCCGAAGGCAGCCTTGTAGGCGTCGCCCGTGCCCTTCGGCACCCAGAGTGTGGCCTTGCTCGAGACGCGGAAACGCTGAAGCGTGGGCGGCACCGGCCACTTCACATGGATGTTCTTAGCTCCCACTCTGCCGAGAATACCCTCTCTCTCCACCACTTCCAACGATGCGGGGAAGGAGATGCTGCCAAGCGAAGAGCCGGTGGCGAGCGCATAGATACCGAGGCTCTTCAGGGCCGAATTGGCCGGAATGCGGATGTCTTTCATGCCCCGGCAGTTTTGGAAGGCATAGTCGCCGATGCTTGTCACGCCCGCCGGAATATCGATGTAGGCCAGGTTCTCACACATTCTGAATGCATTTTTACCAATTGCGGTGAGGTTCTTCGGCAGGATAACGCTGTCGAGCTTGCAGCCCGCCACAAAGAATGCACCATCGCCCAGGACATTTTGTCTCTGCACATAGTTGTCATCGAAGTCCTCGATGCATTCCTCCACTGCCGTGTCACCATTCTCCACCAACTCGCAGTCGCTCATATCCAGCTGCCGCAGATCCATCGTGGAGGCTGAACTGATCTCTACCTTGCCGCCATTCGCGTCACGGTAGGTGACACGCGACCTTACGCTGCGCCTGAGCAGGAGACGCAGTGTGCGCATGTCGGCCGTGTTGAGCTGGCCCGTGAGTTTGAGCGTGCTCAGGTCGGCCCAAGCCGCCACATTGCCGCCCATGAGTATGGGCAGCTGCCCCGGCTTGCTTACTTGGATGTTCTCTGCGAACTTTAAGTGGCGCGGCCACTGGTGCAGTGTCACTGTCACCGGCTCGCCCAGGTGGCCGTCAGCGTCTTTATAGTAGGTGAAGGTGAGGGTTGCCGCGCGGCCCAGCCCCTTGTTCTCATCTACGTCGAGGGTATACACCATGTCGTAAAAGCCCTGGGACAGGGCCCTTCCGGTGAAGTCATGTTTCTTCTCCCTCACCCACGAGGAATCAATCGACAGCTTAGGATAGTCTGGTATGCCGTACGTTTTGGCATATACCTTGATAAACACGTAGGCCTTGCCGCCTGCTGCCTCGACATCGACGTGGGGCGTCTCCACTCTGACTTTCTGCCTCACGGTGTCGGTCTCCTCTGCTGTTTTGCCCGGAACGTCGGGCGTGTCCTCATTATTTTTGCAGGAAGAAAAGGGCAACAGGCAGAAAAGCACGGCGGCCAGGCTTATGGCTGTCCGCATGGTGCTGAATAAAGGGTAATGTTTCATACTGTTATGTTATTTCTCTTTGGTTATACTTACGTTCAAGGTCTGATTGACAAGATTGATGATGTCGTCGAGGCTGTCGGCATCGAAGTCCGCCGTGAGGCGCTTGCTGGTGTCGGGTGCCGTGAGACTCACGTGGTAGTAGCGACTGAGAGTGCCCAGCACCTCTGCCAGCGGTGTGTCGTCGAAGTGGAACTGGTGAGTGGCCCAGGCCGTGGTGTTCACGTCGGTGTGGCTTTCCATGCGTGGCGTGCTGTCGCCATCGCCCAACACGGCCGACATGCCCGCCCTCAGAGCGACGACGGCGGCTCCGCCACGAGTGGAGCCGAAGCTGGCGGCGCCCTCCACCACGGTGAGGCGTGTCATGGTCCCGGTCTCCTCCACCTGCAGACGCGTGCCGATGTCACGGATGGTGTAGCGGTCGTCGCTGATGGTGAAGGGGTTGGCGCTGTCATGATGAATATCGAAAAACGCCTTACCCGTGAGCCTGACGTGGCGGCAGTCGTCGGAAGCGTAGGAAACGGACGAATGGGGCGCCAGCGTCACCACCGTGCCGTCGGTCAGATGATAGACCTGCGGCGTAGCCTCAGCTGTCAGCGTGACGGTGGAGGGAGCAAGCAACGCGTAAGCGGCTATGCCCACCAGCAGGACCACCGAGGCGGCTATGGCGGCCCAGCGCAGGTAGCGCGCTGGACGACGGGGCTGCAGGCCCACGCGCGAGCGGACCTTGGCCAGCGCCTTCCGCGTGTCGAGCCGTCCCTCCTTGTAGTAATGGATAACGTATTTCATAAGCTAAATGTTTTATTCATCATACACATGTTGAACGATTTTGCTCTTGGCTGAGGCAAATCCGGCGGCCATTCCGATGCCATTTCTCACATTGCCCACATTTGGTGTGATATTGGACAGTCCGGCCTTGGCCAGGTCGCTGTTCTCTATACTGCCAATGGTGCTTACGAAGTGGTAGAACTCCGGCGTGATGTGGTAAAGTTCGACGTAGTAATAAGGGCTGACATAATGTGAACCTACCAGCGTCACATTACGATCGAGGTTGAGGTGAAGCGTGTAGGTTTTGCCATTGAAATCGTCATCGGTGAAAACGTAAAAGTTCTCGTAAGCATTATTGTCGTATCCGAAGTCGTAGTCGATGCTGTTGAGCTTCTTCAGCACGGGATCACTCTCGGTATATACTGTACAGACCGCAGCCGTGGTATCAACAATGACTTCGTCAGGATCTGGCATGTCGCCATAGCTGTCATCATTTCTCCAAAACAGCAGAGACTTCACCTGCACGGCATAGTAATCCTTCGTGTCGGCGGGATCGGTAAACGAGGCTGTCAACTGAAGATAGTTTTCCGATTCTTCCCAATAGTCGGAATAAACCGTCACATCTTTTGTCGCCACGTCACTTACAGGCACAGGGGCGAGAATGGTGGTCTGTGCCGACACGGCGGGCAGACCATCGGCCTCGGCCTCAATACTGATGCGGTCGCCCACGGCTTGCCGGGCCACGGCCTTGTAGTGCCCGTTGCCCTCGGCGACGACGGTGGCGGGCCTTCCGTTGACCGAATAGGAGATGTGCGCGCCGTCTATCGGGACTACCTGTCCTTTCTGGTTGACCGGCAAGCTGCGCATGAGCAGGATGGCGGTGGAGTCGCCCGCTGTCGGCATGCAGTAGAGGATGAGCTTCGGCTTGCCCTTCACAGTGTTGATGTCGAAATCGTCGCTGCATGAGGCCAGCGAAAGAATGGAGAGCAGGACAAATATAAATAATGTGTGAGATTGCTTCATAGCTTTAGAACTTATATGTGTAACTGAACGAGGGAATGATGGGGATATAGCCTTTGGCCTTGGCACGCATCGTGCCGTGGTCGTTGTCATACTTCACGTCCACCCACATCGTGTTGAGGTGGCAGTAAGCGTTATAGATACTCCAGTTCCAGATGCGCTCGTGTCCGTGCTTAGTGCGGTGATGGATGTCCACCCCGACATCGAGGCGATGGTAGGCGGGTGCGCTGACATTGTTGGGCACGTCGTAGAGGAAATCCTGCGACCCTCCTTGTCCGAGGTCGGGGAAGTTGACATACTGCGTGGGCAGCGTCAGTCTGTTGCCGCTGTGGTAGAGCCATTCGGCATAGAGACAGGTGCCCTTGCCAAAGCGATAGCGGACGGAAGCGTTGGCCTTATGTCGGTTGTCGAACTTGTCGTAGAACCAGTCGGGGTAGTAATCGTCAAACTTCCGTTTGTTCCACGACAGCGTGTAGGAGGCATCGAACTGCAGCCGATGGGCGGCGTAGTGAGCGTCGAGCTCCATGCCGTAGAAGCGGCCACGGCCCTCGATGACCTTCGTGTCCCAGCTGTCAGCAGGCGGCTGCAGACCGAGCCAGTTGGTGTATTGCAGCAGGTGGGACGACCATTTGTAATAGCCTTCCAGCGACAGCAGCCAGTGCCGGTTGGGCTGCACATAGGCGCCTGCGGCCAGCTGGTGACTGTGCATGGGGTGGAGGCGGCTCGTGGTTGGCACCCAATAGTCGCTCGGTAGGTCGATGTAGGCGTTGGAGATTTTATGCACGAACTGCGTCATCGTGGTGTAGCTGGCCTTGAACGAGAGGCGCGGGCTGACTTGGTACTTCACAGCCGCGCGCGGGTCAACGTTGGAAAAGGTTTTGCCCTGTATGTGGAAGAAAGCCATGTTCAAACCGCCGTTGATGCTCCAATGGCTGTTGATGGCCATCTCGTCCTCGGCATAGACGTTCCATTCCGTGGCTGTAAGGCGGCTCGTAGAACGGTTTTGCAGGGTGTCGCCCTGTTCGCCATAAGTGTCGATATAGATTTGGTTGTTGCTCTGCGGCCGGTAATAATGCAGCGTGAAGTCGTGGCCGAAGCGCAAGTGATGGTGCGGCGTGGGCCGGTAGTCGAAGGACGTGCGATAGCCCATATCGTTGATGGTGGAGTGGTTGCCGTGCTCGGCGTAGTTGCGTGTCCTGGTCCTTTTATCAGTGCCGTAGGTGTAGTCCTCCTTTGAGGACAACTTCGACAGACTGTAAGTATAAACGCCGGTGATGTTGGCAAAGAACTTTGGCGAGACGATGTAGGTCCAGTCGAGCGATGTGTTGAGGTTGCCCCAGTTGAAGCGGTTCTTCGTCATGTCGCGGTAGTCCATGCTGCTACCGTCGTCCACATCCTTTGTGTCAAGCTTGTCCTGTCCCCAATAGGTGCTCAGGGCGAGGCGTGAGCGCTGGCTGAACAGATGCGTCACCTTGGCGTTGAAGTCATGGAAGAAATAGTTGAGCGTGAGCTTGTCATCGTCGGGTCCGGCATTCTGGTTGACGATAGCGAAGATGGGTCGTGTGATGAGGTCGAGCCATGAGCGGCGGAGCGCAATGTTGAAGCTGGTCTTGCCCTTCTGCAGGGGCCCCTCGAACTGCAGGCCGCCGTCGAGCAGACCGAGACGCACAGAACCGTGAAAGTGCTGCATGTCGCCATCGTTGGTACGCACGTCGACCACACTCGACAGCCGTCCGCCGTAGCGGGCCGGGAAGCCACTCTTGTAGAAATCTACGTTTTTCACCACGTCGGCATTGAACGATGAGAACAGTCCCATGGTGTGGTTAATCTGATAGAGCGGTGTGCCATCGAGCAAGAAGAGGTTCTCGTCGCTGTTGCCGCCATGCACGTAGAGGCCGCTGGACAGCTCCACGCCTTCGGCCACACCGCTCACGCGCTGCAGCGTCTTTACTACGTCGGGTGAGGAGAGCAGGGCATAACCGGTCTTGATGTCGGAGGGACCGAACGACCGCTTGCCTGTTTGGGTATTGAGTAGGGGAGAGTTGAGGTCGCCTATGACGACCACCTCGGGCAGTCGGTTGTCTTCCTTGAGTACAATATCGTTCCGCAGGTCAACATGCAGATGTGCCGTCAGCTTATAATCACTGAAGCCGAGGTAACTGAACTTGATGTGGTGGTCGCCTTCAGGCAGGGTGATAGAGTAGAAGCCGTAGGCATTGGTCGTAGTTCCGGTTCCGGTGGTCTCATCCCAAACTGTGGCATTGATGAGAGTTTCACCGCCCGAGTCGCGCACGTAGCCGCTCAGCGTATGGCGGACAGCGGCATGCGGTGACGGCTTGACGGGCCGGGGCGCTTCGGCGTGATGCACCGGCGCCGGGGCCTTGCTCAGGATGATGTATTTGCCCGTCATCTTATAACTGATGCCCGTGCCTTCAAACAATGTGGCGAGGGCCTTGTCGAGCGACAGTCCCTTGAGCGAGGGCCCGTGATAAGACCGGTCAACGGGCAGGGAAGCGTCGAAAGTAAAGTTTACCTTGTGCGATTTGTGCAGCCATTCCATCTGCTGCCTGATAGTGGTCTGGCCACTCTTGGCCCCGACCGCCGCAGGCAACATGATGAAAAGCATGGTTACAATTATGTAGAGTCGAATCGATTTCACGGTTATATCTTTTCTTAGTTGTCAGATGCATCAGAACGCCCAGCCGAAGCTGACGTATGGCGCAAGGAGAATGGCGCCTTTTTTGCAACTGGAGCCATCGGCCCAAAGAAATTCGTTGGTCACATGAATCATCGGGGTAACACCGCAGCGGAACTGGAAGCCATGCAGTGCCTCGTGGCGGTAGCCTATGTTCAGATAGATCATGTCGCGCACCCAGGTCTTGCGGTAAGAGATATTGGCCGGTTGCTCACTGCCATCGTCGGAGGATGATGCGTAAGTTTCGCTGTAGGATGGGGCGTAGTAGCTGCCGTCCAACTTATATTTGATCATCCAGAGCTTGTTGCCAAGTCCCAACTCTAAGTGGTTGCGGCGGCCGCCAATGAGATAGTTCGTCTCTGCATTGAACCCTATAAAGTGCTCGTTGGTATCAGTAAAAGAAATCTGATTCTCGCTGTAGTATGCATAGCTCACGCCGACTCTGATTCCCCAGGGAGAACTTTTCCTCAGCCGCATGTCATAGTTGAGGCCAACGAGACCGGACGCACCGCCGATTTCGAAATAGATGCTGTGTTGGGGAGTTACGTAAGTGGAGTCGGCCTTATGGGCGGAAAGTGGTAATACTATTGAACTGCTTACCAGCAGTGCCAGAACGAGAAGTGCTCTTTTGAGAATGTTTGAAATCATTTGTGTACGAATAATTCTTTATGGCCAGACTTTCATCGTGCCTTCACCTGTAAGACGCAGGCTTAACGTAATCCCCCCATGCTGGAATGAAAAAATCAAGCAAAAAACAAGAAAGGCAGGTAATAGATGTCGGTCTTTTGTTTGCGCAGGTGCTTCAGTGCACTGCCTATAAGGTGTTCCACAGTCTTCTCGCTGATGTTCATCTGCATGGCTGCCTCACGGTAGGTACGGCCGTCGCGCTTGCAAAGGAGCAGAGCCTGGCGCTGCCTCTCTGGGAGGTCATCAATGGCCTGCCACAACCGGGCCTCTATGAACGACCGGTCTTGGGCTTCGCTGTCGCTGATGCTGCCTTCGAGGTCTTTTGCCACCACATCACGGACGAAAGGGTCGCCACGGCGTAACTGATCGATGCAAGCATTGCGTACAACTGTGAAAAGGAGGGATTTGCTGAGTAAAGCCTCCTTCTGCCACAGCTTGACAAAGCAGTCCTGCACTACATCCTCGGCCTTGTCTACGTCACCTTCAAGATTGTGCATGGCGTAGAGGCACAGTGGACGATAGTATTGCTGGAAAGCTTGCTCTATGGGAGACATCTGAGTAACTTGTTTTTTTTAGAAGTTCTTTTCCTGCATGAACGTATTCACAATGGAATTGTTTGCTTGATTGGAGACACTTATGCAAAATATGTTGCAAAATTACTAAAAAAAGAGGAAACGTGGGAAAATAATCGCGTGATACTTTCGCTTAACCTCTCGTTTGCACTTTTGCCTATGGCAAGAAGATAGGCTTCACTCGGGAAAGCCAAAGAAAAAAGACAAGCTTTTTCTTTGTCATTCCTCTCGTTTGCCCTTTTTGCCTATGGCAAGAAGATAGGCTTCACTCGGGAAAGCCAAAGAAAAAAGACAAGCTTTTTCTTTGTCATTCCTCTCGTTTGCACTTTTTGCCTATGGCAAGAAGATAGGCTTCACTCGGGAAAGCCAAAGAAAAAAGACAAGCTTTTTCTTTGTCATTCCTCTCGTTTGCACTATCTTTGTGCCAATAAAAGAAACCTACCGCTATGGCATTGAACCCTAATAAAGATGTGAAGCTATATTACTCCATCAAGGAGGTGGCAGAGATGTTCGGGCTTTCAGAGAGTACACTCCGATTTTGGGAGAAGAAGTTCCCGCAGCTGAAACCCAAGACCGTAAGCTCTAATAAGGTGAGGCAATACACTTCGGCCGACATTGATCTTGTGAGGCAGATAAACAGTCTTGTCAAAGTCAGGGGCTTCCGTCTTGACTCTGCACGCAAGCTTCTGACTCAGAATCCTTCAGGGGTAGACAAGAATGCCGAAATCTTAGAACGGCTCATCAATGTGCGTGAGGGACTGAAACAATTGAAGCAGCAACTGGGTGATATGGAATGACCCGTTGCTGCTCCTTGCTATGGCTTTTCTGATGGGGCGGTTGCCGCTTGCATGCAGAAAGGTTTCGTTCTGGTAAATCAAAGGATTTGCTGAACCTCCTGCAAGTCTTTTACTTTGCGGAGATTGTCCATGATGATCTTTACCTCGTCGCGGTCGTGTACACGAAGCTCTATGCTTCCGTCAAAGATTCCCTCATTGCTCGAGATGGTTATCTTGTGAATGTTCACATTGAACTGTGAGGTGATGACTTGCGACACATCAAGAAGCATGCCTTTGCGGTCGATACCCTTTACCTCTATGGTGGCGTCAAAGAACATCATCTTGTGCATGTCCCAGCGCGCGTCAAGGATGCGATTGCCGAAGCTTGACTTCAGTTTGCTTGCCACCGGACAGGCTCGTTTGTGTATTTCTATCTGGTTCTTGTTGTCGATGTAGCCTAAAATATCATCGCCTGGTATTGGGTGGCAACAGTGAGGGAATATAAAGTTGCTGAAGTTTTCCTCGGTGATGATGACCGGCTTCTTGCGGTTGAAATCCTTGTCCACCGTGAATCGCTGGGGGACTTTTGCCGGTTGTGTCTCTTCTTCTTTTTTCTTATCCCTGCTGAGGAAGGGCACGTAACGGCGCCACCCACCCTGTGAGGAGTGCTTTTGTCCTTTTTGCTGCAAGGCTTCGAGGTCGCCGTCACCAAGAATGATGGTCTTTTCGCCGAGGGCAAGGAAGAGGCTCTCATGTTTCAGTAGGTCATGGCTCTCGCAGAGTCTGTCAAGCACGGAAGTGGTGAGCTCCAGGTCGTTTTGTTTTAGCCAGGAAGTGAGAATATCTTCACCCTGCTTCTGTATTTCCCTGTTCTCGCGTCGGAGTACGGCTTGTATCTTTGCTTTGGCTTTGGCCGTGGAGACAAAGTTTATCCATGAGGGCTGTACGTGCTGTGCATTACTCGTGAGTATTTCTACTTGGTCGCCACTTTGAAGCTTGTGGCTGAGTGGAACGAGCTTGTGGTTCACCTTCGCACCTATGCAGTGGGTGCCCAGGAAAGTGTGTATCTCGAAGGCAAAGTCGAGGGCTGTGCATCCTGCGGGCATGGTCTTGATTTCGCCCTTGGGAGTGAATACAAAGATTTCGGAGGCAAAGAGGTTCAGCTTTATTGCATCCAAGAAGTCCATGGCGTCGGGCTGCGGGTCGTCCAGAATTTCTTTGATGGTGCGCAGCCAGTCGTTGAGCTCACCGTCGTCCTCGGTAATCTCGCCACCCTCCTTGTATTTCCAGTGAGCCGCAAATCCCTGTTCGGCTACTTCGTCCATGCGGTCGCTACGAATCTGTACCTCTATCCAGCGCCCCTGTCTGCTCATGAGCGTAACGTGCAAGGCCTGGTAACCATTGGCTTTCGGATGGTTGAGCCAGTCACGAAGGCGGTCGGGGTGGCTCTTATAGATTTTACTGATAGCGATGTAGATGTTGAAGCACTCGTTGATTTCATTTTCCCTTACTTTCGGTGTGAATATGATACGTACAGCAAGGATATCATAGATTTCATCGAAGGTGACGTGCTTATTCTGCATCTTCATCCAAATGGAATAGGGGCTTTTGACGCGTGCTTTTATCTGGTATTCAATACCCATGGCGTCGAGTGCCTTTCGGATGGGGCCGGTGAAGTCCTCAAAGAGAGAGTCGCGCTGGCTTTGAGTGAGTGAGAGTTTCTGCTCAATAGCGGCATACTCTTGTGGGTGTTCGAACTTGAAGCTCAAGTTTTCGAGCTCGGTCTTAATTTTGTTCAATCCGAGGCGGTTGGCCAAAGGCGCATAGATGTAGAGCGTCTCACCGGCAATCTTGTATTGCTTGTTAGCCGGCTGTGAGGCCAGGGTGCGCATGTTGTGAAGTCGGTCACAGATTTTAATGAGGATGACGCGGATGTCGTCGCTCATAGTCAGCAATAACTTCTTGAAGTTCTCGGCTTGAGCCGAGGCTTGGTCGCCGAATATGCCTCCTGAAATCTTTGTGAGGCCGTCTACTATCTGAGCTATCTTCTGTCCGAAGATATTCTCTATGTCCTCCACCGTGTAGTCGGTGTCCTCCACAACATCGTGAAGCAGAGCTGCGCAGATACTCGTGGAGCCCAGCCCCATCTCCTCGCATGCTATTTGTGCCACAGCGATGGGGTGCATGATGTAGGGTTCGCCGGATAGCCGCCTTACGCCCTTGTGGGCTTGTCGGGCGAAGTTGAAAGCTTTGGTGATGATGTCGACCTTCTTGCGATGACGAGAGGCCAGATAGGTTTTGATGAGATGCTGGAAGGCATCGTCCACCATTTTGGCCTCAATCTGGTTGCGGCGTTGTTCCTTGTTGTTATCGAAGTCGTCAGGCATATATTAAGTTGGAAATAGGATGTCAGATTGGTATAAGAGATGCGGAAGCTCCGTGGTGCAGGCTTCCTGTCGACAGGCCTGCACCGGTATGTTTACTTCACCTTGATTTTCTTTCCTGCGCGGATGCTCGAGCCGGAGATGCCGTTGAGCTTGCGGAGTTTCTTCACTGTGGTGTGGTTGCGCTCGGCAATTTCCGAAAGCGTATCGCCCTCTCTCACAGTGATGCTCTTCGAACTGCGGCTACGTTTGCTCCTGCGACTCTTCTTGCTGCTTCTTGCCGATGACCGGCGGCTTGAATAGCTACGGCGTGACTCAACCTGAGGCTCCTCTTTGTTTACTTCTACTTCAGTGCGCTTGCTGAGCAGGTCGGACGTGTTGTAGGCATAGATAGAGTCTTCTTTCTCAATATATTGGTTGATGAGGGTTGAAGGGAGACGAAGCGACATGGGATGAGAGTTCCCGTTGACGACATCGCGGCGGTACTGCGGGTTGAGTTCCCTGAGCTGGTCGATATCGGTAGACAGCACGTGGGCAATCTGTTCAAAATGTACATCGCGATTCACCACTACTGTGTCTGTTCTTACCGGCAGTGTGGTTACCATCGGGCAGATATTGTGGTCGCAGTAGTAGTTCATGATGTAGTTGGCAGCTATGAATGCTGGCACGTAGCCTCGAGTCTCGCGGGGCAGATAAGGATAAATCTGCCAATAGTCATGGCTGCCTTTTGAACGGTGAATGGCGTGATTTACTTTGTCGGGGCCACAGTTGTAAGCTGCGATGACAAGATTCCAGTCACCAAATATCTTGTAAAGGTCGCTGAGGTAGTGGGCTGCAGCATAGGAG
>Ga0256406_1003692_pt1 | contig 18588 bp, 16 predicted proteins | sample RumenRJG_03DNA_FD_185986 | JGI IMG/M metagenome (GOLD analysis project Ga0256406, IMG submission 185986) | Bovine rumen microbial communities from Lethbridge, Alberta, Canada - RJG_03 | ecosystem: Host-associated > Mammals > Digestive system > Stomach > Rumen | place: Canada: Alberta | collected...
GAACTTGCCGCAGAACCTGTTTTGCCTGTCTGTGATGAACTGCATGCCGCCAGCAGCGCCGCGGCCAGTACTATGGAAACAACTGCTTTTCTCTTCATTTCCCTGTTCCCCTTTCATTCATGGAATGTCCGATCAGTGAGCACTTTTACTGTGCTCCGTTGTTTTTATTGTACATTGCCGCCGCTGATATTATCAGCTGTCTGTTTCCAATGAAATTTACCCTGTACTTTTTCCGGCGCCTCCGTATCAATTTCCCCTGAGAGGCATGCTTTTCAGCGGCACTGCGAAAACGGCTGCGCAAAAAAGGCACCCGCCGGACAGACATCAATCCATCCGGGCGGGTGCCGCTGTTAAAAGTCAGTATCTTCTGTAATATTGCCGTTTTCATCAACCCATGTTTCATACCAGCCGGCATTGTCGAAGACATACGGGCTGTCCTCGCTCTTCAGCACCTTCTCCGGCATATTGACCAGCAGAATGGTCAGCGCCGCAAGAATGATGACGCCGCCGAGCACATCCGAAAGCTTTACCTTGTTTTTCACAAACCACACGGTATAGCCGATGCCAAGAGGCAGCCAGCAGCAGATCGCCGTAATCAAGCCCGGCGCGTAAAAACCTGTATAGATGCCCTGCTCCGCAAAGACATTCATGGAATGATGCGCAAGATACATGTGAATGATGAACTCAAAATAGCTGAAGATCATCACGGCAAAACTCATTTTTCGGCCGTATTTCTTTATCTCAACCAGGATAAACCATATCACGGCGCCGCCGAAATTCGTAATCATATCCGTGATCTGGCTCATCGGATAGCGGCTGCGCAGCGCAGCCGCGGAATCAATGTTGTAAATGTAATGGAAACCTCCCGGAATCACCCATTCTTCCCAGACATGGAAAGTCAGAACGATAACGGTAAAGGCGCCAAGCTTCGTGAGCCCGTCCCATTCCTTCCAGTGCACGATCATCTGCACGGTCAGAATGACGCTCATGATAATCATGCAGTAAAGCCATCCCCAGGCCACAAACCAGTTCCACATAAGGTCACACCTCACTTTCTCTCCGGGATCACCGGAATGAGCAGGTAGCTGTCATACCGGCCGCCTGCGTAGATCACATGCCTGCCCTTATTTACATCATGCGGGAGATCCGATGTATCTATATTGGATCCGCCGAACATACTGCCGCCGCCGATCGTATACATCTCCGGTTCGCTTCCCGGCATATAGGTATATCCTTCCTTCGGCAGCTGCACCTTCGCCATCCTGATATTGAAAGGCCCTTTCCAGAGTTTTCTGGTCTTATAAGCCGATACTGTCAGCACAAGCTGATCACCTTTGGCAAATTGCAATCCCATCGGCCAGATCAGAATATCCACAGGTACGATCTCGCCGGGCTTCAGTTTTTCCATATGAAGCATGGAATGATACGGATTCCACTCAGTACTGCGCTTTTCATCCAGTGCGCGCATAGAGACTCGCAGATATCCTTTTGCCGCAATCTCCATCCCCGGACCAGTCTTTATTTTATACTTTCGGCCACCAGGCTGGCGTTTTTCCACCTTGACCATCAGATCCATGTCATCACTATCCGGTGCAGCAACCCACAGGCGGCATTTGAAATATCCGGTAAGTTCCGTATCTTCCGGCATGACAAAGGAAAATTCCGCCTTATTATGAAATTTTCCATCCGAGTGATAGGTGACATCGCCTGCGCTGCTGACTGGATCTGTCTCAAGCTTGTGCGACACGGTATTCAGATACAGTTTTGTGTATTTCGTATCCGGTATCGGAAAATCCTGTTCGACGCGGTCGACCGTATCTTTTCCGCCGGGATTTAATACACTGACACGGACGTGCGGTGTCTTCTCCCATCCGTTGTCCTCTCCCTTCAGGTAGTGATCAAAGAATCGGCGGAGCTCCTCAGTGTGAGCCGGATTGTAATAGTCATCCCATTCACCGGTGTTGTGGATCCGGAGCCATTTCTCCCCGGATGCGATCCGGCGCCAGCCCTCCAGCGTGCCATAGGTATGGATCGGGTTCGTATACGAGGCGACTATATAGGCCGGTACCTCAATTTCTTCCAGCGCTGCCGCTTTATCCGTCCAATACGCATCCTGAGTCGGATGTGTATTCATGATCGACACCACATCCTCAACTCCGCCTTCTTCCGCAGAAGAAAAGGAATCCGACAGCATCTTGACAAATGAAGGCATCGGAACACCGTCTCTTCCTGCCACTTCACGCCAGCAGTCTGACAGTCCTTCCCATGGCGCAATTGCAGCCAGATGGTCCGGATGTTCCGCAGCCACAAACCACTGCGAGATGGCCAGCCAGGAATTGCCGCTCATCGCACATCTGCCGCTGCACCATGACTGCTGCGCCGCCCATTCAATGATATCTTTCCCGTCTCTTCCGTAATCGGAACCGAAGAAGAGGATATATCCTTCTGACCGGTATGCCCCTCTGACATCCGGATTGATGATGGCGTAGCCGTGGTCACACCAGTACGCCGGATCCGGTCCCTCGAACTTCTGCAGCCCGGACGTAGCATCCACGGGAATGCCTGCGTGGTCCGGCGTATCATCGAGCCACTGGCTTCCGATCTCTTTGCCGTATGGACTCATCGCCATAATGGCCGGATGCTTTTCATCATCGTTCGGACGGAAAATATCCGTATAAATCGTCACACCGTCACGCAGTTTCACCGGCACATCCCGCTCCAGAATAATGTCACAGGGAAGAGGTTTATATCCTTTCAGGCGAACGCTGCCTTTTTTCAATACCAGTTTCCCGGGATGATATCCCGTGTATCTGGCACCAGGATCCGTATAGAGCATAGCCTTCCTCACCGGCACGGTAAACGTACTGCCATCGTGCCCGTGCATGATCATTGTTTTCTTTTCCTCCATCGTAAGATCACTTTCCTTTCCTTTCGAAATCAAAAGCCATACAAAAAATATCGTCGCGGCAAGCGCAATCATCCAGTCCTTTATCTTCGGAAGATCCTTGTAAAAACTTTTCCATATGAAACTCCCTTCTCTAATGATCTTGACTTTATGGAATTAATGTATCATAATGTTTTTTGTAATACAATAGTTCCGCAAAAAGCGGAACAATAACAGAAAAGTCGTTCCATAAAAAGGAGTCCGACAGGAGAATGCAATATGTACCATATTAAAAATGACAAGCGGGCGCAGAAATCCGCAGAACTGATCTATGACGGCCTGTCCGATCTGATTGAGAAGAAGTCCTATGACATGATCACGATCACGGACATACAAAAAGCTTCGGGAGTCGGCCGTGCGACCTTCTACCGAAGCTTCGATAATATCAATGATGTCCTGTACTGGCAGTGTGCGCTTCACTACCTGGAAGTGATGACAGGATACCTCCGGGAAAAAGAAAAGCATGAAGGACCGGAAGACCCTTATGCTTTTCTCACGTTCTTTTTCAGCTACTGGATGCATGATGAAAACAGCCGGATACTGGAACAGCTGATCAAAATCGGGCACTACGATATCATCTACCGCTGCCATTTTGACAGCACCCTCATCATCCGCAATGCTGTCCCGCCAAAAAATGCGATGACAGAGAAATACTACACTTACTATATGTCCGGACTGATCGGTGCCTTCGTCGGCTTCCTGATCACGTGGATCGAAAATAAAAAACAGCTTTCAACGGATGAGCTGATCGGCCTGCTCCGGTCTGTGCAGGGAGAAGACGCATCCGCACTGTTCTTATAAGCCGCAAAGGCACCCCCCCCGCCGTACACTGCGGGGATGCCTTCGCTTTCTTATGCTTTTCAGCCGTGAATCTTCATGTTATCCAGAACTCTGACGAGATCCGGATCATAGTGGTTGATGATTTCGGAATGGCCGAGATCCTTTGCCGAAACTGTCTTCATCTCTTCGTCGGTCAGACTGAAATCCCAGATGTCAATATTCTGCTCCATACGTTCCACGTGCGTGGACTTCGGAATAATGGACACGCCGCGCTGTACATTCCAGCGAAGCGCAGTCTGCGCGGCGCTCTTGCCATAGCGGCTGCCGATCGCGGTCAGCTCCGGATCCGTAAAGATGCCATGCCTGCCTTCATCTAGAGGTCCCCACGCCTGCGGCACGACATTATAGCGGCGCATGTTTTCGATTGCCTTCTCCTGCGTGAAGAACGGATGCATTTCGATCTGGTTGACAGCAGGCATGATCTCAACCGTTTCGCACAGGTTGGTCAGCACCTCCGGGAAAAAGTTTGCCACACCGATTGCTTTTACGAGGCCTTCCCGGTAAGCCTTTTCCATGCCGCGATAGGCTGCGAAATAATCCTTCATCGCCTGATGCAGCAAAATAAGATCAACATACTCCATATCGAGTTTTTTAAGAGATGTTCTGATTGCCTGGTAGGCCGTCTCTTCGTTTTCCTGATCCTGCACCCAGATCTTGGTCGTGATAAAAAGCTCTTCCCGCGTAACAAGTCCGTCGGCGATCGCGCGTTTTACCGCTTTGCCGACAGCCTCCTCATTCATGTAGGAAGCCGCCGTATCGATCAGGCGATATCCTGTTTTAATTGCATTGTAAACGACCTCTTCGCACTGCACCGGGTCCGGGATCTGAAAAACACCAAATCCCTCTGCCGGCATCTTCGTTCCATTGTTGAGCGTAAAGTATTCCATATTGTACCTCCGATATCTTATGCTATGCAGTGAATGAAAATCATCTGCTCTGCTGCACCCGTGCAATAATCTGTAATGTTTCTTTTCATGTCTTCATACTACATGTCCAAAGCGGATAAGTACAATATCGTTTTTGCAATCGGCTATTCACAAAATGAATTCTGTCTCTGCCACGCGCCTGCTGTCTATGCGTGATTGCCTGTCTGATAGCACCACTGCGCAATTCTGCTGATCAGATCAAGCGGCAGGGAATCGCTGTAGGGGATCCGGATGGATCCTTTGCTGCAGCTGTATCCGCCGGCATCCAGTTCCTGCGCAAAATGTTCTACCGCTGCTGGTCCCGGATAAAGGCCGATATGCTTTTTCTGCGCGGCAAAATGGATGATGTTATGGCGGTCTCTGTACGTCGGCATACTCCAGGAGATGGTCTCCTGCGCCTGCGGAATTGCGCTGCGTATGGCATCTCTCACCATCTCCAGCTGCCGCCTGATTTCTTCGTCAAAGGATGCGATATAGTCATCCACATTTTCCGGTTTATCGCCGCAGTAATGCGGCTGGTTCTTTCTTTTGAAAATACGTCCGCATGCAGGACATTTCCACATTTTTTTTTCCTCCTTCCGCCGTTTTCTTAATACTAACACAATCCGGTTTTATTCTGATAGTTTATGTGCATATCCGGATAATTTTCCTCCAAAAATGCATATATAATGACAGTCAGCCGCCCGATCGGCGATCCAGGCTGTCCCTGAGTTTCTGAACCAGGTCATTATATTTTTCATGATAAAGAGACGGGAAGGCGCGCAGCAGACGTCTGGCAGAATGGCTCGTAAGATCTCTTCGAAGCTCTTCTGCCCTCTTTGCCAGCTCGGCTTTCTGCACCGCAAGCTTTATATCCTGTTCTTCGCGCACCGCCTCTGCATGCTCGGCCAGTTCAGCCTTCGCGAGGGCAGCCTGCACCCGGCCTTCCTGAATGCGCTGTGCAGTCCGGATCGTTCCTGCAGAGACATCTTTGCTGAGTCTGTCACCCGGCATACGCATCACCGTACGGATGCGGTCCAGCTCTTCCAGTTTTTTATTCAGCTTCAGGACAGTGGAAACCGTAACCACCAGATCCGCAAAATACACCAGATATAAAACGCCCATGATCGGCCAGCCATACTGCTCGGGTATTGTATCCACAGCAGTATTATTCAAAGCCGGATGAACCACCTTTACCACCAGTACAATAGCCAGGCCCCAGATTATGCTGAACTCAAGGCAGATATAGCCGTGAAAATTCAGCGGCTTGCTGCTGTAATCCCACCAGCGGGCGTGAAACAGCCTGTACAGAAGCCATCCGGCAACCAGCTCGACCACTGTCGCCAGCAGCATACCGAACAGGAACAGTTCCATACTGTTCAGCTCCATCGCATTGGTACCGGCGGCAGCATCCGATGCGGCTATCGCATTGCCCGCGGCAAGCACTGCCAGCACGCCGAACCCGTAAACAGGACACACCGGTCCGTTCAGAAATCCCCGGTTAACCGCTTTTCCCAGCGTCACAGCGTGATAGACAACTTCAATAATCCATCCAAAAAAGCTGTAAAGCAGGAAATACAGGCAGATCTGGTAATATGTCATTCCGGCAATCATGTCATTTCTCCCTTAAATAATTTCTCTTTACCTGAAACATTGAAATAATTTTCTGTAATATTCGTATGGATCCTGTCCCTCAGGCAGACCAGAAACACCTCCGTCACCTGCTTCTATAATACGCCATGAGTCATCTGACAGCTGTGCAAAATCAACGGTGTAATAAGGACTCGGCAGATTCCTGTATTTTTCGATCAGTTTTTCCGGCGGGAACGGTGTCAGAATATTCTGCCCCGAATTCCGGCTGATTGCCGCAGGAATATGATTCATATAAAAAACTCTGTATTCGTTTGTTTTATGATCATACTGTTTCAGATCCAGAAATTCCTTGATACATATGCCTCCGGTCAGAAGATCGCCCCGATATTGATAAAATACCTTCATCCAATCGTCGAATTCTTCCTGCGTAACCGATTGATCAAAAAATCCCGGGAATTCCGTGCCCTTTACTGATTTGACAAAATCCTTGACCATAAACCGGCGGAATGACTGCTTCACATCTTCAATATCAATTTTGGCATGAAGAGGATATATTTTCATTCTGGCAGTATCGCTGCCAAAATATCGGTATACATTCGGAAAAAATTGCATCGTCTCATATTCCTCCGGACTGGTAATCAACTGTATACCGTTTTGCATCAGCTGCGTATAAAATCTTCTGTATTGTTCAGGTTTCATCATCCAGCCACGGTAAACCGTCTGGTGTTTTCCTGCCGGGACGCCTGTAAGCACAAGTTTCCCCTCGTTAAGCCATTGATCATACCCAAAAAGAGCAATATTCCAGACTTCTGCAGCGACGGATGCAGCGTATTCTTCCTTAAAATCTGCATCAACACATCGCACATTATAGTAGTCCGAAGGAAATAAAATCAGATCTGCCATCCTGTCTCACCCCGATCATCATGAAAATCATATTCGTCTTTATGCTTCATAAGCTGACTCCACCTTGCTGAAATCAGCTGCGCATACTGAATAGACGGCAAACCATAGCAGCCAAGTGCATAGGCATCATTCATCTCGACAAGAAGCGTCCTTCCATCTTCAGTATAACAGATATCCATGCTGCAGGCAGCCGGCCGTTCATCCCATGTACGAAATGCTTTAAGCATGTCCTGCAGAACGCCTGCGTCATAGCAGTACAAAAAGCCTTCATACCTGTCCTCCCGGACGCTGCCATAAGGCCGCACATCCAGAATCTGATCATACCGGATAAAAGTCCGCCATTCCGCGACGATATCAATCGGTTCACTGACGTAGACCTCGTAATCCTCATAACAGCTGCCGCAGCCGATCAGATCATGCAGGCTGCTGATTCTTTTGCCTGTAAATGCTTTACAGCGCTCAGCAGGCTTGACAAAATATCCGGCTGACCATTTTCTCTCATCACTGGAAATACTGTTAATGGTATCCTTCCAGATTTTCCGTCCCAGAAATTTTCTCAAAACAGATGGATAATCCGGCAGATCGGCCCGTACGCCGAATTTATGAAAAATCGTTTCGCATTGGTCAATATAATCCAGCACAATGTCGTCTTCCTTTACCTGATCATATATTTCAGCAATCGTATGGTAAGGGATAATCTCCGCTCCCAGTTCCCGGAAGCCATACATCGCATTTGCGAAATTCCAGCTATGCGGAATTTCCATGCCCATACTGCTGTCGTATCTGGTTTTCATCCATATCTTTCCCATCTTTCATTCCCCTTTCCTGATATCTTCCGCCGCTTTTTTCGGATTCCATTCAGCTCAGCTTATACAGGATAAATTATTTAATGAGTATTTGTCTGTACTCGTTTCCGGCCAGTCTTCCCAGCCTGACAATATAATGATAATATCCGGCGATAAAAGGATGACAATATGTCCTTTGCGGATATAAAATGCAGCTGTACTTTTAAAAGATGCGGATATAAGCGGGATTTCCGGAATTACTCTGCATAGGAGGTGTGTCCATTTAATATAATAAGAGAACTTACTGCCCTCCTGATCAAAGAAGGGGCGGCATTAGTCGGCACCGCCGATCTGCGAGGAATATTACCACGCCTATTATTCGATGAACAGAAAGCTGGATCGGATCGTATCCTGCGGGGAAAAATTTCTGCGTGATGCGGGGTATCAGGCTGCAGCCCAGACCGTGGAACGTGTCAGCGTCATGACGGATGGAAAAGAACACAGATCAAAGATACCGCATAAAACAGTTGCGGTTCATGCCATGTCTGCGCAGACGCCTGCCCTGCCGATGCCTTGATGGGAACGCTGTGGGAAGCCGGCATGCCGCGTGAGATGCTGTTTGACTGGAAACGCTGCCTGCCCAGGCAGATCGAGCGGATGGAGGCTGCCACAGGGATACATCAGGACCTTTGCGGAAAATGTTTTGCCGTCTGTCCATACACAGAGCGGTATCTGCGAAGAGCGCAGGCATAAATTTTCTCGAAGATTGAACCGGAAATGCAGATCTGTCCGCCGGGTATCGCCGCCCGTTTATTCAGACCACCAGTTTCTGTTGTCAAGATACCATTGAATGGTCATCTTAAGACCGTCTGCGAACGTCGTCTCCGGCCGCCAGCCGAGTTCATCCTGCATTCTGGTCGGATCGATTGCATAGCGTTTATCATGGCCTTTTCTGTCAGCTGTATGTTCGATCAGGCTGTACGGCTTACCAAGATAATCGCAGATCATTTTCACAATATCGATATTGTGCATCTCGCTGCGGCCGCCAATATTATAAATTTCACCGACAGTTCCTTTCCGCATAACAAGATCGATTGCCGCACAGTGATCCTTTACATAGAGCCAGTCGCGCACGTTCATGCCGTCTCCGTAAACCGGAAGCGGCTGATCTGAAAGGGCGTTCACTATCATCAGCGGAATCAGTTTTTCAGGGAACTGAAAGGGGCCGTAATTGTTAGAACAGCGGCTGATCGTCACCGGAAGGCCATATGTTCTGTTATAGGCCTGAACAAGAAGATCTGCCGAAGCCTTAGACGTACTGTACGGACTTGATGGCCGTAACGGTGTATCCTCGTAAAAAGCCAAATCCGGCTGGTCAAGCGGAAGATCTCCATAGACTTCATCAGTGGAAACCTGATGATACCTCCCAATGCCATATTTACGGCAGGCATCCATCAGAACCGATGTCCCGATGATATTTGTCTCCAGAAATACCGCCGGATTTTCAATAGAACGATCTACGTGCGATTCCGCTGCGAAGTTGACGACGATATCCGGATGTTCTTCTTCAAACAGCCGGTATACGCCATCGCGATCACAAATATCCAGTTTTACAAAGCGAAAATCAGGACGGCCCATCACGCCCGCAAGCGTCGCAGCATTTCCCGCATATGTCAGCTTATCCAGACAGACAATCCTGTCCGCCGGATGATTCTCCATTTCAAAAAAAATAAAATTGCTCCCGATAAAGCCGGCGCCGCCGGTAACGATAATTGTCATGATTATCCCTTTCCTGTATTTTTTTCGCCATGAGACCATCTCTATTATAGTAAAGAGGTGAACTCCTGGTATACTGTCTTATTCTTCCCATATCAAAAAACAAAGCGGCTCCGGTCTCAGTTAAACAGCCCCTGCAGAGCAAAGGGATATGTGATCATGCCTGATTTTCCCGGATCTGAATCTCACTCAGTCTGGACTGGTCATGCAGTTTTCCGGTCATCATGTTCGTGATGATAATTTCCTGCCCGTCATATTCAGGAAAATTTTCCTCCATAATAGAACGGATATCCGGCTGGTCGGTCATATCCTTCTGCAGGCAATGGTATGTGCCCTGCGGTATCCGAATAATGGAGGGATCCTCGCTGTCAGGATTGAGCACGCGCAGAAAATATGCCATCTGCGTTTGCTCTCCATCCAGCCGCATCAGCACGCCGGCCGGAAAAAAGGGTGCCGCCTTTTTCTGCTGAAGATCACGGAAGGTCTGAAAAAGCCCGCGCTGCTCTGCGGCCAGCTTTTTCCTGTTCCCGCTCGACGGAATAATATAAAACCAGCGTTCCTCGATCTGCCTGCTGTATCTGCCCTCAATGCCGCTGTAAGTCTCGTTTTCCTGCAGCATCTGCATCCCGTATTCCGTCATTTTCAGAGTCGTCTGCATCAGCTCCATCTTCTCCTCCAGCACCTGATGGCCGTGCGTCAGGAGTCTGTCAATTTCCAGACGGCCCTGGTCGTCCATATACTGATTGAGCTCTTTCAGCGGAATATCCAGTGCCACGCACATCTGAATCGCATCCAGCGTCTCCATCTGCTCCGGCAGATAATAGCGATATCCCGTATCCGGGTCGACCTTTGCCGGCTCAAGCAGTCCCAGTTTTTCATAATATCGAAGAGAACCCACGCTGACACCGCGCAGAGAACCGAATTCACGAATGGTCAGATAAATCATAACAGCCATGCTCCTTTAAAAATTTCAAAAAAGATAAAAATAGCTCTTGACTCGACTATTATAGCAGAGTTTATAGTCAGATTGTAGCTGAAGATCACCTTGACGGTTGATCTTTTATTTTACAGTCTGTCTGGCACTCGCTTAAGCAGACTGCTAACAGCGTGTGCCGGACCTTAAATGGAGGAATCTATGCTGAAACTATTTAAAAATCTGACAGGGAAGGATGTCTTCCTGACAGTCATTTCCGTGATTTTCACCGCAATGGCCGTATGGGCAGACCTTACCATCCCGGATTACATGACAGATATCACGACTCTGATTGAAACCTCCGGCTCAACCATATCTGAAATTCTGTCTGTTGGAGGGAAAATGCTGATCTTTGCTCTGATCAGCCTGATCTCCACCATCATCGTTGCCTTCTGTGCATCGGCCATCTCCAATGGTTTTGCCGCCGACCTGCGCGAAAAGCTTTTCCGCAAGGTCCAGTCATTTTCCATGGATGAAATCGGCCGTTTTTCCACGTCCAGCCTGATCACACGGTCCACAAACGATGTGATGCAGATCCAGCTTTTTATTGTCATGGGCCTGCAGATGCTGATGCGTGCGCCGATCATGGCAGTCTGGGCAATCTGCAAGATTATCGGAAAAGCATGGCAGTGGACAATGGCAACCGGTGTGACCATTCTGATTGTTCTCGGCGTCATTATTGCCTGCATTCTGATTGCCATGCCGAAATTCAAGAAGCTGCAGGCGCTGACCGATAAGCTCAACACGGTAACCCGCGAAAATCTGACCGGACTCCGTGTCGTTCGTGCATACAATGCAGAGGAATACCAGGAGAAAAAGTTTGAAAAGGCCAATCAGGAACTCACGGACACCAATACATTTGCCATGCACACCATGTCCTTCATGATGCCAAGCATCATGGCCGGGATCAACGGGCTCACGCTCGCAATCTACTGGATCGGCGCCTTCGTCATTGACAATGCCGGTCTGGGAAGCAAGATCTCCCTGTTCTCCGATATGGTCGTATTTTCACAGTATGCGATTCAGGCAGTCATGGCCTTTATGATGCTCGTCATGATTTTCATGATTCTGCCGAGAGCATCCGTGGCGGCAAAACGTATCAACGAAGTTCTCGATACGCCAGTCACCATCAAAGACGGAACCGCGGTCAGCGGCGAAGACGGACATGAAGGTGAAATCGAGTTCCGAAACGTGGATTTCCGCTATCCGGGCGGGGCTGACGATGTTCTGCACAACATCTCTTTCAAAGCAGAAAAAGGCGAAACCATCGCTATCATCGGTTCCACGGGAAGCGGAAAAAGTTCTCTGATCAACCTGATCCCGCGTTTTTACGATACGACAGGCGGAACCGTCTATGTAGACGGACGGGATGTCCGCGATTATTCGGAGAAAGCCCTGCGCAATAAAATTGGTTATATTTCGCAGAGCGCCGTACTTTTCACCGGAACGGTAAGCTCGAACGTCGGCTACGGCGACAACGGAAAGGATCCGGCATCGGCTGAGGAAATTCAGGATGCGGTCCATACCGCACAGGCCGATGAGTTTGTCGAAAAGATGGACGGCCAGTACGACGCCTATATCGCACAGCTCGGTGGAAACCTTTCCGGCGGGCAGAAACAGAGGCTGTCGATCGCCCGTGCCATCGCGCGGAAACCGGAAATTCTGATTTTCGATGATTCCTTCTCGGCGCTCGATTACCGGACAGACCGGACTCTCCGCGCCGAACTCGATAAAAAATGCAGCGGTATCACCCGCATTATTGTCGCTCAGCGAATCGGCACCATCCGCAATGCGGATAAGATCCTCGTTCTCAACGAGGGCCGGCTGGCCGGCATCGGCACCCATGAGGAACTGATGGAAAACTGCGAGGTTTACCAGCAGATTGCTTTGTCTCAGCTTTCAAAGGAGGAACTGGCATGATGGAAGAAAAAAACAAAAAAATGACAGTCAATGACGGCCTCCCGAAAGAGGCAGTAAATAAAGACACGCGCCGCCCGGGCGGCGGAAGAAAACCTGGCCGCGGCGGTCCCGGCGGTCCGCCGCACACCGGTGAAAAGGCGAAAGATTTCAGAGGTACTTGGCGGAAACTGATCTCCTATTCCAAAAAGGATTCCATCCTGCTGATTATCGCGCTTATCTGCGTGATTATCTCTACCATTTTTACACTGATCGGCCCGAACCGTCTGGGTGACCTCACCGATCTGATTACAGACGGTATCAAACCGGATACCGAGGCGCTGCAGGATATCTCGGAATCCATATCAGATAACATGGAAACCAATCTGCAGACGGTTTCCGAAGCCATTGCGGGAAACATGCAGGATCAGGCAAAACTCCAGGAGAACATTCCCCTTGTGTTATCTTCTGCCGATGTACCTGAGGCCGACAAACAGGCACTCAGCGCAATGGCAGCGACCGGCGCCAGCCCTGATTTTTCGCAATTCAGCGATACTACGCTGGATCTGCTTTTTGACAGTATCGAAATAAACGGAAACTCGCTCAGCGGCTCACAGCAGGTAAAGACACTGCAGGCGCTGCAGGATTTCAGTGAAAATATGCCGTCCGAACAGGATGAAGAGGCAGCCTCGGAAAGTCTGTCTGCCGTCCTGACGCTGGCGGAAAGCCTGCCGGAACCGGCCTGCAATGCTGTCTTTACAGAGATCACCGTTGACGGCACAGTCCTTTCCGGACAGGATCAGATCGATACTCTGCAAACGCTTTCCGAGGTCGATCTGGACGATACAGATGATGTCATGAACAAACTGGAACAGCTCCCTGATCCGGTTTACGATATGATCCGGCCATCCATCGATTTCTCCGCGGTTTTTGATATCGCGATGTTTATCGTATTTCTCTACGCAGCCGGCTTTGTGCTGCAGGCAATTCAGGGATGGATTACCGCTTCTGTCACGCAGCGGCTCTCCAGGAAAATGCGTTCGGATATCTCGGTTAAGATCAACCGTCTTCCGATTTCCTGGTACAACCGGCATACAACCGGCGATGTGATGTCCATCGTGACCAATGATGTCGACCTGATCGGTCAGAGCATGAACCAGAGTCTCGGCACCTTTGTATCGGCCGTGGTTCTGTTCCTCGGCAGCCTGATCATGATGCTGATCACGGATGTCCGCATGACCATTGCCGCCGTTCTCGCCTGTCTGATCGGCTTTATACTGATGTTTCTCATCATGGGACGCAGCCAGAAATATTTCACCCGCCAGCAGCGCGACCTCGGCAGCCTGGATGGCTATATCGAGGAAAATTACGCCGGACATACCGTTGTCAAAGCCTACAACGGTGAAGAAGCCGCGGTGAAAGAATTCAGCCGGCTCAACGGCGAACTCAGGCAAAGCGGTTTCCGCGCACAGTGTCTTGCCGGACTGATGCAGCCGATCATGGCATTTATCGGCAATCTGGGGTATGTTGTCGTGTGCATTGTCGGCGGTATGCTCGTGCTGAATAATGACATCAAATTCGGTGTCGTGGTTTCCTTCATGCTGTACGTGCGTTACTTTACGCAGCCGCTCGGCCAGATCGCGCAGTCCATGCAGTCGCTGCAGTCCGCCGCCGCTGCCGGAGAACGTGTTTTCGGTTTCCTTGAAGAACCGGAAATGGAAGATGAAAGCGGCAAGACAGCCAGACTGACAGACGTAAAAGGAAACGTTGATTTCCGCCATGTCCGGTTCCGCTATGATGGTGCCGCACATGATGTCATTCATGATTTTTCTGCAGAGGTAAAACCGGGTCAGAAGATCGCCATTGTAGGACCGACCGGTGCAGGCAAGACGACGCTGGTCAATCTGCTGATGCGGTTCTATGAAGTAAACGGAGGCGAAATACGGATCGACGGCACACCGACCAGGGATGTGCCCCGTGAAAACGTTCATGACCAGTTCTGCATGGTTCTGCAGGACACCTGGCTGTTTGAAGGAACCGTCCGGGAAAACCTTGTTTACAACACACCGGATGTGAGTCAGGAGACAATTGACAATGCCTGCCGTTCCGTGGGACTTGACCACTTTATACGCACTCTCCCGCAGGGATATGATACCGTCCTGAACGATCAGATGGGACTTTCACAGGGACAGAAACAGCAGCTGACCATTGCCCGCGCCATGATTGCCGACAAGCCGATGCTGATTCTGGATGAGGCGACAAGTTCTGTCGATACCCGCACGGAGCTGAAAATCCAGGAAGCCATGGATAACCTGATGAAAGGGCGCACATCCTTTGTCATCGCCCACAGACTCTCAACAATCCGCGACGCAGACCTGATTCTGGTTCTGAAAGACGGCAATATCATTGAGAGCGGTACACATGATGAACTGCTGAAAAAGAACGGGTTCTATGCGGACCTCTATAACAGCCAGTTTGAACAGGGAGGTACGGAATGAAACACAGATATCTTACAATAGAACGTGAATACGGTGCAGGCGGAACAGCCATCGCGGAAAAAATCGCAGAACTGACCGGCATACCTTGCTTCGGTCATGAAATTCTCGAGCTGGCCTCCAAAAAAGCCGGCGTATCCGTCGAGGAAATCGAACAATATGAAGAGTCAGTCCACAGCAGTCTCTTTTATACCCTGTACGCCATGCAGCGCGCCTACAGCGGCAATACAGAAATACTGGACAAAGAAGGACAGACTTTTGTTGCGGAGCAGCTGATTATTGAACAGCTGGCAGACAGCAACCGGCGCGCCATTTTCCTGGGGCACTGCGCTTCGCACGCCCTGGCTGGCCGGGAAGGCGTCATCAGCGTTTTCATCCATTGTTCTGACAAACAGAAAAAGGCGGACCGGATCGTGGAGGAATACGGCATCGCGCCGGAAGAAGCAGAATCCACACGCAGATTCTATGACAGAAAACGTGCGAATTACTTCAACGTCAATACCGGCCGCACCTGGAAAGATCCGGCTAACTATGACATCCTTATCGATGATGCCGATATAGACCTTGATACATGTGCTGTCATGCTGAGCGGTCTTTTCCGCGAATAAAGCAGCACCATCAGAAAATCGCGGACCGCCGGCTCCCGCCGGTCGATCCGCGATTTTTATTGCATTTATTCAGAAGGCGAACATGATAAATAAAAGCGGCAGCGTTTTCCGGTAATCCCTTCCCACAATCAGATAGGCCGCACCGAAAAGGAAGCCACCAAGTGCTGACAGAAGGCCGACCGTCAGACTGCCCTTTGAGAGAATATGGCCGATTCCCCATGTCAGCGCCAGGACAATGCCGCCGTATGGAATATTTTCCCTTTTAAACCATATCTCGCATGCTCTCTGCCCGAAAATGATAATCAGTGAAAACAGAAATGTCTCGAAAAAGTAATAAATGTACTGAAAAATAAATTTCAGCGTGCCGCATCTCGCAAGTTCGATTGCCGGCTTGAAACCGCCCCAGTCAAGATACTGCAGGTAAAAAATGACTGCTATACACAGGATGCAGCCAAGATACTGCGGCAGCTTCAGCTTTGCCTTCACTTCCATGATGTCAAAGCCGTATTTCTTTCTGGAGACGCGGATGAGCACCCATCCCACAAGCGCCCACACACAGCAGGTGACAATCCAGTGTACGATATTCTGCACCGTCGTCATGCTATCCAGAGACAATCCCATCAGCGGCTCAATCACATAGGCCAGCAGAAGTTCAAACGCGAAGCCCGCAAAAGCGTACAAAGCCAGATAAAGAAAATCAGATCCTTTTGCATTTTTCCCCATAAACAATGCCTCCCTGCATTTCAGCAAATACTAAACATGTTTCGTGTATGCCTGCTCTGACCAATCACCTCTTTCCCGATATTGTTTCTATTATTATACCATGCCTGCCGGCTGCCATGACAGGCTTTCGTCCCTACGGCTATAAAACGGGCCGCGTCAGCACAAATGATCCTCTGATGCAGGCACTTGAGAAAAACGGCATTGCCGTCCCATCCAGAAATCACGAAAAAATATCCCGCAGCTTCCTGTTATGGAAAACCGCGGGATATACTACTTACAATCTATCTTTTATTTCGTATAATACTTTTGACTCCGACTCTGTGGTTTGTCAGGAATCGTCATGCCCAGTCTGCCATCATTAATAAGAGGCTGCACATATTTTTTCATCGCGTAAAATACGGTCTTTATATTAAGAAAATCTGCGATCTCCTGTCTGCTTCTTGGAGTCCGGCAAAAAGCAAGAAGTCTTGTATTCAGATCCTCGGCATGCTCTGCATCATGAGTCCTCTGCTCAACATCTCTGACAGCCGTTAATCTATTGTAAAAAGTAACGACAAACTCATCTCTCCGGTTTTCAAATTTCGGTTCAGGGAGATGATACTCTTTCATTGCTCTTCTCATAGTCGGAATCCCTGAATAACGGTTTTCGGCACTGGTAAGTATCTCTGTCATCACAGCCAGAGCAGGATTTCGCTGATCCGGTCTGGCATATCCCAGCTGTTCCACGCTCATTCTTCCATAGAGAGTCCCCGGGCTGTGAATTTCAAGTCTGTCAGAAAAGAAATCTATCTGCACAGGCGTCCCTTCCGTATAGATACTGTAATCCCTGTGTATCAGTGCATTCAGAACAGCTTCACGTATAGCATCGACTGGATATTCCGTGCGGTCCGTTCTAAGCCCGGTTTCCGAATCTATCGTTGTGCGGATTTTCATATTCCGGCGGCAAAATAACAGTGCCTGTTCAACCATTTCAGGAATAGTCCCCTCTATACGGCGATTATCCAGAAATCGTGCATTCATATCATCTGTTTCACCGATTTCGGTTCCCGGCACAACAATTGCAGTAATACAAAGCTGCGGAAAATATCCCTGCGGATACAATCCAAAATTCATCACCGCAGCCAGTGTCGGCTCATTACCCCTGCAGATATTCAGCATTTCACAGATCTGCGTCTCAGGAAGTCTGGCAAAACCCGGTCTCTCCTGTTTTCTTAAGGCAATGTATTCCTCCAGCTTTTCTTCATCCAGACTTTCACGCGATGCATTTGCTACAGGACGTTCATCATCGTGAAGATGCTTGCGAAATGCCTCAAAGCTGTACAGTTCATATTCAGTCATTGGAAGATCTGCATCGCCCACACGGATATAAGAACCTCTTATCCGACCTGCCCCTTTATAATAACAAGGCCTCTCAGAAAGATCGATAGACGGTATCTCCGCGGAACAGATCCATACGTTATCCATCTCCGCTATCGTAAAAAGCGCTCTCACCGGCGGTTCCATCTGGCCGCATTGTTCTGTGACTTTCTTCTGCAGATCCTGCGGATCATAGACACCGACTATCTCATATCCCTGCTTTTCATCAATGCCAAAAATAATGATACCGCCGCTGTCCTGATTGGAAAACGACGACAGCGTATCATATAATCGTTTTGGCGTTCCATCATGCGCTGCTTTCAGTTCAATTGTTTGCTCTTCGCATTTCTGTTTGCAAACTCTTTTTGCTAATTCTGTTAGTTCGTTGGGCAGCATTTTGATTTCCTCTTTGCTTTTTGCACTTTTTGTTAGCTTTTTGTTGATTTATATTTTAATATTAGCAAATATATTTTGATTTATCAACGTATTTGCAAACTCATTTTGGTTTTTTAAACGTATTTGCAAACTTATTTTGGTTTTACAAACACATTCGCAAACTCATTTTGCAAATTCCCGCTTCAGCAATCAAAAAATTCCCTCCCTGCCGGCTGTCCGGCAGATAGGGGACCTGTCAGTATGGAGGGGTCACTAATTCTGATCGCTTTCTGCAGTAGTCAACAAATATTGGACACGAAATTAATTTTTTTAGTCGCTTAAAACGGATAGCTATACAATTCGGGCAACACTTCTAACATCCCTTCAGAAATAGCTGGGCATATGCCGCCGACAAT
>Ga0256406_1003693_pt1 | contig 18586 bp, 16 predicted proteins | sample RumenRJG_03DNA_FD_185986 | JGI IMG/M metagenome (GOLD analysis project Ga0256406, IMG submission 185986) | Bovine rumen microbial communities from Lethbridge, Alberta, Canada - RJG_03 | ecosystem: Host-associated > Mammals > Digestive system > Stomach > Rumen | place: Canada: Alberta | collected...
TTGCCTTGATCCATGTTCTTACCGAGGAGATTGATGAAGTCGAAGCTTCTATCCGAGAAATCATGGATACCATTGATGCTCCGATTCTAGGAATCCCGGGGATCAACTATCGCATGGGAGCGATGATCCTTGCGGAACTTGGTGACTTGAGCCGTTTTTCCTCACCGGACAAGATCCTTGCCTATGCTGGGATGTCTCCGTCCACTTACCAATCCGGGCAATTGACCTCATCCTATGCGCATATGGAGAAACGTGGTTCCCGCTATCTTAGATATGCTTTGTTCAACGCCACACAATATGTCTGTATATGGGATCCCACATACAAGGCGTATCTTGAGAAGAAGCGATCCGAAGGTAAACATTACTTCGTTGCCATCTCCCATGCGGCAAAGAAACTCGTCCGTCTGATATATCATTTGCAGACGACCGGTGAAGCCTACTGCCCAATGGCCTGACCTTGTTCAATATCCTCTGCTAGGCATCCTGACGGACGCCTGTTTTGTCATGCAGTTTTCAATGATCACAGCCGTTCATTACCGCTTAATTCGACTAACCGCAGCAGCGGAGGGTGACAGCATTATTACCCTTGACTTTTAATAGTTAGTCTTCCTTCCATACAAAAAGGCGGAAGCTCATCGCTCCCGCCGATGTATTGATCTCTACAAACATGAATTTAGCGATCAGTTCATTTCGACCAGCACCGCTTCTTCGGGCGAAAAATAGTCTTCAGAATTGCTGCTGATTCCTGCAGCCTTGTATGCCTGCTCAAAAGATATACCTTCTAGATTGCTCAAATAAACAAAAGAAGAATCTATGGCAGCATTAGGCATTCTTCCCTTGATTTCCAGACGATGCTTATATGTTTGATCCTCGCACATCCACGTGCCGTCACTCATTTGGAAGTAAGTTTTCACATTTCCTTCGAAGGTATCCTTTACAGCGCTTTTTTGTGAACATCCCAAAACTGATATGATCATCAGCACGCACAAAATGATTGGGGTTATTTTTTTCATGTCAGCCTCCTAGTTAAATACCGATTTGAAGTCGTAAAATTTTGATTTAGTAAGATCCCGACAAGCTGGAATTTGGCTCTTATCATATTTCCCTTAATAGTGTTTTGGACGCCGTATTCCTTTATCTATTGCTCAGTGAATGAGTTTATATCTATCCGATGGATGTTGCTGATTTCTGAGTTTCCATCAAGATCTTCGTAAACGGTTATTACCATTAAATCCGGTGCAGTTTCATTGGAATCATAGTTTCCCCGGCAGAGTAGTGCATAGTTTGTTCCAGAAACAATTTGCTTACCGAGATATGCAAGTGGTGTCACATCGCTCCATTCCCAGTCAATGGTAGCGGTTGCTTTGTTATATGCTTTCTGAACATCTTTCGGAATGTCTTCTGTAACATCGGAATCAGGAACATTCCAGCCGCCGGACAGCTGTTCTTTGGATGCGGCACCTTCATCCTCGACATAATCTTCAAGAGAAAAATCGCTAAGTGAAGTCAATTCAGCGTTTCCTTCCAGATCTGCATAAATGATTGCTACCTTATACGTCCCTTCACGTTCATCAGATGTTGTTGCGCGGCATAAGATCATATGGTTACTTCCTGCAACCACCTGCGTACCGATATATGCGACCGGTTCGAGTGTATACTCTGATTCGCTCACTGTTGCCTTCTCGAACACTTTCTGGATGTCTTCCGGGAGAGATTGCTGGCTTGTGATGCTGTCAATTTCCCAGCCGCCGGATACAGCATTTGTTGATTCATTCTCTTCTCCACATGCGCTCATCACTGTAATCAGGCATATGGCCAATAATGCAGTCAATATTTTTCTCATGTGTGCCTCCTGTTTTTTTATGCACTTAAAATGTTCAAAAACCATCGTAAAGTGTTGCAACAAATAATAAAATCTCGATTTGCTTACTTCTTTTTCCTCTTTGGCGCAGGGATCTCGTCATACATGGCCTCTACTACCTGTCTGATAAGTTCCCTGTCTTCCGTGTCTACAAGCACCATTGCCTTTCCACCTTCATAGGGGATCTCCTGTGCGGCATCGGGCATCATCTCAAGCACACTCTTCGTCGGCTTGATCAGGAACCTGTCGTCATACACTCCACCGAAGACCTTGCCGCGATAGTAGATTACATATTCGCCCATCATGGCGCGATAATCGATGTCGTCCAGATCGGACAACAGGTCCAGCACATATTCAAGATAGTCTCTGCTCGAAGCCATGACTCCTCCTATCAAGATTTATCTACGCTTCGATTATATCACCTGACAAAAGGATCCGCTCAATCATACCTGCCGGATCCTCTGCTTCTTTCGTATTCTCTTTTCCAGTCTTTCTTGCGCGGCCTGTCCTTCTCTGTCATGTGGCCGCCTGTCTTGAAGGACGGCACCGTGTGCTCCTTCTTCAGATTCATCCGGTTCATGTCGATGAGAAGCTTTCGTTCCTTCTTAGGTGGAGCGACCGGAACGCTCCGCTTTTTCCTCTTACTCATTTTTCCCCTATCTCTCGAATACGTTTTTCCGCCTCTTTATATACTTTCTCCTCATCTCTAATAGAAATGATGATTATACGCATCCCGTCTTTATCCTTGATATATTGATAAACTATACGGTGACCTGTGCTCTTGATCTTGATCTTCAGGAATCCCGTTAAGTCCGATGAACTATGGCTACCTAAAGGTTTTCCATATCCGCCTTCCGTGTTTGGCCTTGGATTCTGAGCTGTTTTTTTGATCGCTTTAAGAACTATCGGCTTGGCTGAACCATCAAGTCTCTTAAAGTCTCTTGCGGCTTCTTCTATAAACGTAACGTTCTCAGGGATCATCGCATCGTTTTTCCTATTCGACTTCGACATCTTCCCATCCTTTCAGGTCTTCTTCACTGACGCCCGATGCCTTCATCACCTTATCGAATGGCACCTCTTTATTTCCCGAATTACTGATTCTTTTTTCAGCATCTTCAAGGAGAAGCTGATCAGCAACCATCTCTATCAGTGCGTCATACATAATTGGTGAAAGGATGATCGCCTTTCTCCTATTGTTCTTGAAAACAACTTTATGCCCGACAGTTTCAACTTCATCAAAGATTCTACCAGCCTGTCCCTTGTTAAAAGCCGATATAGTGACTATCTCTTTGTCCATGTTTCGAATCGTATTCAGGTTCATAATATTCTCCTTGATTTATATATGATATATTTCTCTGTATAATTATATATGTTTTTTCCAATTATTCAACCCTGAATGTTGTTTTGCAGGCAAAAAGAGCAGCGGCAAGGCACCACTGCTCATGTACTCGACTTTCTAAGGGTGTTTGTATTTGGTTCCTTTTGCTATTTGACGGTCACCTTGATCTGTTTGGATACGCCGTTGTGTGCAAAGGCGTAGATGTAACAGGTGCCTTTGCCCTTGGCGGTGATCTTGCCGCTGGAGTTCACGGTGGCGATCTTGCTGTTGGATGTCATGTAGCGCAGCGTGGCTGCATGGCTCTTGGGCATCAGTTTCTTTTTCTTGTTCACCTTGTTGACCGATGCTTTGATCTTGAAGGTCTTGCCTTTCTTAAGAGTAACCTTGGTCTTGTTTACGTTCACGCTCTTGGCATTGGTATAATTCTTGGTCTGGCCTCCCGTGTATGCATGCATCATGGGACTGGTCCTGACATAGGACTTCTTGCCGTTCTTATAGACGTATGCTTTGACGTAGGCCTTGTAGGCTGTTCCCTTCTTGAGGCCGGATTTGGTCCACTTGAAAGTCTTGTTACCTTTGATGGTCTTTACATTCTTGCATACCAATTTCTTGCCGTGATGGTTGCACTGGGCGAAGAAGATGTCGTAGCCTGCCGCTCCCTGGATCTTGTTCCAGCCTATGACCAGACTTGTTTTACCCTTTGCCGTTGCCTTTGCGAGAGGTGTGCCGCTGACCTTGGGCGTGCTGGGCTTCAGTTTCGGGATGGTCTCATTTCTCGTTGCTTTGCAGACCGTGCAGGTGAATGTCTTTGTACCCGTTGCCTTTTCAGTAGCCTTCTTCATCACCTTGCCTGCATCCCACTTGTGGTTTTCTTTTTCGACATGTGCAGCGTCATGCTCGCATACTCTCTGGTGCTGCTCGGCATCGAGTTTTGTCCATGCCCCGTACTTGTGGCCGATCGGATCGATTTCTTCGGTCGCTGTATCGGAAGACTGGTTTCCAAGGAACGTTACCATCGCCATGTAGGTGCGCTCACCATTTTTCTCGCAGGTTGGGGGCGTGGTAACCTCATTGGTGATTGCATCGCCGACCGCCGTCAGTTCCTGCGTAAAGGACGTATCGTCAGCTGCTGTGAACGTAGCCCTGGCTTCGGTATAGTCCGTCCACGTCCAGACCGGGCCGGTATAAACGCGATCACTTTCGGCAAACACCGCAGTGTAGATCACATCGGCGGTGACCATGCCGATTTGGGGCGTCCAGTCTGAAAAGGTATACAAATGCTCGACCGTCGGTTCTTTGGTCGGCGTCGCGCCTGTGTAGGAGGGCGTTACGCCGTAGTCCATCGGACTGCTGATGATCGGCGTGCCGTCTTCATCCGCAAAGGTGACATTGTACCTGGGGAGCGTCTTGCCGATGACGACATTCTTTGCTCTGGTCGTCCCGTCGGATTCGTAGATCGTTTTGCCCACTCCAGCTGCAGCGATTATGGCGTTGTTCGGGTACAGGACCTTGTTTTGGTCGTTCATGGTCAGGCTGCCCTGGATCCATGCGGCGTAATCACCGCCCTGTATCTGCAGCGTGCTGTTCCCCGAGACGGTCAGACCGCCGTTCAGCCAGAGCGCCCAGGCACTGCTGAGGGCGTTCACGTAACTGTTGTTGATCGTGACCCCATTTGGACCTGACGATATGGCTGAGCTACTGCCGCCATTGGTGGAGACGGAGCTGTTTTGGATGATCAACGGATCACCTTCCATACCACCGGTCGATGCCTCTGTTCCGCTTATTTGAAGCTTGTTATAGGAACGTACCGCACCATCCGAGTTCAGACTTCCGGATCCCGTGATCTTCAGTTCTTTGACGACGCAATTGATGCCGAAGTAAGCATTACTCAGATGATTATCTCCAATCAATTCTATCTCCATAGAAACATCTTCGCGATAGGCATAGATATTTACCATACCGGCGTTGGTGTTATATGCGCCGGTGATGTCCGCATTTGTCAACGTCAGCTTGTTACTGCTCGGATTATAGCTCCAGCCTTCACCAGACAGATGACTGCTCGTCACTTCCTCTCCACCAACCCAAAGATTGTACGAGGTTTCAGCATGTACCGCTCCCGTCATCATTGGCATCATGGTGAATGCCATCGCAAGGGACATCAGTATGGCCAGCGCTTTACTTCTTATTCTGGTCTTCATCATCCTTCCTCCTTATGATCGTTCATCATACGAGTATGGCTTTTGATTCAGCCCTCTACCTATATAGATACATCGGGCAGGCTATGTTCCCACAACTATTTTCTGCCAGTTTTTACCAAGTTTTTTGCCGTCTATCTGTCGAAATCGATCGTTCTCGTCCGACTGTATATATTTATGATAGTTTATCATGATAAAGCAATAAATGCTATAAAAACGCATGAATGGTGCCTGACCAGCATGAATACTGACATGTAAGCCCCTTTCGGGGCTGTGTTATCTCTCCCACCCATTATCTCTATCTAGCTGTGGCATCAATCCATCTTGCTTGAAGCTCATCATCTGAGCGGTCCCGCCGGCGACGATGATGTGATCCAGCATCTTGATATCCATCATCTTGCCGCACTCGGCCAGCCTTTTGGTAACGGTCCTGTCCTCTTCGCTGGGTGAGGGAGAGCCACTTGGGTGGTTGTGTATGGCGATGAAGGCCGCCGCATTGGAGAGTATGCTGGACTTGAAGACCTCCCTTGGACTGATCATGGAAGCGTTCAGCGTCCCCACGCTGCAGATGTTCAGGTTGATCACCTGCCCGTTGGATTTGAGATTCAGGATCGCAAAGACTTCCCTGTCATAGGTGGACAGCTCGTCCGCGATCACCCTCAGAACGTCGTCGGGCGTTGCGATCTTTTCTGTGCTGTACAGCGATGGCTCTTTCACCAGCCTGATGTTGACCACCTTGAGCTCGTTCTCTTTCTTCTTAGTCATTGTTCTTCAGCTCCATTCTGATCTCGATCCTGGCGATGGTTCCTTCGGCCATGGACTCAATATACTCCTTCAGTTCCTTCAGACTCTCCACTTCCACCGTGTAGCTGTCCTCCTGCCACTGAGACTTCTTCCTTTTCATCTGTTTCAGCATCTGCATCCACCTCCTCATCACTCTCTTCAGAGCCTGCGTTGCCTTTGCCTGCGGCGTCTTCAGCCTCCTCATCCTCCTTGATCCCAAGCATGAATCCGGTCACATTCCCTGCGCGGATCGCTTCCTGCAGAGCGACAATGGATTCCATGTCCTGAAATGCCTGGCTTTTACTCTCCCTGCATATGTCCATGATCTGGGGATAGGTCAGGGTCCTGACCTTCCTGTCCGAATCCGCACCGTGGATCTGGAGCTTGTTCATGATCTTGACAGCTCGTTGTGATACACTCATGTTCCGCCTCTCTTTCTTCTAAGATCTCCCGGATGCAGTACCCGCAGAAGGGTGCATATCTGCTGCGGTACACGCAAGTCTCCGGGCACAGCACCTTGTTCACGCCTTTCATGACCAGCCTTCCTCCATCATCCTCAGACCGTAGTCGGTGAAGGTGTACCAGCTGGTGTGGTCGAACCTGTCTTCGTTGAAGCACCCTTTGCGTATTATGTTTTTCTCTTTCAGCACCTTGATGGCATCCTTGACCATGTGAATGCTCATGAATGGAAACTCTCCCGTCATCATCAGCGCAGAGCATCTGCACCAGTATTTCCCGTGTCTGCGGAAAGCTTCGTCTTCCGTCACCTCATTCATCAGCAGGTACCACAGGTACTCGGCGATCACGGCCGCATTGACTCCGCAGTGGATCGCCACGTTGTTTCTGAACTTTGTCATCTCTCTCCTCCTATCAAAATGGGAGCAGCCTTATCGACTGCCCCCCTTGCGTTGTCCGCCTTATTCCTTTGCTTTTCTCATGCGTCTCCTGAGCAGAGTACCCATCATGCCTGCGGCCGCCAGGAATGCGAATGCCCAGATGGCGAGTCTCGCATTGTCTCCGGTCTTCGGACCGCTGCTCTTGGTCGGCGTGCCCGGTTTGACGATCTTCACCGTCTGCCCCTTGTCGTTGATGTCCTTATGCTCGGCCACCTTGGTCTTCTTCGCCTTCTTCACATCATCGCCCTTCTTGTAGCCGTCCAGACGGTAGGCTGTTTCAAAGGCAACCAGCTCCTTGCCCTCAAGGCCCTTGGTGTTGATCTTGAAGGTGATCTTCTGCTTGCCTTTGGATCTCCAGGGCTTGAAAGGCTCGCTGGTAACGGTGATCTCCTTGCCGTTTTCGACGAGGGGATCTCCCGTCTCCTTGACCATGAGTGTGCCCGTGATCACATACCACTGATCGGTATAGAGGCCTTCGTAGGCCACCTCATCCACGAGGGTCGTCTCTTCGGATGATACGATCTCCTTCTTGCCTTTGCCGTCGGTCAGTGTCGTTCCGATCTTGGGTTTCTCTTCGTCCTTCCAGGTTACGGTCTGTCCTTCGTCTTTAGGATCCTCGTGTCTGGCGATGATCCTTCCTTCCGCGTCGTATAGTGTTTCAAAGACAACGGTGTCCCTGCCCCACATATTGCTGCCGTCGAACTTGAACTCGACTTTGACTTTGCCGCTTGTTCTCTTGGCTTCGAACCTGGCTTCGGAAGTTATCTCCTTACCGGCTGCATCCTTGATGGTCTCACCGGTCTTCTTGTCCACCAGTTTGCCCTTGGCAACATAGGTCTCGCCTTTCTTCAGATTCTTGTACTCGATGGTGTCGATGAGAGTGATCTCTTTGGCCGGAGACACATTGGCATTGGATCCATTGACCGCCGCCTGCGTCCCGATCTCCGGGATGTCGTTGGTAATGGTCTCAAGGTCCACAAGGCCATTCTGGGACTTGGCGTCCACTGTGAAGAAGAACTTCTGCATGGTGTAGCCTGCATTCTCATCGGTTGCGATCTCCTCGATGATATACGAGTCGTAGGGCAGTGCGCCGAACTTGCTGTTCATGTCCGCCTTTGTTCCGAACTCGCCGGTCCCGAACCATACGCCCATAAGCATCTGGGATTCACGCTTCTGAAGATCCGCCTTCTTGATCTCCTTGGCTGTCAGAAGGTCATCGAAGGGATTCTGTTTTCTGGCAGTATCCGCATCCTCATCTTCTTCCAGTTCATCCTGGGTCCTTCTGTCCTTAGTGGAGAAGAATCCGTTGTTGTCGGCGACCACCACATGGGTTTCACCGTTTGCAACACTTGTGATCTTGAAGGGGACATACTGGAATCTCCTGGAGTCACCATCACCGATCTTGGTACCCTGAAGATCGGATCGATATACATAGTCGTCAAAAGTCATGATCTCCTCAAGTCCATTGTCGTAGGCGTAGATGGTCCCGTCTTTTCTGACTTCGAACCTGTGCTCCGTCTTGTCCGTTCTCTGGTATGAGTTGTTGGTTTTGGATTCTCTGACCGTATAAGTTCCGTAGGGAAGGTCGTCGGCCAGGGTCTCAGCAGTATAGGCCTTCTTCTCTTCGTTCCAGTGTGTCACGATCTTGCCAACATCTTCATTCGGCTTGACGCGCTTGATGACACCGGCATCGAAGAGGGCTTTCTTACTTTCCAGTTTCTTCCAGTCCACTTTGTCCGTGGTATTACCGATGTCCTTACGAACGACCACATCGTGTTTGGATACGTTCTTCACGGTGAAGACGATATCCTTCAGAGTACCGGCTCCCAGTGCCTCGGACTTTGCGATCTCCTTGTCGCGCTTCACCAGCTGGATCCCGGCTCTCTCCACGGCTTCTCTGACCTTGTCCCCGGTCAGGTCGATGATCTTGCCATTTTCTCTGATGAAAAAGGTCTTGGACCACTGAGTGTTCAGAAGATAGCCCGTGGATGGCTTGGTCTCCTTGATGAAATATGTGCCGTAAGGAAGCGCATTGGCCGGGGCCTGTGCGATGCCATCCTCGCCAGTGGTTATCACAAGTGCTGCCGCATCCTTTGCGATCTCCTTGCCACCTACCATGACCGTTTCCTTGGACTTGTTGTAGATAGTGAACTCGGCACCGGCAAGACTTGCATCGCCCTGGGCGTAGGCTTCGTCCAGATCGTTGTCGATCTTGGACAATTTCACCCCACCTCGGATGATATCGTCGTCGTTGCTTGCCTTTTCGTTATAGGTCTTCACGTGATCGTTATCTGTCCCATCCTCTGTGATCTTCACAAGGACTTTGTCGTCGTTCACAAGATAGCCTGTGGGGGCCTTCACTTCCTGGATCACATAGGTCCCAAGTGGAAAGGCAACCTTGCCGTTAGCATCCTTATACAGCTCGGAACTGGTGTATCCTGCTGTCGGTGTTGGATTTGCTCCAGCGATCTCACCTTTGGCATCAGTTGTGAAATACCAGACAGCCGTTGCCTTTCCGGAGCCCTCTGCTGCAGAAGCAGATGCGTAATGTCCATCGTAATAGCTGAACCTGTACACAGCCCCTGCAAGAGTGGCATCACCCTCACCGTGGTTATGTGGATAACCCTTGGGCTTCTTGGTCAGAAGCAGGTTCACGATGTTCATGATGGGCGTGTCCTTGGCGGAGAATGTGGTGGTCTCTTCTGACTTGACGCTCACGTTCACTGTGCTTTTGTCCAGTGCAAATCCAACGGGTGCTTTGGTCTCCTTGACTGTGTATTTACCCTCGGGAAGTTCCAACGTGTTGCTGGTTCCGTCGGCCTTGGTGATCAGTTTGCCGGCCTCTTTGTTCGAAGAGTCATATACTGTGAATACCGCCCCTTCAAGACTGTAACATCCGTTTCCGTTACTTACCTTGGGGAGCTCGCTGGACTTCTTCATGGTCAGATATCCCGGCGATTCCATATATCCGACGATCATGTCCTGTACGCCGGACATATAGCATATGAACACCTTGAAGCTGTCAGGGACGGCATCGTCTTTTTCACTGTTGGGGTTCCACATGGCATCGCCCAGTCTCTTTGCCTTTGTCCAGACTTCGCCGAGATCCGAAGCATGGGTTCCTCCCCATGTGGCCATGTCCGACGGTCTTCCGTCGTAGACATAAGACAGTGCAAGATGGGCAATACCCCAGTCTTTGCTGAAGTTGCCTGTGTAGTAGGTCTCTCTGACATTCTTGATGTTCTGATCGTACCCGGGATATGAGGGCGAATAGAAAACGATGTTTCTGAGGGCGTTCCACTTGCCCTTGTCGTCGTCCTCCGTTACCACCTTATCCACAGTCACTGTTCCCGTTCCCGGGGATGATTTGGCCGGTTGCACACAGTAGGAATATCTATCTCCCAGATCATCATTCAGATCGCACTTACGGGAGTTACTGTATCCGCCTTCTCCGGATCCGTAGGTGATCCTGCCGCCGCTTGTGACAGTGTACTTACTGCCGACTTTGCCACTAAAGCCTGCTGCATTAGCATCTTCCGTTACTGCCGGAAGAACAGTTGAGAGAAGCAAAGCGATCATAGTCACGATGCTTATGATCCTCCTGGCTCCTCCCGGTTCTTTGATTGTTTCGAGATTCATATTGTTTCTTCTCCTTTCCCTTAGCATGAAACGAGTGCGAGGATGATCACCGGCAGGCTCAGCAGAGCGATTACCCCTGTGAAAAACCATGCGAGCCTGTTGGCTGCTTTATCACTGAGATAGAGCTGTACGCCGGTCTCGTCGGTGACCATGATCACATCGTCGTTTGTCTTGTTCTGTTTCTTTTGTGTCATCAGGACTCCTTTCCGGGACATCAATGTCCCTTTTCGTTACATATGGGCACAAAAACACCCGAGTATTTCTCTCAGGTGTTCTTGGTTGCCTTTATATGATTTATATTTTCTTATTCTTCGGTAAGTACTGGTAGTTCATAGAGGTGGGGTTATAGGGGAGGAGATGGATCAGCGCTCCAGTCCGCGGGACTTGCGCTGCCTGTATCTGGCGTAGTGCTTCAGGGCTTCCTCGATATAGTCCTCACGCTCTCTTTTGTCCAGTTTGGGTGGGATCAGTTTCTCGAATCGGTCCATCCTCAGAGATATCCGCTCGACCTGATTGGGTTTGTTCTCCGTCAGGATGGCAGAGATATCCCCGGGCGTAAGGTCTCCTTCCTGAAACTGTCTTCTCAGCCTGATTGCCTGAGCATGGGTCGGCATGCAGTCTCCCATCTCCATACACTCGTAAACATCCTTCTGTCGGTGTTCCAGATAGGAAAGTTCCACTGCCGTCCTCATCCCCAGCTTGCCCTCGTCTACAAGTTCCAGGAGCTCCGGTGTAAGCTCTGTGAGGCGGATATAGCGGTAGATTTGCCTACGGCTCTCATTAATCTCATTAGCAACAATGGCGCCTGAATTTGTTGTGCCATTCTGTGTGCCCACTGGGCACACGTGCTTATCATCCCCCACCCAGTGAGGATTTCCCCGCCTTGAAGCCGCATTCCCAATGTCTGCGATCTCTTTTCTGGAGATCCCATAGGCCCTGGACATATGCTCACTGGCCTCCTCAAGTTGAGGGCCTACTGGTTTGCCACCAATGTTTCTTCCCTTCTTCTGGTTCTCCCTCATTCGGGATATCTGCATCTTCATGGCATCAAGCCTCATCTTGTATGCGAAGGCCTTCTCGCTGGGTAGAAGCTTGTCCCGATGGAAGTTGGACTCCACCATGGATATGATCGCCTCATCTTTGGACATCTCCTTCACTTCGCAGATGACCCTGTCCATGCCCAGCTTCTCGCAGGCAAAGAGCCTTCTGTGTCCGGAGACGACCTCGAATCTGCCGCCTTTCATCTTTCTCACCAATATCGGGGTCATGAGTCCCTTGGCACGGATACTCTCAGCCAGCTGATCCATATCCCCATCGTCTACGACCTTGAATGGATGATCCGGGAATGGATCTATCTTATCCACCGAGATCTCCCTTATCACCCCTTCTTCGGAGGGCGCTCTTATATCTTCCTTCTTCGGCATGATTCACCTCCTTCAGTTCTCCAGCGCTTCAGCTATCACACTGTCGAAGTGGCTCTGACATCTCTCGGAATGATCGATAAAGCTGTCCAGGAACAGCTCGTAGATATCATCCCTTCCCGAAGCTGCCACAAGAGCCATCTTCGTATACATTTGATCTGCACCTATGAGGGCGAAGGTGATGGTCAGCATATCCACCGCCTCCATATACTTGTCGTCGATATACAGCCTCATCATCAGATCCAGTAGTATCTCGTCCTCATCGTGTTCGAAAGCATACTCCCTGGCAAGATCGAACCCGTAGGCCGCCTGTCTTCCAATATCATCTATCAGTGGACAGACAGAATCGGGGTTTACTCCTTTAGCAATAACACTCATTGTCTCTTCCCTTGTCATAATGATTCCTTTCCGGCATGTCGCCTTCTCTTTATGGGCAAAACAAAAAGGCCAACCTCATGGCAGGCCCATGTATCTGTTGCCTTTGCGCAGGCAATCTCTATTCTACGAATTTGATCAGAAGGTCATCGATGAGATCGGTCCTTCTTCCCTCACTGATCAGCTGGTTCTTCAGTTCTATCAGGCTCATCACTATTATCCTTGCCTCGTCGTATGTCAGTTTGTACTTGGTCATTGATCCATACCTCCCTTTCTATCTGAATGATAAATGATATTATCATGCGCGTTAAGGCTGCGATCCCGTGGAACGAATCATTTCCATTTGTCCAGCCTGCCTCAACTTCGGCTCTGGTCATTTTGGGATTCTCCTCACTATTTTCCTCACGTTTTGTGTTTTGTGTGCGGTTATACGGTGATTATATGCCGTTTTTGGACATGAAAAAGAGGCCCGAAAAAGGCCTCCAAAACGGCTGGAACCGTTGAAATCAAAAGGGAGTAGCAGATGGACCTACTACCCCCTTGGCGTGGTGGAGATGACGAGAGTCACATCTTCACTCTCCCTTGCAATCACACGCTTTCAGCTGAAGCGCTTGCAATTCCTCACTAACTTTAGTGAGGAATTGGGTATCTGACGACCACCGAAAGCATCTGAAATGCGTTACCCTGTGTATGCGTCCTCGGCAGAATTCGAGAAGTCCTGTTTATCAAGCCACTCTTTTTCTTCATCTGTTTCCAGAATATCTATTCTCTCGATTTTAAATCTGACAGGACGGGTGCCGTCATTACAGCATGCAATCATCATGCGGTCATCATTTGACAGTCACCTTGCAGGTCTTCCAGATACCGTTGATGGTCTGAACATAAATGATGGCTGTGCCCTTGGATTTGGCTGTTACCTTGCCTTTGGCATTTACTGCAGCAACCTTAGGATTATTACTGATGAATCTCAGCTTTGCAGCGTGACTTGTTGCAAGAGCCTTGCTGCTGTTAACCTTGCTCACACTTGCCGCTATAGTTGCAGTCTTGCCTTTCTTCAAGCTGTATGCCGTCTTCTTCAGAGTCAGGTTCTTAGGATTAGTGTAGCCTCCCCTGACATTACCCGTGAAGAAGTGACCGACAATGCTTGTGGCAACTGTCTTATAGCCGCCAGCAGACTTCTTCTGTGCTGCCACATAGAACTTGTATGCCGTGTTCTTGCTGAGCTTGGTCTTTGTCCACTTGAGGGTCTTACCGTTTACGGTCTTGACTTTTTTGAGGACATAGGTTTTGCCCTTATAGTTGCAACTTGCAAGGTAGATGACATATCTGTCTGCGCCCTTTACCTTGTTCCAGGAGATATTGGCTGCCGTCTTTCCCTTGGCGATGGCCTTGGCAACAAGCACAGGTTTCGCAGTAGAGGTCTTCTTATCTGGAGTTGGAATCGGCTCCGGGGTCGGCGTTGGCGTTGGAGTCGGCGTCGGTGCTGGCTCCGGCTTGGGATCGAGCTTCGGAATGCTCTCTGTCTTTGTGGCACCGCATACTGTGCAGGTGTATGTTTTTTCTCCTTCAGCTGTCTCTGTGGCTTCTTTCGTCACTTTTCCGGAATCCCAGCTGTGATTTGCCTTTTCAACATGCGTTTTGTCGTTATCGCAAACTCTCTGATGCTGCGCATCGTCGAGTTTGGCCCACTCGCCGTATTTGTGGCCGAGAGCTTCTTCGGTCTCTATTGTCTTTGTCTGCACCTCGAAGGCCGCGTTCTCGAACTTGTCTGAGGTGTATATCTTCACACCCTTCTCCTCACATGTTGCCGGCTTGCTCTCTTCAGTGGTCTCTACGGTCTCGAACTCAAAGTGCTTCCCGTCGTTTTTGCATATCCGCATAGCAGTTACCTGACTGTTGTCATCCTCCCAGGTATATGCCGGATTTCTCCAGCTGTGATCCTCCCATATGGCTTTGATCCTCGTATCTGCCGTAACAGTGATTCTGTCTCCCGGGTCCATAGTCTCAGAAGGATCGTCTCCTATGGTAACTTCCCATGCATCGAACTTGCATTTATCTTCCGGCACCCCAAAGGTATCGGCAGGTGGAAGTTCATATTTGCTTCCCGCCTTGACTTTTTCCTTCCTCTTTTCTCCCGTTCCGCCGTTGGAATCAAAGGCAATGTTGACTGCTGCCACTATGCTGAAGGATTTCGTAGCCTTTCCTACTTCATAGTTTTCACTTTCCGGAATCGTGGCTCTTACAACATAATTGCCCGGCTCGTTGGGAACAGTCTCGGTATAAGTACTGTCATCGGCGCCATCCTGTTTATACTCAAAGCTTGCTTTGTCAGCACCGTAATCTGCAGTGACCTTAGGTTCATTTGGATCTTCGGTCTCTACCCAGCCTTCTATGGATACATCGACTCTGTTCTTTGCCTTATTGATGGTAAAGTTCTTGTCTTGCGTACCGCTTGTAAAGTTCTTTTCTTTGCTTGTTATCTTGGCAACAGCAGTGCCGACGTTGATGTTCTTATCGTAGCTTACTTCATACTCTGAAGGATCGAGTGTGAATATAATCTGCTCGTCGCCCTCTCCTGTTGTCAGAATTCCCGTAACTGCAGGCTGGATCTCATCACCTGTATACTCGGTTTTTTCGGGATCCAATGTGAATGCCACTTTGCTGAAATCAGCCTTTTCTATCGTGACCTTAATGGACTTCGGCGCAAGGTCGTTGTACCCCTCATCGCCCTTGACCATGTACCATACGTAATACTCGCCTGCATCTGTGCCTGATGGCAATGTCTCGGAAAAGTCTCCCGTTGCACCGCTTTCATCTCCCGCTGCATAAAGCATGGTGCCACCGCTTGCCTTGCCTGCGGTTATGAGTTCCTGTGCCTGTCCGTTGTAGGTAAGTGTTTTGGTCTGCGGCTCAGCTTCGATCTTTGCATTTGGATTGCCCTGGTAGACTGTTTTTGTATCGGTATATTCCTGACCGCCCAGGCTTACCTTTGCCGTGTATACAGTCTTGGCAGCTTCTTCATCTGTAGCAGGCATTTCTTCCGATGTGACTGTAGCGTTCATGGTTTTTACATGACCGCAGACGCTGCAGGTGAACTTTGCTGTTGCCGATTTGTAATCTTCGGCCCATGTCCACACAGGCTCCCCGTATGTGTGTGCTTCCTTGACAGATGTCGCCGCTGTGCAATGTGGGCAGTCTTTGATATGTTCCTCATCGCTGTCATCTGTATAACTTGCATGCTCGTGCTTGCATGGCTCGATCAATAGTTCAAGAGGCGTATTCTCTCTTCTGCACCACTCCACTCTCTTATCCTTGGCTGCGATCTCCGTCTGCTTCGTAAGGTTCTTGACGCAGCTGCTGTAGCCATCAGCATCCTGCAGCACGACTTCTTTTCCTTTCAGCAGCGCCTTGCCCTGATTGTATTGTCCGTTTTGATGAACCTTGACTGTGCATGGGCCTTTTACAGTGATCTTCGCTGTCTTTCCAAGATCAACGCCTCCGATTACGGCAACGCTATAACCCTGGCGGGTGGCTTCCGTATAGGAAGCATCGATCACACCGCCATTCAGATTGATCGTGCCTGCGAAGTAGGAGTAGTCCTCCCTGCTGTACGAGTAACCGTAGTTAACACTGCCGCCTGCGCCTATGGCAGCTCCGTGATACATGAAATAAAACTTGTTTCCGTCATCGATCATCTGGAAATCCGGTCTTCCGCCTATTGCCGTGACATCTCCTCCGTTGATCGTAACATTGACGGTGTTATCGTTGTCGGTACACCTCATGCCCGTGCCTATGCCGGCACCGCTGATACCTGTACGTGCTTTGACAGTTCCGTCATGGATGACGATGGTTCCGGATCTACCATATTCACCGCCGCCAATGCCTGCGGCACCATCGGCACCTATGGCCTCGACATTTGCATTGCCTCCAATGGTTATGGTTCCGCCATCCTTGGTGTAGCCACCGCCGATTCCTGCGCCGCCTTCACCTACCAGATACTGATCGTCATCCGACTGCTTTCCGCCGATGGCCTTGACCTTACCGCTTCCGATAGTAATGGTTCCGCCGCTGGCTTTATCGCCGCCGCCGATTCCTGCAGCGCGGTGACCTCCACTGGCTGTTACATCGCCGCCGAAAATATCTATTTTGCCGCCGGTCTGGCCGTCTCCGCCACCGATTCCGGCTCCGTAATATGAGTTGCAGCGAGCATCGACCGTACCGCCATCGATCCTGATGGTGCCCGGATTGCTTGTTTCGCCTCCGTTGCCGCCGCCGATTCCTGCAGCCTCAGTTCCTGCCTTTGCGATTACTTCGCCTCCGCTGATAGTTATATCTCCACTTGAACCGTAATCTCCACCGCCTATTCCTGCGCCATAGTCTCCGCCTGTTGCGGTAACTTTGCCGCCCTTAATAATGGTGGTGCCGCCGCTGGCTCCTCGGCCGCCGCCGATTCCTGCACCGCAGTAGCCGCCACCAGCGGTGATCGTACCGTCATTGATGGTGATTTTTCCGCCTGCTTTGTTATATCCACCACCGATTCCCGAGGCGTTCTTTCCGCCTGTTGCGGTGATTGTGCCGTTTTCTATGTTGATAGTGCCACCGGTTCCGTCATATCCACCGCCGATTCCTGCACCTTCAGATTCGCTTTTTGCAATGACTTCACCACCTCTTATGTTGATGGTGCCTGCGCCGGCTCCCTGGCCGCCGCCGATTCCCGCGCCGCCGTCTTTACCTGTAGCTGTAACCTTGCCGCCTGTGATGGTGACATTGCCTCCGTTGCCGCCGTCACCGCCACCGATTCCTGCGCCGTCTCCACCGCCTGTGGCTGTAACTTCGCCGCCTGTGATGATTATATTGTTGACTTCCCTGTCATTACCGCTTCCGATTCCGGCGCCGCCGTCATCGACACTGTCTCTGCTGGTAGCGGTGACCTTACCACCGTAAATGAGTATGTCACCGCTGGCTCCGTAGTCTCCGCCGCCGATTCCTGCAGCCCAGTAACCGCCGTTGGCTGTTACATCGCCACTGTATATCTCAACTCTTCCGCCATTGCCGTATTCTCCGCCGCCGATACCGGCTCCGTTGTTGTAGCAGGTAGCAGTAACCTTGCCGCCGTAGATCATCGTTTTTCCACCATGGCCATTGTAGCCACCGCCGATTCCGGCTGCATCGTTTGCACCGATTGCCTTGACTGTGCCGCCATATATGCTTACGTTACCGCCGTTTCCGTAGTCTCCGCCGCCAATTCCGGCTGCATCGTCACCCAAAGTGTAAGTGTCGGCTGTCACGACACCACCGTAGATGTTTATAGTGCCGCAGTCACCGGCTTCATCATTGGATCCGATAGCCGCATTGTCGTTGGTATCTGCATCACAATAGAGCTGGCCGCTGCCGCCCGCCTGACTGTAGATGTTAAGCGTCGTTCCTTCAGGCACGTTGATACCGTCCTTACAGTAAAGTCTCGCACCATCCAAGAGGATGATGTTTGCCGTCTGCCCTGCGGTCACGAAAGGCCTGTTGCTGTTTTCCACGTTACCGCTTACAACATACCAGCCTCTCAGCTCCTTTGTGGCCGAAGTAAATGAGACGTAGTCTGTGCAGGACTTGGTTTCCGAGACCACCTGCGATCCGTCCCAGCTCCTGCTGACGTACTCTATGCCGCCTGCACCAAAGGAATTTACCGGCGTCAGTCCCACCAGCATCCCAAGTGCCATCACCGCTATCAATACAGCTTTTGGAAGTCTTGTTTTCATCTATCTTTAACCTCCCGATATATTCAAGATATCATATAATCGCTATTTATGTATTATTCATTTTTTACTATTAAAAATATAATACACATCCTCGGTTGATAGTGTCAACTTATTGTGGAGTTTTTGCTTGACTCCTAATGTTTGTTTAATTGCGCTCGTTTAGGCCCGCCCTGAGATTCTCTCGTCTGAGTCCACAGCCCACCCCGACTCGCGCATTCTTAACAAAAGATATCTGATCGGCATCGTCCAATCTTCTTAATCAGTTGCTGAGTGCCGCTTGTAGTGTCAAATACGTAGCTGTCTCTCATGTCATTTATCCAGCTA
>Ga0256406_1003694_pt1 | contig 18578 bp, 16 predicted proteins | sample RumenRJG_03DNA_FD_185986 | JGI IMG/M metagenome (GOLD analysis project Ga0256406, IMG submission 185986) | Bovine rumen microbial communities from Lethbridge, Alberta, Canada - RJG_03 | ecosystem: Host-associated > Mammals > Digestive system > Stomach > Rumen | place: Canada: Alberta | collected...
CCAAGCATTTGCAAAGTCTTCAGGTTGCTTGCATCAAAAGAACCCGCCGCGGGGCGGGCAAGTTAAGAGGCTGCCACACTATCTTAGTGCGACAGCCCCTTCGATTACTTTGATTTATTTGCGGCTACTTCTCAGAATCTTCCTCGGCCTGCTTGGCCTTGAGCTCGGCTTTCTTAAGCCTTGCTGTGTTTCTCTCGGCCTTGGCTTCGGCTTTGGCCTCTGCCTTTTTAATCTTGGCCTCGGCTTTGGCTTCGGCCTTGGCTTTCTTGGCAGCAGCCTTATCTTCCTTAGACGTGGCCTTGGCTTCGGCTTTGCCCTCTGCTGCGCCGTTTCTGTCTGCGCTATTTTCCACATCCACCAGAGGCTCAGCAATCATAGGAATGTTATCGAGGGCGTGGAAATATCTTTCGTGATTGGTGTTGTAGCGAGACATGTAATCCTCGTTATTGCTTACGTGTAGCTCGTGTACGTAGGAGTGCTCGTTTCCGAAAATCTCGCTGTTATCGCGCTCGAGTATGTAGACAGCTATGTCACTGCACTTATCCGAGATGTGCTCGAGATTCGTAAGTATGCTCTGGAAGTGTATGCCTAAGAGCGCGTCACAGAGGTGGTTTACCATTCTGTATACGTGGCGGGCGTTCATCTCCTCGACCAGATCGTCTATAACCTCCTCGAGAGGCTCTACCATGGCTGCAAGAGTAGAACTCTTAGATTTGTATGCTCTGGCAGTGATGTCCAGTATCTCATATATAGCATCGAAGGCAACTTCGAGTTCTTTCATCGCTGTAGGAGAGAATGTCTTTCCGCCGGCTCTCAGAGACTCTATGTCCTCTGAAATATTGTTGGCAAGGTCTCCGATTCTCTCGTAGCAGATAAGAGATTTGAGTGTGTAGTTCTGCCTCTTTGTGTCACTTTCCATAGTGACATGAGGGGAGAGCGATACAACGTATTTGTTGGCGGCATCCGTCATGCTGTCCAGCAAATCCTCTCTGGCCTGAATCCTGTCGGCACGCTTCGGATCGTATTCGAAGATTTGCCTGACTGCAGCGTCGAAGTTGTGGTTGGCGATTTCGCTCATCTCACATACAACATGATCCACCTGATCCAGAGCCAGGGCAGGTGTGTCGAAGAAACGCTCATCGAGTGCATCGAGGGCAGCCAGAGCGCTCATATCCTCATCATCAATAGGTTCATCCTTAACCAGTGCGCAGGTGATGCGCTCAAAGACTCCGGTAAGAGGAAGCAGAACCACCGCAGGAACAAGTCTGAAGATTCCGTGGATGTTAGCAACGCCTCCGGAATTAAGCGTAGATGTCCAAATCTCGTCACTGATAAGCCCCGTGGTTCTTCCGATAAATACAAGAAGGAAGCAAAGGATGGCGGCAAATACGTTATATACGATATGTACAACCGCTGTGCGCCTCTGATTCGGTTTGGCACCTATGCTGCTTACGAGGTATGTGGTGACGCAGTCGCCGATGTTAACACCGATGATGACGGTAAACACGGCGCTGAATGTAACGCCGACCGAGCTCGCAATCGACTGTATGATACCTACAACCGCGGAGGAACTCTGTACGATGCCGGTGACGACCACACCTGAGAGGAAGCCCAGGAAATAGTTGTTCTCAAACGCAACCAGCAGGTTGGAGAGTGACTCACCGAAGCCTGAAACGACGTTACTCATGTAAATAAGACCCATAAAAAGAATGCCGAAGCCGCAGGCTACAGAGCCCGCAGTCTTAGAGGCACTGGTCTTTACAAACATTATGAAGATAATTCCTATAACCAGGGCCAGAGGCGCGAGGTTATCTGCTTTGAAGAAATAGAGAGGACTGTCCATTCCGGAACTTACGTCCATGAGTCTGATAATCTGTGCGGTGATGGCCGTACCGACGTTGGCGCCGAGCACTATGCCGACAGATTGGTGAAAGGTGAGAAATCCCGCTCCCACAAGACCTACCGTGATAACTATTGTTGCGGTAGAACTTTGAATAATACAGGCCACGAGCATGCCGAGTATGAATCCCATATACGGCTTGTTGGTGACCCTGGCCAGAGCCTCTCTCATGGCTCCGCCGGATGAACTCTTGAGTCCGTCGCCCATGACTCTCATGCCGTAGAGGAACATGGCGAGGCCTCCCAAGAATGCAATTACGTTGTAAAAAATTGCCATATAAAACTACTTCCTTTATATCCCTATAATTTCTTATCCAATTTTCTCCAGATATATTATACGAGGGGTCAATGTCAAATACAACAAAAGCCGTGTCTTTATTCAACAAAAGCCGTGTCTTTATTCAGCCAATAACAAAAAAGAATACAAAATGTGCGGTTGACTTATTCCTACCTAAGTGGTAGGATTTGCGAGGACGATAAGATTACATGCAGCATTTTGCAGTGAAAGGAGAGATCTTATGATGGTATCTACCAAGGGCAGATATGCTCTGACCGTAATGGTGGACCTGGCCAGAAATGCGGGAGACGGATATGTTTCTCTTGCGGATATTGCAGAAAGAGAAGAGCTTTCGATGAAGTATCTTGAGAGCATCATTGCAATCCTTAACAAGGGCGGCATGCTGATGAGCCTTCGCGGTAAAAACGGCGGATACAGGCTTGCCAGAGATCCTAAGGATTACAATATCAACGAGATACTGCTCCTGACAGAAGGAACTCTCGCTCCCGTTAATTGCATCATGCAGGACGGCGTGCACTGCGAAAAGGCTGCGACCTGCAGCACTTTGCCTCTTTGGGCGGGGCTCGACTCGGTAATTGAGAATTACCTTTCGGCCATAACGCTGGAGGATGTAATAAACGGAAACAGAAAGAAAATGCTCGGTGACTACTGCGAAAACTGCGAGGGCAATTAGTAAGTCGCCGAAAAAATAACGCAAAAGCGGAGGGATGAAATGAGAGTATATGCTGATAATGCAGCAACGACATATATGAGCGAGGCAGCTAAGGCCAAGTTCATCGAATGTCTGGATAACTACAACGGCAATCCAAACAGCCTGCACTCGGACGGACAGAGGACTCAGGAAGTACTCGATGAAGCCAGGCAGATTGTAGCGGACTGCATCAACGCAGCGAAGGCAAATGAGATTTACTTCACATCCGGAGGCTCAGAGGCTGACAACCAGGCGCTTATAAGTGCTGCAAGAGGTCTTGCACCTAAGGGAAAGAAACATCTCATTACAACGAATATAGAGCACCACGCCATACTGCATACCATGGCCAAGCTCGAAAAGGAAGGATTTGAGGTCACATATCTCAAACCACAGAAGAACGGCATAGTAGATGTAAAGGATGTCGAGGATGCCATCAGAGAAGACACGGCACTTGTGAGCATCATGTTTGCCAATAATGAGATGGGTGCCATTCAGCCGATTCCTGAGATAGGAGCGCTTTGCAAATCCAAGGGCGTGCTCTTCCACACGGATGCCGTTCAGGCAGCGGCTCACATTCCTATCGATGTGCAGGCCATGAACATAGACATGCTCTCGATGTCTGGACACAAATTCCACGGACCTAAGGGCGTAGGAGTGCTGTATGCAAGAAACGGCATCAAGCTCATAAACGTAATTGAAGGCGGAGCCCAGGAGAGAGGAAAAAGAGCGGGCACGGTAAACGTACCGGCTATAGCCTCGATGGCAGTGGCCCTAAAGGAAGGCTGCGACCACATGGAAGAGAATGCAGCCAAGGTAAGCGCCTTAAGAGACCGCCTGATAGAAGGCCTTAAGGACATTCCATACTCGCAGCTAAACGGAGACCCTGTAAAGAGGCTTCCGGGAAATGTCAATTTCTCGTTCGAGGGAGTGGAAGGTGAGAGTTTGCTGCTTCACCTCGATATGTACGGCATAGAATGCTCATCGGGTAGCGCCTGCACGAGCGAGTCGCTTGACCCGTCGCACGTGCTGACCGGCATGGGAGTTCCGGTAGAGGCCGCACACGGATCGCTGAGATTCAGCTTTGATACAGAAAATACGGAAGAGCAGGTTGATTACGTAATAGAGAAAGTGCACAGCGTCGTAGAGCGCTACCGCGCGATGTCACCGTACTGGGAAGACCTCGAGAGCGGCAAACGCGAGCACTGCATTCCGGAGCATATGTAAAGAATACTTTACATTTATGAGAAAGAGGTCTTATAGAGTTGCTTATATGACCGACAATGATAAATCATGTAGATGTTTTAAGGAGGAGACGATAATGTCACTGTATACGGATAAAGTAATGGATCACTTTGAAAACCCGCGCAACGTAGGCGTAATTGAAAACGCCGATGCGGTAGGAGAGGTCGGAAATCCTCTCTGCGGAGACATCATGAAGATGTATCTTAAGATAGATGATGATGTCATCACCGACATCAAGTTCAAGACCTTCGGCTGCGGCAGCGCGATAGCCACAAGTTCGATGGCAACAGAGCTCATCAAGGGAAAGACACTCGATGAGGCGCTTGAACTTACCAATAAGGCTGTCGTAGATGCGCTGGACGGTCTTCCTGCAAGGAAGGTGCACTGCTCAGTTCTCGCAGAGGACGCCATCAAGGCGGCTCTCGTAGACTACTACGAAAAGACAGGAAGAGAAATGCCTGAGAGCCTGGTGGGATTTGAGCCTCACGAGGACTAATCTTCACCTAACCTTAACATTGACGCCATATGCTATGGTACAATGTTTCGGGGCTTGATGGGATAATAGAGATATTAAAATAGAGGTATGAAAAAGTATGGGAAATAAACGAGTTATGAAACTCGCATCAAGAGGGAAAAGATTCGGGGCGTATTGCATTGACGCAATAGTTCCGGTCTTTAATTTGATTTTGATGTTTATAGCTATAGGAATTTTTTCGTCGGGATACGGCAGACGCTACGGATACGGAAATAATTTCGGATACGGCTGGGGCAACGGCTTCGGTAACGATTACGGTAACGGGTTCGGCAACGGCTACGGATACGGTTATGGATACGGCGGAGGCAGAAGTGCTGTGGCAATTGCCATCATTATAGGGATTATCACGCTGCTTTTCATCGCATACATGGCAGTGCAGCTGATATTCTTCTCAAAGTCCAAGACAATGGGAAAGGCCGCGCTGGGGCTTCAGGTCATTTCAGCGGAAGACGGAAAGCCTATAGGCTTTTGGAAGATGATACTCAGAGAGTGGATAGTTAAGAGAGCCTCGGCATATGTCTTCTATCTCGGTTTTATCTGGATACTCATAGACGATAAAAACAGAGGCTGGCACGACAAGATACTTGACACATATGTGGTCGATTTAAAAGAGTCGAGCAAACTCAAGACAAGCACTCAGGCAACTGCAGCCAAGCCGCAAGATGCACCTGCACCTGTTCAGGAGATTGAGCCGGAGGAGCCGATGCAAATCCCTGCAGTTCCGGCTGTCGACGAGACAATAGACGTAATGCCGGCAGAAGATGCACCGGCTGAGGCCATAGAAGTAGAGGAAGACAAAAGTGCTGTGGAAGCCGCTGCCGCAATAGAGCAGGCAATTCCTGCGATAGATCAGGTGGTAAGGGACGCTGTAAAAACAGCGCCAAAGCAGTCATCAGTCAGCATGGCCATGAAAAAGGATGAACTCCTGGCAGCAGCAAAGGATGCCGGCGCAGAAGCAACGGATAAGATGACCAAGGCCGAGATTATAGAGGCCATCGAAAAAGTTACATCCAAGGAAACAGAAATAACACCGGAAAATAAAGATGAAGAAAACCTGTAAAGTTGAGAAAAAAGATTTACTCGTAAACAATATATACAAGATGACATTTGATGCCGGGGAGAGCGGATTCAAGCAACCCGGACAGTATGCAATGATAGAGGCCAGAGGCCGCAGAAAACCTTATCAGGTTTGCCAGTTTGACAGCAACAGATTTACAATAGTATTCCCGACAGACGATGATATAAGCAAGGACCTCTCCGAACTCAATATAGGAGATGAGGTCATAATCGAGGGAGGACTCGGAAGCGGATTTATATCCGATGCTGCACCTGACGAGGTATGCATAGTGGCAAACGGCATGGGCATCCCGGAGATGCTTGGAGTCGCAAGATCGCTTCTCATGCGCGGCAAGAGATGCAAGACCGTACTGGAGTATCCGAGCAAGCAGGATATCTACATGCTCGATTCCTTCAAGGATCTCGTAAATGAGATTGAGGTCGTTACCATTGACGGCAGCAACGGAAGAGAGGGCACGGCTGTCGACGTCGTAAAGAAGGATGACTATGTCCTGGCATCGGGCACGCTGGACATGCTAAAGAAGCTGGCCGATAAGGTATCCGAGGGTCAGTTCAGCCTGAGCAGCACCATACTCGCACATTCGGGTGACTACGACGACTGCTTCCTTGAGACCACAGAAGGCACCAAGAATTGCAGCGACGACGGCCCGGTATTCGATAAAAATGCAATCCTTTGGGAGATGATAACGGTATAGCCCGTAAAGCCGAGAGTATCGCATCCCCTCGGTAAGGATATATTTGTTGACAATCTCTTTATACAATAGTAAAATCATTGCGTTGCGAAAAAGCAGCGAAATTCAAACGACGTCAGGAGGTGAGACTAGAATATGGCACAGGTAATCGTCAGAGAAAACGAAAGCCTTGAGAGCGCTCTTAAGAGATTTAAGAGATCTTGTGCTCGCGATGGCGTCATGGCAGAACTCCGTAAGAGGGAGCATTATGAAAAGCCGAGCGTAAGACGCAAGAAAAAGTCCGAGGCTGCTCGTAAGAAAGCACGCAAGTACTAATCAGACTATTGATGCGAACTGAATGTCGGTTCGCATTTTTGTTGAATTGTCCTGGCGATTGGCGAGCCCCCGGGCGAAGACAGAGCCATGGAAATTCATACGCGAGGATTGTCCGTGAGAACGAGGCGATAGCGAAGTTCGAACGCTAACAATCTACCGCGAGTTATATTTTAAAAGACGCAAGGAGGACAACATGGGACTCAAAGAACAATTGATGGAAGACTATAAGGACGCCATGAAGGCTGCAGACGCCGTAAAAAAAGAGACCGTTAACATGGTAAGAGCGGCAATCAAGCAGTTCGAGGTAGACCAGAGGACCGAGCTCGAAGACGATGCAGACATCGTTAAGATCATCAAAAAGCAGGTCAAGATGAGAACCGACGCTCTGGCTGACTTTGCCAAGGCAGGAAGAGACGATATGGTAGAAGCCTACAATAAGGAGATCGAAATCCTCAAGGCCTATCTTCCTGAAGAAATGGGTGAAGAAGAGATTATGGCCAAGGTCAAGGAAATCGCAGACAAACTCGGAATCGAGGAAGGCATGCAGAACATGGGTAATCTCATGAAGAGCGTAATGGCTGAGCTTAAGGATAAGGCAGACGGTTCTGCTGTAAACAAGGCGGTCAAGGATTTCTTAAGCGGCGATAAAGAGTAAGATTTGGGCCTGCACATCAACTTATATCAAAGAGGGATTAATGGAATACAAACTCAATATACCTGATGAAATTAACATCCAAGGGCTCTTCGGTAACTACGATGCGAATATTCGCTCGGTAGAAAAATTCACCGGAACGGAGATGAACCTAAGGGACGGCGAACTTACCATAAAGGGAAGAGACCCTGAACTTGCCGCACGCATAATTGCAAGGCTCATAGAAGCTCTTTCTCTTGAGCCTGAGCTCGATTCTCAGAGGCTCAATTACCTTATAGAGATGGAAGCCGGCGGCAAGACCTATGACGAGAGGTCCACATCAAGAGATGTGGTCTGCTATACGCATACGGGAAAGCCGCTGAGACCTAAGACGCAGGCACAGAAAGAATACGTGGACAACATCAGGCAGGCGGATATGGTATTCGGAATAGGACCTGCGGGTACGGGTAAGACCTACCTGGCATGCGCCATGGCGATTAACGCGTTCAGAAATAAGGAGATAGAGAGGATTATCCTCACAAGGCCGGCCGTAGAGGCAGGTGAGAGGCTCGGATTTCTTCCGGGAGATATGCAGGAAAAGGTAGATCCTTATCTCAGGCCTTTATACGATGCGCTATATGACGTGCTCGGAATTGAGGCTGCAGCTAAGCTCAGAGAAAAGGGTGCAATAGAGGTAGTTCCGCTCGCTTACATGAGAGGACGCACACTCGATAATGCTTATATCATACTGGATGAGGCCCAAAACACCACGAGGGAGCAGATGAAGATGTTCCTGACTCGTATGGGCTTTAACTCCAAGGTAGTGGTCACGGGAGATATAACCCAGATAGACCTTCCTAGCGGCACAATGTCAGGCCTTAAAGAGGCACAGAGAGTTCTTAAGGGCGTCGAAGGTATAAGGTTCAACTACTTTACGGAAGTAGACGTCGTTAGGCACGAACTCGTAAAGAGGATTATCAGGGCATACGAGTCCTTCGATAACAAGAGCAAGGTAAGAAGCAGCACATCCAAGGGTAACAAGGTGAGCGGCAGATAATTGCCGACATATCAGATATAGAATGCATATCATTTACAGCGATGAAAACGACAGGCTGACGCCTGAAATATGGAGCATGATGCAGCAGGCCCTGGATAAGGCCGCTGAGTTTGAGCTAGGAGAAGAACTTGCCGAGTACGGCATCAGGGCAGAGGATGCGGATGCTGAAGTCGGAGTCACCATAGTTGGTGATGATGAGATACTCGAGCTTAACAGAGAATACAGGGAAAAGGATAAGGTCACGGATGTCCTGAGCTTTCCTCAGTTTGAGGACGCTGCAGCCGTTGCAGAAGATATTGCAAGGGACAAGGACGGTGCGTCGACTCTGATAGGTGACGTAGTTATTTGCTACGATCAGGCTCTCAGACAGGCTGAGGAGTACGGAACGGGAAAGACCAGGGAGATACTCTATCTTTTCGTCCACAGCATAATGCATTTGCTCGGATACGACCACGAAAATGAAGAGGATAGGGCACTTATGCGAAAGAGCGAGGAAAGAGTGCTGAATGCGATCGGAGTGAAAAGATGAAATCAGGATTTATAGGCATAATAGGAAGGCCGAATGTGGGCAAATCCACTCTGATGAATTCTATGCTAGGAGAAAAGGTCGCAATCACATCAGCCAAGCCTCAAACGACGCTAAACAGAATAACGGGAATCTACACGGATATGGATTATGCCGACGGAGAGGGCATCCAGATGATATTTTTGGACACTCCGGGCATTCATAAACCGCATAATAAGCTCGGAGCAGCCATAAATGAGACGGCTGTTAACACTTTGGGTGGAGTTGACGTTATACTGCTTATCGTCGACGGAACCAAGCCTTTCGGAAAAGGTGACGAAGCGGTGCTCGAACTCCTGAAAACCGCTGATTGCCCGCGTCTTTTGGCAATCAACAAGACGGATATGATCGGTCCTGATGAGTATCTTGAGATATATAAGACCTACGAAGAGACGGGAATCTTCGATGACATCTACGGCATCTCTGCTCTTAAAGGCGACAATGTGCGCATGCTGAGAGACAGAATTGCCGAATACATGAAAGACGGTCCTATGTACTACCCGGAGGACATCGCCACGAGCCATCCGGAGAGGTTTATAGTCAGCGAGATTATAAGAGAAAAGCTGATGCACTACCTCAAAGAAGAGGTGCCTCACGGAATATTCGTAGAGATTGAGTCCTTTAATGAACCTGAGGAAGAAGGCGGCATTACCGAGATAGGGGCCGTTATCTACTGTGAAAAGAAGTCGCATAAGGGCATCATAATCGGAAAGAACGGAAATAAGCTCAAGGGAGTAGGAAAGGCCGCTCGAAAGGAAATTGAAAGCCTGATCGGCGGCAAGGTTTATCTCAGCCTTTGGGTCAAGGTAAAGGAAAACTGGAGAGATTCCGAGCGCACCATAAAAAGCTGGGGCTATAAGGATGAATATTAGTGCGGAAGGCATAGTGCTGAGGCAGCGCAAAATAGCAAATAACAGGCGCATGATAGTTCTCTTTACGAAGCAGTACGGAAAACTGTCGGCTGGAACATCCATAAACGAGAGGGGGAGGAGCAAGGCGGCTCTCGCCCTCCGGCCTTTTACTTTCGCGGAATACGACCTTTTCAAGGGAAGAGAGGCATACAGCATCAATTCCGCGTCGGTTATAAGAAGTTTTTACTCAATCGGAGAAGACATAAACAGATATATGAGCGGTGCGGCTTTTTTGGAGTATCTCGAGAAGGTGCTCGATGAAGAAGTTGCTATGCCTGCTCTTTTTAATTTAAGCATTGAATTTCTGGAATCGATTTCCAGGGCCAAGACAAGCTCTGACACCCTACTTTATGCGTTTATAGTCAAATCTCTTCGCATGCTGGGAGTTATGCCGGAGATCACATGCTGCGTAAACTGCGGCAAGGAACTTGCCGAGATTCCGTCTCCGAGGATGTTTTCGGTAAGCTCGGGTGGGGTCATTTGCCCGGACTGTGCACTTGCGGAGGAACAGAGCGTTGCCGCATTGCTTTACAAGCCTCGCTTCGATATAATAGATGTGCTTCGTTATTTCGAATCAAAACCGCTTGCGACATTTGAAAAAATCGACTTAAAAGAGGATGTCGCAGATACGGTTCGCGATATTATATCTCAATACACAGAGCGCTATCTCGATGCAGATGTGCTCAGGAAGTCTAATGGACTGGAGGAGTAATTATGGAAATTAATCTTGAAAAAATCGAACTGGTAAAGGACAGAACAGGCTGCACTTATTCAGATGCCAAGGAAGCTCTTGAAAAGGCTGAAGGCAGCGTAGTTGATGCCATCATCGAAGTTGAAGAGAAGATGAACAAGGACTACGACTCCGTAACCGGCGGAAGCCTGAAGGACAGCCCGATCTTTGCAAAGATGAAAGAGATCGTAGACAAGGGCAATGTCTCGAGAATTGTCATCAGCAAGGATGAGAAGACAATCGTTAACTTCCCTCTGACAGCAGGAGTTATCGGAGCAGTTCTCGTGCCATGGGGAGCTATTCTCGGAATAGTTGCCGCTCTCGGCACACAGTGCAGCATCGACTTCGTAGATGAGAAGGGTGAAGTAGTCGATATCAACGGCAAGGCCGTAGGAATCTACGACAAGGCCAAGGGCGTTGTTAAGCACGGTGTTGACACAGCTCAGACCAAGCTCAACGATAAAGGCGTAGACACTGACAGTGCTACAGAAAAGATTAATGAAGTTGCTGATGCAGCCGCAGAGAAGATCGACGAGCTAAAAGACGCTTTTGAAAAGGGTGGTGCCAAGATTACGGAGGCATGGGACAGACTTGAGAAGAGCGGTAAGATCGAGGAAGCTATGAGCACAATCGAAAAGGCTATAAAGAAGGCCACAGAGACTATCAAGAAGGTTTCCGATGATGTGACAGAAGCTGTCAACAATCCGGAAAGCGGTGAAGCAGTAGTCGAAGAGGACTTCAATAAGGCCGCTGAAGAGGAGTTCAAGGACGAAGAAGATCTGTAAAATCTATTTAAAGCGAAAAGGAAGAACTATCACTTATGGCGATTGACAAAACAGAAATGCCTGCGCACGACAGAGTCGTGACCATGGAAAAGATTATTGCCCTTTGCAAGAACAGAGGATACATTTATCCGGGTTCTGAGATATACGGAGGGCTTGCCAACACCTGGGACTTCGGTCCTCTCGGTGTGGAATTCAAGAACAACATCAAGGATGCGTGGAGACAGAAGTTTATAAGGGAGTCCGGCCTCAATGTGGGGCTGGATGCCGCCATCCTGATGAACCCTAAGACATGGGTTGCATCGGGCCACGTTGGAGGATTCAGCGATCCTCTTATCGACTGCAGAGCCTGCAAGACAAGATACAGGGCAGACCAGCTCATAGAGGACTACCTCAAGGAGCAAAACCCCGATGAGGAGCCTATAGTAGACGGCTGGACCAACGAAGAGATGGAAGCCTTTATCAAGGAAAAGGGCATCAAGTGCCCGTCCTGCGGCAAATCCGACTTCACGGGTATAAGGCAGTTCAATCTGATGTTTAAGACTTTCCAGGGTGTCACGGAGGACTCCAAGGCTGAGATTTACATGAGGCCTGAGACTGCGCAGGGTATTTTTGTGAATTTCAAAAATGTACAGAGAACATCCCGCAGGAAGATTCCTTTCGGAATCGCTCAGGTGGGTAAGTCGTTCAGAAACGAAATCACGCCGGGTAACTTCATCTTCAGAGTAAGAGAATTCGAGCAGATGGAACTTGAATTCTTCTGCAAACCTGGTACGGAGCTCGATTGGTTCGCATACTGGAAGGGCTACTGTGCTAACTTCCTCAAGAGCCTGGGCCTCAGCGAAGAGTACACAAGGCTGAGAGACCACACTAAGGAGGAACTTTCGCACTACAGTAACGCCACCACGGACATCGAGTACCTCTTCCCGTTCGGATGGGGAGAGCTCTGGGGAGTTGCCTCGCGTACGGACTTCGACCTGATGGCACACCAGACTACATCGGGTGAGGATATGAGCTATCTCGACCCTGAGACTAACGAAAGGTATGTGCCGTTCTGCATAGAGCCTTCGGTAGGTGTTGAAAGACTCGTGCTGGCATTCCTTGTGGATGCTTACGATGAGGAAACTTTGACCGACGGAAACGGAAAGGAAGACGTGAGGACAGTCCTGAGACTTCATCCGGCGCTTGCTCCGTACAAGGCTGCAGTTCTGCCTCTTTCCAAGAAGCTCGAGGAAGTGGCTCAGCCGATTTACGAGGAGCTCAGCAAATACTTCATGGTCGAGTATGACGCATCGGGTTCCATCGGCAAACGCTACAGGAGAGAGGATGAAATCGGTACGCCGTTCAGCATCTGCGTAGACTTTGATACTGCAGAGGATAAATCCGTAACTATAAGGGACAGAGATACGATGGAACAGGTAAGAGTCCCGATCGATGAAGTCAGAGGCTACATCGAGGAGAGACTCAGATTTTAAAAACAAACAATCCCGGCGACGAGCCGGGATACATTCTTTTTTAAGAAAAGAATTAGTCGTTATTAATCAGGTATTTTTTAGGAAATATGCATTATTAGAAAAGGGGATAATCAAAAATGGCAAAGTACGTTTATTCATTTAACGAAGGTTCCAAGGATATGAGAAACCTCCTGGGCGGTAAGGGAGCAAATCTCGCTGAGATGACCAATATAGGGCTTCCGGTGCCTTTCGGTTTCACAATAACAACAGATGCCTGCAAGAAGTATTCCGATGACGGCGGAAAGATTGATGATGCTATCGTCGCCGAGGTATGGGAGCATATTGCAGAGCTGGAGGAAGTAATGGGCAAGAATTTCGGTGACACCGAAAACCCGCTTCTCGTTTCAGTAAGATCCGGAGCACCGGTTTCCATGCCGGGTATGATGGACACCATACTCAACCTCGGACTCAATGATGTGGCCGTTGAAGGACTTGCCAAAAAGACCGGCAATGACAGATTTGCCTACGACAGCTACAGGAGATTCATCCAGATGTTCGGCGATGTCGTAATGGAGATCAAAAAGTCCAACTTCGACGAGGTGTTTGACGGACAGAAGAAGAAAGCAGGCGTTGAATTCGATGTCGACCTGACCACCGACGACCTCAAGGAAATCATCAAGGGATACAAGGAAGTTGTCAGAAGAGAGCTCGGACGCGACTTCCCGCAGGAGCCAAAGGATCAGTTGCTCGAGGCTATAGCTGCCGTGTTCAAGTCATGGAATAACGAAAGAGCTATCCTCTACAGAAAACTCAACGAGATTTCCGATTCACTCGGAACCGCGGTAAACGTGCAGTCCATGGTATTCGGTAACAGCGGAAATGATTCCGGCACAGGCGTTGCCTTTACAAGAAACCCGGCAAACGGTGAAAACAAGCTCTTCGGGGAGTTCCTCGTAAATGCACAGGGTGAGGACGTAGTAGCGGGAATCAGAACTCCGCAGCCTATTTCCGATATGGCAGACACATTCCCTGAGGTGTATGAGAGATTCGAAAAGATCGCAGATACACTCGAGACTCACTATAAAGACATGCAGGACATGGAGTTTACCGTCGAGGACAGAAAGCTCTACATGCTGCAGACACGTAACGGTAAGAGAACGGCAGCTGCCGCAGTTAAGATTGCGGTAGATCTCGTAAAGGAAGGTCTTATCGATGAGGAAACTGCCGTTATGAGAATAGAGCCTGATCAGATCAATCAGCTGCTGCATCCTGTATTTGATGCGGATGAGCTCAAAAAGGCTGAGGCTGTTGCAAAGGGACTTCCGGCATCACCTGGAGCTGCCACGGGTCAGATCGTATTTAACGCAGACGACGCTGCTGAGTTTGCCGCAGACGGTAAGAAGGTCATCCTGGTCAGAGAAGAGACCAGCCCTGAGGACCTCGCAGGTATGGTAGCTGCAGAGGGAATTCTGACGGCCAGAGGCGGCATGACATCTCACGCTGCAGTAGTAGCCAGAGGAATGGGTAAATGCTGCGTTGCAGGTTGTAAGGAAATCAACGTAGATGAGGCAGGTAAGAGCCTGACCATCGGTGACAAGGTATACAAAGAGGGAGACAGCATCTCTCTTAACGGTACGGACGGAAGCGTATATGCCGAGGCCATCAAGACACTCGCACCGGAGCTCTCCGGAGACTTCGGAACAATCATGAAGTGGGCTGATGAAGCCAGAACTCTCAAGGTAAGGACAAATGCGGACAATCCTAAGGATGCCGCTCAGGGAGTTGCCTTCGGAGCAGAGGGCATCGGACTTTGCCGTACGGAGCACATGTTCTTCGAAGAGGAGAGAATTCCTAAGATCAGAAGAATGATTCTCGCAGATACAGAAGAGGAGAGAAGAGAAGCTCTCGCAGGACTGCTGCCTTATCAGAAGGAAGACTTCAAGGGCATCTACAAGGCCATGGGCGACAGACCTGTCACCATCAGACTTCTCGATCCGCCTCTGCATGAGTTCCTGCCTAAGACGGAAGAGGATATCAAGGAAGTATCCGAGCAGTTCGGCATTCCTTATGAGAAGGTCGTAAACAAGACTCTTGAACTTCACGAGTTCAACCCTATGCTCGGACACAGAGGATGCAGACTTGCAATCACATATCCTGAGATTGCCGAGATGCAGGCTGAGGCTATTATCAGCGCTGCCCTCGAGGTTAATAAGGAAGACGGACTCGATGTAGTTCCTGAGATTATGGTACCGCTGGTAGGTCATGTAAAAGAACTGTCATTTGTAAAGAAGGCCATCACAGAGGTGGCTGACAGGCTGATCAAAGAGGCCGGCTCAGACATGAAGTATGTAGTCGGAACAATGATAGAGGTGCCTAGAGCTGCTTTGACCGCTGATGAGATTGCAGAAGAGGCTGAATTCTTCTCATTCGGTACCAACGACCTGACTCAGATGGGATTCGGATTCTCACGTGATGACACAGGTGCCATCATTAAGGAGTATGTAGACAAGGGAATCCTTGAGAACGATCCGTTCCAGACCCTCGACCAGGGCGGCATCGGAAAACTCATGAAGATGGCAGTTGAAGGCGGTAAGAAGACCAGACCGAACATCAAGCTCGGTATCTGCGGAGAGCACGGCGGAGACCCTGCGACAGTTAAGTTCTGTCACGAAGTAGGACTCAACTACGTATCCTGCTCACCGTTCAGAGTGCCGGTGGCACGTATTGCCGCTGCTCAGGCAGCTATCGCTGAAAAAGCGAAATAAATAAAGATAATAGGTAATATCGGCATTTTCGAAAAAAGATAATAGGTAATATCGGCATTGTCAAAAAAGAGAAAAGTCACGCTTTTATTCTTGGTAAGAGTAAATATGCGTGACCTTTTGCATGATTTCGCCTTGTTATTCTTGTGTTTGCTCCAAAAATGTAAAGAAAACTTTACATGAAGTAGACGTAATGTAAAGATTACTTTACATTAATGACTTAAAAGTCACGTTTATTTCTTTGCTTTTGGGTGATAAGCGTGACTGTTTATAAAAAAGCGCATATTCTGTACAAAGGATGTGCGCTTTTGCATTCTGCGGATTTGTTACGCATCTTCAGCATTCAAATACTGCCGTTTTTACTTGCGTATTACTCACATGAATTAATAAGAGTTGTGTGAGAGGAAGAAATTCCACGCATTGGAAGGGGAGCCGTATCTGCCGGCGATGTACTTCAGGCCCCAGCGAATCTGAGTTTGCCCGTTCGTGTAGTAATCGCTTCCTTCAGATGCCATCTTGCTTGCAGGCAGGGACTGAGGAATGCCGTGGGCACCGGAACTTCTGTTGTGAGCATTAGGATTCCAGTGAGACTCTCTGTTCCAAAGATTGATAAGAGGCTCCAGCTCTCTGTCGCTCCAGCCGTAGTCAGGGAAGAGGGAAAGGGCATACTTTTGGTATTCTCCCTTCTGACCGCCCTCAATGATTGCGCTGATAGGAGTCTCCGTTGTGAGATCTGAGCTGGAGATATAGTAAGTATCCTCATCGATGGAGACTCTGCTCCATTCGTTGTTGGTAAGTCCTGTCCTTTGGACGAGCTGCTCTTTATCAAGGGTGCCTGCTGTATCGTAGGAATCATCAGGACCTGTCCTGTACTGCACCTCTTCCTTGGTCCAGACTATCTCGTCCACTTCCTCGACGAGGCGCTCCCAACACTTTTTAATCGCAACCTTGGTCTCGGCTCCGACCTGATCTCCTTTAACCTGCATTATAATGGCATACGCTTTCTCGGCTGTACGCATCAAAACATTGTGGCACGATGTCAGGAATACTCCGTAAAATGCCACCATAACACATAAAAGCTCCGCAAGAACAATTCGCTTTATCTTGCGACGCTTCTTCCGGGGCTCGTAGCGATAGTGTTTGCCCCTGGGATCGATATGTCTTTTGTAGTGTTTGCCTTCTGTTTCTATAACGTTCACCTCACAGTGCAAAACATACTAGGCGAGAATATAATATACCAAGCACGTAGGGAGGGCACGCTATCGTAATAAAAATTAAGATACTAATTATTGTCAAAAAAACATAATTAATTTCAAAATTTATTGTAAAAATCAACCAATCTGTTATATTAATAGAGTCAAAAATACATAATAATACATTGTATCTAATTGAGTACAATTTGCGATTAATATATAATTTGCAATGTATACGATTCGCAGTATATATGAGTGTATGTTTTTGAAATATTGCAATGTGTTGTTTTGTTAATCTACTAAGTATAAGGAGGCAATTAAATGCAAGACTATCTGTTATCTCACCTTTATTGGATAAGCCTTGTTGCTTCAATCGTGGCCCTGGTCTTTGCCTATATGCAGGCCAAGATTGTCCTGAACTCGGACGAGGGTACAGACAGAATGAAGCAGATTTCACAGTTCGTACGTACGGGAGCCAGCGCTTTCCTGAAGCGTCAGTATCGCACAGTTGTAATCTTCTTTGCGGTAATGTTCGTGGTTCTTTGCGGAATGGCAGCAACACATAAACTCACATGGTATGTGCCGTTCGCATTCATCACGGGTGGTTTCTTCTCGGGTATGTCCGGCTATATCGGAATGAGCATAGCCACAAGAGCCAACAACAGAACTGCATGTGCTGCTCAGGAGAGCCTGAACAGGGGACTCAGAGTTGCGTTCTCAGCAGGTTCCGTAATGGGATTTACCGTTGTAGGACTCGGACTTCTCGATATCTCGCTCTGGTACGCACTTTTAGACCTGGTATTTCATGAAAGCCTTGAGAACATCACGGCTGCAATGGTTACCTTCGGAATGGGAGCATCCTCCATGGCGCTCTTTGCCCGTGTAGGCGGAGGTATCTTTACAAAAGCTGCTGACGTCGGTGCCGACCTCGTAGGCAAGGTCGAGGCCGGAATCCCTGAGGACGATCCTCGTAACCCTGCCGTTATCGCAGATAACGTAGGTGACAACGTAGGTGACGTAGCCGGTATGGGAGCCGATCTCTATGAGTCCTATGTAGGATCGATGGTATCTACATGTGCACTCGGAGCTATCGCTTTCTTCTCATCCGGACTCGGAGTTAAATCCGTTGCTCTTCCGCTGCTCATGGCAGCTGTAGGAGTTATCTTCTCTGTAATCGGATCCTATTTCGTACAGACTAAAGAGGGTGCAAGCCAGAAGAACCTTCTCGCGGCGTTAAGACGCGGCACGAATTTCTCTGCCATAGCTACCGCTGTATTCTCATTCATTCTCGTATGGTGGCTGTTCGGTATGGAGTTCTATGGTCTCTATCTTGCAATCATTGCAGGACTTGCTGCAGGAGTTCTCATCGGACTTTGCACGGAGTACTACACTTCAGATACATATAAGCCGACTCAGAAGATCGCTGAGTCATCTCAGACGGGTACCGCTACGCTTATTATCAGCGGCCTCGGAACAGGAATGGCATCGACAACTCTGCCTATCCTCATCGTAGGTGCGGCTATCATCATCGCTTACTACTGCTCGGGACTCTGCCCGGTAGACGTTGCTAAGTCCAGCATCGGACTTTACGGCATCTCTCTCGCAGCTGTAGGCATGCTCTCGACTCTCGGTATCACACTTGCGACAGACGCTTACGGCCCGGTTGCTGACAATGCGGGCGGAATTGCCGAGATGGCAGGACTCGATCCTGAGGTAAGAGAGAGAACAGATGCCCTCGATTCCC
>Ga0256406_1003696_pt1 | contig 18574 bp, 18 predicted proteins | sample RumenRJG_03DNA_FD_185986 | JGI IMG/M metagenome (GOLD analysis project Ga0256406, IMG submission 185986) | Bovine rumen microbial communities from Lethbridge, Alberta, Canada - RJG_03 | ecosystem: Host-associated > Mammals > Digestive system > Stomach > Rumen | place: Canada: Alberta | collected...
TTCCTTGTGGATCAAGTCCGATTTATAGGTTCATCTAAAATCAGAAAATCTGGATTATTTGCTAAACTAATCGCAATTCCCAATCTTTGTTTCATTCCTAAAGAAAAATTCTTTGCTTTTTTCTTTCCAGTATTCTCTAAACCTACTAATTTTAGTAGTTCATCTATGCCATCAAGACTTGGCATACCTACTAATTTAAATTGTTCTATCAAATTGTCCTTTGCACTCATTTCTCCATAAATTGATGGAGTTTCAATGATTGCTCCCATTCTTTTTCTAACACTTGCTATATTTCCACTACTATTATTAGTTCCATAAATTGTGTAGTTTCCGTTTGTAGGCTCTTGTAACCCACAAATAATTCTAATAAGTGTTGTTTTACCTGCACCATTTTTTCCAATTAGTCCATATATACTTCCATTTTCAATATGAATATTCAAATGGCTCAAGGCTTTAAAATCTTTATATCTTTTTTCAAGATTGTTCGTTTCCAATACATATTCCATAATCTTTCTCCTTTCCAAATCAAGTATAAGATAAAAAGGTTAAGAAAATGGTTAAGAAAAAGTAAAGATTTCGTAAAGATTTCTTATCCATAGAATTTTAATTCGTACAGATAAGTTATGTGTTAGTTTTTTAATCACTCATTTTAAATCCTATTCCCCATACAGATTCAATATAATTTTCATCATTTACTTTTTTTATCTTTTTACGAATATTACTAATGTGGACTTTTAAAGAGCTTTCATCACAACAATCATCAGTATCAATACTTATCAAATCCAATAATTTATTTTTAGCCATTACTTGTGTTTTATTTAAAAGTAATTGTTTTAAAATAGCATATTCTGTTTTCGTTAAATTTATTTTTTCGTTATTTAAAAGTAAAGTATGATTATCATCTAATAATTCTAAATCTTTATACTTTAAGTTTTCTGTCAAACTAGATTTATTCTTTTGTCTTAATTGTACTTCAATTCTTGCTAATAATTCATTAGAATCAAATGGTTTCGTTATATAATCATTAGCACCTGCCATCAAACAATTCACTTTATCATCAGATGAAATTTTAGCACTTAATATAATAATTGGTGTATCTTTAACTTTTTCTATTATTTCTTCGCCATTCATCGCGGGAAGCATTAAATCTAATAATATCAAATCATATTTTTCTTTTTCCAATAATAATAAAGCTTCTGTTCCAGAATAAGCATTATAGATAATATAATTCTGCTTTTTTAATAGTTCTTCTATTACATTATGAATGCTAATATCATCTTCTACAATTAGAATTTTAAACACACCTTATACCTCCCTTACAAATTACTATTCTTCTTGCACCTTATTATATAACAAATTCATTTTTTTAACAACGCTCTGGAGAGTTTTTGCCTTTGTTTTTGTCATCTTTTTCCTCTTGTTCATCCCCAAGTATTTCGTGGTCATCATCATTGATTTTTAATTCTGCATTTATACTATCAAGTTTTCTTTGTTTATCTTTTAATTCCTGTTCTTGTGGAAATTCTTTTTGACTTTCTATTTTAGCATTTTTATTTATATGATTCCCATAAGACCAATAATATGAACCATTTGCTCCAATTATGATAATCAGTTCTGCAAGTTCTACCCATCTTCTTGCTTTTTCTGCCTCTGTTCTTAATTGTCCGACATGAGCATATATTGGAAAAGCCCCAATTACTCCTCCACACTCGCATCTTGGTGTTTTTCCTTTATTCCATATATTTATATCATTATACTGTTTACCACATTTTAAACATTTATTAACTGCAAAACTTCCCTGTATTTCAGCAACATTTTTTGACCCTGCAATAGAATGTAAATGATCTATATTAGTTGTTATTATTCCTTGTATTTTGCCTTCATTTTCTAATTCTGCAAGTTTCCTATGTGTTACAGTTGCACCATTATTAAATATAGGCTCTAAAAATGAGTTCCAAGCTGCTTTATAATACCTTTTAGGCATAGTTTTTAATATTATTTCTGAACTCATTTGTAGAACTGTTGGTAAATGCCAATGTTCAACATCTCCTATTCCAGAAGATACTGATACACCTGCTCCTGTTATAACAATTGTATAATTACTATTATTAATAAAACTTTTTAATTCTTCAATTTGACTATTCAATAGTATCAGCCTTTCAAGTTATTTGAAATTTCCTCTATCTTTTTATTGATAGAAATATATTGCATTATTTCTTCATCAGTTAATTCTTTTATAATACTTTCTATAAATATAATTGCATTTTTTCTTTTTTGGAGAATGTCTTTTTTTCCTTTTTCTGTAATTGTAATAATAGTCTTTCTTTTATCATTAGGATCTGTTTTCTTAATTACTAACATTTTATCTTGTAATGTATTTATTATTGCAGCTACTCTAGGCATTGTTATATTTAATTTCTCACTTAACTCACTTTGACTTACACTATCGTTATTAAGCAAATATAATAAAACTCCCGATTCTCCTTGTGAGATATTAGATGGCATTTTATCTACAAATTTTTTTCTATTAGTTAAGCTATTAAATATTTCTTCTGCCTTTTCATTATAGTTCATTTTTAATTCTCCCATTCAAAATTTCCTTTTCCTGCACCTAGTTCAAAATGATATTTTATTAAACCAACATTACTGCCTGTAAATATACCATTACTACATTCTATCTTTACTCTATTCCCATTTCCTATGAGCATAAAGTCTTGTTTGTTTAATGCTGTTGGAGCAAGTAAAGCTCCATCCACACCACTAATAAACCAAGATGGAATAATAGTACCTTCATATTTAGAAACATCTTCTACATTTTTTGACTTATGTGGAACGCCTTGTGTTTGACCATATCCAATAGCAATTATTCCAGTTACCTTTTTATTATCTACATAACTACTTACAGACCTATTAAATGTTCCACCAACCCACCAAGTATTTAATCCTAATGTTTGAGCATATAACATTATATCTGCTCCAGAATATCCTAATCTTTCATCTAAATTTCCACTCACATCTCCTGCAAGAATTATAAAGTTATTTACACCTTTAGCCATTATTAACTTCATAATACTACTTACACCTTTGCTATTATTAATCATAAGTTTCATATTAAGATTATAAGTTTTATTATTCAGTTCAATTCTTTCATTTATTTTTGCAATAATCTCATCGGATAAAGGTTTATCTGTATATTTACGAACCATGTGTCTTTTTTGCATAGCTTCTTTAAAATCCATAGCAATCACTCCTTAATTATTACTTAATACTATTAACTAATTTATCATATTATATTAATTTTGTAAAGATAAATACAAAAAAATTAGAAAGAATTTTAATCTTCCTAATTTCAATCTATTGTATATTTTTGTTCTAAATATAAAAATTTTGTGAACTTCTTGATAAATTATAATTTTTTTGTTCTAATACTTGTTAACAATACCAAAATCTTGTACACTAATCTTTCAAAGCAATTAAATCTGTTTTTTCGTATTTGTTATGTCCTTTTAAGCTCTTTTTGTATTTCCAACATTTAATAGCTTGTTCTAAGCTTTTATCTTTATTATCATTGAAGAAATCTCTTATATAAGTATTATACTCAAATTGCTTATCAATAGTTGTCTTGTTTTGCTTTTTATCTTCTAATATTTTATAATAAGCTTCTATTGAATCTTTATATGTCTTTCCTGAATTACTTTTTAACCATTTTTGAAACAATACATTAAAAGAAAAAGTCTTTCCTATTTGTTCCTTATAAAATGCTCTATGCTTTTCAGAACATACAAAATTATCTTCAATAATAGTATCAAGAGTTATTTTATCAACTATTTGAGTTCTTCTTGTATTATGATTTTCAACGATTCTTTCTCCTGTATTTAAAAATTTTGCAATTCTTTCAGTCAGTTCAATCTTTCCACCTGTTGTTTGCAAGTTATTCTTTTTACAAAAATCAATTAGTTCTTCCTTTAAATAATAATATTCTTTAAAAGTTTTACTATCAAGTTTAATACTTAAATTAGGTCTTTCACTCATCTAAATCTCCCCTATATTTCTTTATCCAACTTGTTAACAAGATAGTATAATCAACTCTGTCTGATATTATATCATAACAATAAAAATATTTGGTGGAATTTTACAAATTTTTTAACTTAATAATTCAATTACATCTGCAAAACCATTCCTATAATACTTTTCATTCCAATAATCTAAATACTCCATATAATTCTTATCAAGCTCTTCAAGTTGTTTTTTAACATATTTCTTATTCTGTTCAGGAACATTTTTTAGTATTCTCTCTGAAATTTCATCAAAATAAATACAATACTTTTTATCTTGAGGTGTCATCTCACAAAATGCAGTTTCTTCTCTAAATTCTATCCATTCTTTTAATAAATCATCTTTAACTTCTCTTAATTTATTCATCTAAAATACCTCCTAAACATATATTAATTCACTTATAACTAATCCTTCAGCTTGATTTTTAATAGCATTCATAGTTCCAACCCAATAAAGCATATTGGTATTTTTCATATCTTCAGTTAAATCACTTTTTTCTTTTAGTTGGTTAATTATTTGATTAACTCTTTTTTGAGCTGTTTCTTGTATTTCTTTTAGATGTTTAGTAAGAGTTCCATCCATTAACATTATTGAATATTCAGCCTTTTTATTTTCTTTTAAATACTTTAATCTCATCCTACCATATTTATTAAGAGTAACCTTTTCTTGCTTCGGTAATACTAAATTAGGAATATAATAATCTCCTTCTAAATGATATTCTATTCCTGTCTTTTCATCTATTATTGTTTCTTTTAACTCTTTATTCATAATATTTTCCTCCTATAAACTACCACATATTTCTTCAAATTTATCTGCTGTTTCATTTTCCATTTTTTGTGTTACTCTTACATAAATGTTATAAGTAAAATCAATACTTCTATGTCCTAATCTTTTTGAAACAGCCTTAATATCTGCTCCAGATTCAATTAATTTTGTTGCATGAGTATCCCTAAAATCGTGAAATCTACAAGGAATACCTAATTCATAATGTATAACTTTAAAGGGATATTTACAGCTATCTGTACCTTCATATACTCCATTTTTCTTTACAAATACAAAATCAACTTCTTCCAAATGTATTGGTATTTCAGCACAAGCATTTAATATTTTTATTTCTTGCTTATTGTTATATGGATTTATAACGACCTTTTTATAATGCTTCATATATGTATCTCCATAATTATTTCTATTTTCCTCTTGTTCTCTTTTATACTCTTTTAAAGCATTTAATAAAGTTTCTCCAATAGGAATTGTCCTATAACTTGTTTGAGTCTTACAAGTTCCAAAATACCATACAGTTGTCGAATTTCCACTTATGTGTCTTTTCTTTGTTCCACCATTTTGATTCTTTTTTAGTATGTTCTTATTAACTGAAATAGTTTTATTTCTAAAATCTATATCATTCCAAGTAAGTGCAAACACTTCTGCAATTCGAAGTCCTGTACAATATGCAGTTAAGAACGCATAATATACACAATGGTTATTTTTGAACCTATTAAGTATCATATTTATTTCCTCATTTGTTAAAATATGAGCTGGATCTTCTGGAGGAATATCATATTTAGGTAATTTAATTCCAATAGCTGGATTTACTTTTATAAAATCATTCTCATAAGCAAAAGTAAATGAACTTTTTATTACTTTCTTTATATTGTTAAGAAAATTTTTACTGAAAGATTTATCTACATACATTTTGTTTATAAAATCTTGCAATGTACTTCTAGTAATTTGAGAAATTTTATAATGACCAATATTTGGTTTTATATGATTTTTTGCAATACTGCTATATGCTTCTATTGTGTGATATTTGAGATTAATATGACAATGTTTTTCTAACCAATAATCTAATAAATCTGAATAACTCATATCGCTTGGTGTAAAATCATGACCTGTATTCATATACTCATTGAAAGCTTTTATTCCCTCCTTTTCTGCTTCAGCCTTAGTCCTAAAACCAGACTTACTTGCAAATTTTCTTTTACCATCAATCTTTGCAGTTTCAAACTTATATTGATAGTATTTGCCTCTTTTTTGAATTGTTACATTCGACATTTTACATTTATACCTCCTTCCACGAAGGTAAACAAAAAAGTGCTATCACGAATGATAACACTTTATATTTTTGTTTTCAGTTTGTTTGCAACCTGCAAAGTCTTTATTTTAGATAGTTTTAGAGATTTTGATTACTTGTATGAAAACAATTTGCAAACAAAATGCAAACAATTTGGGTTGTTTTCATATTTATGTAAATTTGTTAAATCTCTGAAAGTATTGATTTTATGCATTTCTTCCATGGCAATTCTTATATTTCTTACCACTTCCACATGGGCATGGGTCGTTTCTACCAATTTTGGGATGTTCATTTACTATTGTTCTATCAATTCCGCCTTCTTTTGGAGATATTTTACCATCAACCAATTCGATTGCAGAACTTTCGCTTTGTAATTTAGCATCAGTAATCTTGGCAGTTTCTTCTCTCTTTGCTCCTTCTTCTTTCTTTGTAACATGCATTAGCAATCTAACAACATCATATTTGATATCAAAAGTCATTTGTTCAAACATGTCTCCACCCTCTGTTCTGTATACAACAACTGGGTCATGTTGTCCATAAGCACGAAGACCAATACCATCTTTAAGTTCATCCATGTTGTCAATATGTTCCATCCACTTTTGGTCAACAATCTTAAGCATTACAACTCTTTCAAGTTCTCTTAATGAATCGCCAAACTTATCAGATTTATCATCATAAATCTTGTGTGCTTTTTCTTCTAATTCAGCAATTACATCTTCTGCATCATATTTGTCTTTATCTAATATATCAAGTTTTTCAATTCCAAATACATTGTAGCATTCTTGTTGTAAGCCTTCTTCATCTCTTGAGTAATTTGAAATGTACTTGTCAACAACACTTTCTGCAACTGTATCTATCATGCTATCAATATTTTCTTTTAAGTTAACACCATCAAGAACTTCTCTTCTTTGAGCATAAATAATTTTTCTTTGTCTATTCATTACATCATCATAATTTAATACGTTCTTTCTGATGCTGAAGTTTCTACCTTCAACCTTCTTTTGAGCATTTTCAACTGCTCTTGAAATTAATCTTGATTGAATTGGCATATCTTCTGAAATACCCATTTTTGTGTAAACTCTTTCAATAGTTTTTCCACCATGGATTTTCATCAAATCATCATCAAGTGCTAAATAGAATTGTGATTCTCCTGGATCTCCTTGACGTCCAGAACGTCCTCTTAACTGATTATCAATACGTCTAGATTCGTGTCTTTCTGTACCAATTATTTTTAATCCACCGGCGTCAAGAACTTTTTGTCTTTCATCCTCAATTCCCTTGTCATATTTAGCAACTAAATTTCTAAATTCTTCTCTTCTCTTGATAATTCTCTTGTCATCTGTTTCATTGTAAGCAGTTGCTTCTTCTATTTCTTCATAAGTATACTTCTTTCTCATTTCTTGCTTTGCAAGATATTCACTATTACCACCAAGCATAATATCAGTACCACGTCCAGCCATGTTAGTAGCGATTGTAACTGCTTTATACTTACCTGCTTGTGCAATGATTTCAGCTTCTTTTTCATGATATTTAGCATTTAATACTTGATGAGGAATTCTTTCTTTATCAAGCATTTTGCTTAATTTCTCTGATTTATCAATTGATACAGTACCAACTAGTACTGGTTGACCTTTTTCATAGCATGCTTTAATGTCTTTTACAACTGCTCTAAATTTTCCTTCAGCAGTTTTGTAAATAACATCTGGTTTATCTATTCTTATCATAGGTTTGTTTGTAGGTATTTCAATAACATCTAGTCTGTAAATCTCTTCGAATTCTTCTTCCTCTGTCATTGCAGTACCAGTCATACCTGATAATTTGTCATACATTCTAAAGAAGTTCTGGAATGTAATATTTGCTAATGTTTTTGATTCATCAGCAACTTTTACATGCTCTTTTGCTTCAATTGCTTGATGAAGACCATTATTGTATCTTCTACCATACATAATACGACCTGTAAATTCATCTACAATTAATACTTCGCCATTCTTTACAATGTAATCAACATCTTTTTTCATAATACCATGTGCACGTAGTGCTTGGTTTACAGCATGTACTAATTCAGAATTTTCCAAGTCATTAAAATTCTTTAGTCCAAATTCTTTTTCAGCTTTTGCAATACCCTTTTGAGTTAATGATGCAGATTTTGCTTTTAAGTCAATAACATAATCATATTTTTCGTTATCTTGTTCTTGCTCTTCATCTTTAACATCTTCTTCAACCAATGTTTTAGCTTCCAATTTGCTTACAAATCTATCGGCTTTCTTGTATATATCTGAAGCCTCATTTGCACGACCAGAAATAATAAGTGGTGTACGAGCCTCATCAATTAAAATACTATCAATTTCATCGATAATGCAATAGTTCAATTTTCTTTGAACTAATTGATTTTTGTAAACTACCATGTTATCTCTTAAGTAATCAAATCCAAATTCATTATTTGTACCATAAGTGATATCACAATTATATGCTTCTTGCTTTTCATTTGGCTTCATTCCACTAATAACCAAGCCTACTGAAAGGCCCAAGAAATTATATAATTTACCCATCCATTCACTATCTCTTTTAGCTAGGTAATCATTAACTGTAATTACGTGAACGCCTTCACCTGTTAAAGCATTCAAATATGCTGGTGCTGTAGCAACTAAAGTTTTTCCTTCACCAGTTTTCATCTCGGCAATTCTACCTTGATGCAATACAATTCCACCTATTAATTGTACATCAAAATGACGCATTCCCAATACTCTTTTTGAAGCCTCTCTTACAACAGCAAAAGCTTCTGGTAAAATGTCATCCAATGTTTTTCCGTTTTTTAATTGTTCTTTAAAATATGGAGTTTTAGCTTTTAATTCATCATCTGTTAACTTCTCCATATCTGGTTCTAATGCGTTGATTTTGTTGACAATTGGCATTAATCTCTTTACTTCTTTTTCACTATATGATTTGAATAATTTCATTTAGTTTCCTCTTTCTCTTTAAATAGTTATAAATGTACCCGTTTACTATATCACTTAAAATTATATTTGACAAGATATAAATGTCGAAATTTACAAAAAAATCTATTAACATTTTTTCGTTAATAGATTTTTCTTTATTTATAAACATTTTTGTTTACAACCATTTGTGATATTTTTTAATATACATACTCTTTACTACTTGTGCAATTACAGCATAAAGTGCAACAAGCAAAACAAGATATACATAATATACTGGTGGTAAGATTACATAATTGAAATCTTGAACTCCATTAAATATAAATGGTATAAATATTGTACAAGCAATTGTAATTATTGTTGCAGTAATTAAGAAATTGCTTGGTCTAGATTTTGTAAATGGAATTCTATCCGTTCTAATATAGTAAATTATCATTGTTTCAGAAACAATGCACTCTACAAACCATGCTGTTTGGAAATATGCTTGTTTTTCCATTGTGTTGTAACCTAGTACATACCAGAATATCGCAAATGCCAACACATCTGTAATTGAACTTATCATGCCCATAATTTGCATGAATTTTCCTAGATCTTTTGTGTCCCACTTTCTAGGTTTCGCAATAAATTCTTCATCTACATTATCATAAGGTATTGCTATTTGTGATAACTCAAAAACAAAATCTTGAATTAGCATTTGAATTGGTAGCAATGGTAAAAATGGTATAAAAATACTAGCAATTAGAATACTGAAAACATCGCCAAAATCAGAACTCAATGCAAGTTTCATATATTTTACAATGTTACCATATACTTTTCTACCCTCGATTACACCATTGTAAATTACATTCAAACTCTTTTCCAATAGAATAATATCACTCTTTTCCTTTGCAATATCTGTACCAGTATCCACACTTATTCCAACATCTGCGCTATTTAATGAAGGTGCATCATTTACTCCATCGCCCATGTATCCTACTACATGTCCGTTTTCTTTCAAAGCCTTTACAACACGCTCTTTTTGGATTGGGTTCATTCTTGCAAATATATCATATTCTTCAACAGCTTTTCTTAATTTAACATTATTCATTTTTTCAATGTCTTTTCCAAGAATAATTTTGCTGTCTATTCCAACATAATTGCATACACTCTTTGTAGCGTACTGGTTATCACCTGTAATAACTTTTGTAGTAATTCCAAGTTTTTTAAGTTTTTTAATTGTAACTTTTGCATCTTTTTTAGGTGGATCCAAAAATGCAATCAAGCCAACAAGTATCATATCTTGCTCATCTTCTGTAGTAAACATTCCATCATATTTTCTCTTTATAGCAAGAGCAATTACCTGCATACCGCCATTTGCAAATTCCATTTCTTTGTCATTTACTTTATCAATTATATCATTTGTCAAATTTACTTCTTTGCCATTTACTATAGCCTTTGTAGAAACTTTAAGAATTTCTTCCAATGCCCCTTTTGTAATCATCAAATGTCCATCATCATTTTCTACAACAACCGACATTCTTTTTCTCATATAATCAAATGGAATCTCATCAATTTTTTTGTACTCTTTAATATCAATTTTGTGTTCTTTTCCATAAGCATTTATTGCTCTATCAACAAGGTTCTTCATTCCAGTACTTAAAACACTATTTAAATAAGCACATTTAAGAACATAATCATCATCTTCGCCATTAACGTTTACATATTTTTGTAAAACAATATTATTCATTGTAAGGGTTCCAGTTTTATCAGTACAAAGCACATCCATTGAACCAATATTTTGAATTGATTGAATGTTTTTTACAAGGGTTTTCTTTTTAGCCAAGCTCTTGCTACCTCTCGTAAGGTTAACATTTACAATCATTGGAAGCATTGATGGTGTAATACCAACGGCAACAGAAAGTGCAAAAAGCAAAGCCTCTGTTACATCCTTTCTAATGAAACAATAAATAACAAAAACTGCTACAGAAATAACTGCCATATATCTAATAAGCATATTGGTAACTTTTGTCATTCCATTTTCAAAACTCGTAGGTGCTTTTTTTGCATCAATCTCTTTGTTCATGTGTCCCATATAAGTATCTTTTCCAATTGTAATAACAATTCCAATACCATTTCCGCTTATAACACTTGAACCCATCAAACAAATTGCAGGAATAGCAGTTGGATCATCATCTTCCTTGCCTGCTTTAAAAGCAATTTTTTCTACAGGAATACTTTCACCTGTAAACACTGATTGATTCAAGAATAAATCGTTACTTGAAATTAGCACCATATCAGCAGGGACAACAGAACCAGCGCTCAAAGTAACTATATCTCCAATGGTAATATTTTCCTGTAATATTTCTATATTTTTTCCATCTCTAATTACATCTGCTTTGGCTTTTATTTTTTGCTTTAATCGTTCATTAAATCTGTATGCAGAATAGTTTTGCACAAAGCTTATCAATGCACTCGCAAATGCTAAAATTATTATTATTAATGTTCCAATTTTATCATTTGTGATGTAGTCAATTGCAGCAAGTACAAAAAGAATTAAAATAAATTTGTCTTTTAATGATTGCAACATAAAGTACATTGGGCCACGTTTTTTTACATCGTTTGCAACATTTAAACCATTTTTCAAAAGACGTCTATTTACTTCTTTCCTGCTCAACCCTGTTTCTTTTGTTTTTAATAATTTTAATAATTGCTCTTTATTCTTTTTTGAAACTTCGTAATATCTCATGTTTTTATTTTGTCCTTTGTTTTCTTTTTTATCATCCTTTATTATAGTTTTGCGTTTTTTCAAAGTCAACAATTGTTACAAAGTTTTAATACAAAATATAATATATAGGTAAAAAATATTTCATAAGAAAAATTCGTGTTTTTCGCAGTATGAGGACTGGTCGGAGCTTTGCTCCGATGGCTACGCTAAAAAATTGGCTCCGGCTGGGTCTGGGGTCCACGGAGCAATTTTTAGTAGCCAAAGGACGAATCAAGAAAACCTAAGAATTTTTTGAATGAAATATTTTTTACTATTTTATTTTAATATATTGGTTGATAAAATCTGATACATTTCTCTTTGATGTTCTTGTGAAAAATCTACTAAAGGCAAGCGAGGAGAACCGCAATCGAATCCAATAATTTTCATAGCATATTTTATTGGAATAGGATTAACTTCGCAAAACAATTCTTTAATTAAAGGCACTGCATTTATTTGCATTTGCATTGCTTTTGTAATATTACCATTAAAAAAATTGAAACACATATCGTGAACATACATAGGATAAATATTTGAAAGTACAGAAATTACACCAACTCCACCAATAGAAAGAATTGGAATAGTTTGATCATCATTTCCAGAGTAGACATGTAGATTATCATTGCATAAATATTTTGTATAAACAATTTGTGAAATATTCCCGCTTGCTTCTTTAATACCAACAATATTGTTGATTTTAGAAAGTTCATAACAAGTTTGTGGCTCAATGTTTACACCAGTTCTTGAAGGTACATTATACAAAATAATTGGAAGCGAAGTTGATGAAGCAATTTCAGAAAAATGTCTTATCAATCCTCTTTGAGTTGTTTTATTGTAATATGGTGTAACAACTAATGCAGCATCTGCTCCAATGCTTTCGACATATTGGGTTAGCTCTATTGCTTGAAAAGTATTGTTAGAACCAGTTCCAGCAATTATCGGAATTCTTTTATTTGCTTTTTTCACAACGAATTTTATTAAATCTCTCTTCTCACTACTAGAAAGTGTTGCAGATTCGCCGGTAGTACCACACACAATTAAAGCATCTGCTTTATTTTTTATTTGCATTTCAATTATTTTTTCAAGCATATCATAATTGATTTTATTATCATATGTAAATGGAGTTACAAGAGCAATACCTGCTCCTCTAAAAACTAAATTTTTCATTTTAAAAATCCTTTCTATTTTATTATATGCATTCAAGCCACAAAAAAGTCGTGGAATAAATCCACGACTTTTTTTTAAATAATTTTGTAAATAAAAACTAATTTTGTGAATATGGTAAAATTGCAATATGTCTTGCTCTATTAACAGCTGTAGTAATATCTCTTTGATGTTTAGCACATGCGCCAGTTGTTCTTCTAGGTAAAATCTTACCCTTTTCATTTACAAATTTCTTTAATTGTTCAGCATCTGTAAAATCAAGAACTAAATTTTTATCAGCACATAATGGACATACTTTTTTTCTGATTCTTTTTGCTTTATAATCATCATCATAGTCTTTATCTCTATTTCTGTTCATTTTTCTCTTATCTGCCATTTATATTTCCCCCAATCTTTAAAATTTAAAATTGATTAGAATGGTAGGTCATTTCCAGTTGTTGTTTCAAAATCTGAAGTATCGGCACTACCTGCATTTGATGCATCTGCACCAAATGTTCCATTAAAGTTAGCACTATCAGAATCTGTTTTTTTGCTATCAGCGAAATAAACTTCCTCAGCAATAACATCTGTAGCATAGTGCTTTTGACCATTTTGGTCATCCCAATTTCTGTTTTGTAGTCTTCCAACTACAGCAACTTGTTGTCCTTTTTTGAAATATTTGCTAACAAATTCTCCAGTTTTATTCCAAGCAACAATGTTGAAGAAATCAGCTGTAACTGGGTCTCCTTCTTTTGCAAATCTTCTATTTACTGCAATTGAAAAATTTGCAACCAATGTATTGTTTGTTTGTGTATATCTTACTTCTGGATCTCTTGTTAATCTTCCTAATAATTCTACTTTATTCATCTTTTATTACCTTTCATTTTTTATTTAGGTTACTTTCAAAATTTTGTGAATTATTCTTCTACTTTTACATCAATGAATTTTATTACTTCATCAATTATTCTGTAGTTTCTCTCTAATTCAGTAATTAGAGTTGGATTTGCTTCAAATAAAAATTTAACATAGATACCTTCAGAATTTTTCTTAACTTCATAAGCTAATTTTTTCTTACCCATGTCTTCAATTTTTTCAAGCTTTCCATCTTTGTTAATCAATGCTGTAATGTCATCTTTTAAACTCTTTAATTTGTCATCATCAACTGATGGATTAACAATAATTATGCTTTCATACTTATTCATATTTTCACCTCCTCATAGATATAGCCTACCTGCTAGGTAAGCAAGGATACAATTGATATAATACCATAATTTCCAAACTAATGCAAGCAATTTGTTGAAAAAAATTGACATTGTGTATTTTTTATTGTATAATAAGAACCAGTTGTTACCCGAGAGGTAAAGAAGAGATTTTATTTTATATGTTAAAAAATGAGATAAATAGTTAATAATTTTGTAAATGGTCTTGAGATAATGGATTGTTTGCATACTTTTTATGTGGTTATTTTTATGTTTTACAATTTTTGTATTATGTTTATTTAGCCTTATTTATACTATTTAGCTATTTTTACTTATTTATTATTTTAAACATTGTTTTGTACTAAATTAAGCAATGGATATATTGTTTTAAATTCTTAAATAATGAAATAGCATTTTTTCGCATGTTTTTTCATGTAAGGTAAATCTAATGAAAGGAGAATTATGGAAAATACAACTAAAGATAGTTTTGTATCTAAAAATGATACAAACACAAAAAGAAGAAATTACAAAAAAGTCCATAAGAATATGGATAAAAAGCAAAACAATTCTGTAAACGCAGAAAAGAAATTGAACAATAATAAAAATTTTGTTCATAAAAAATCATTTAAAAATCCTGCTTTTGATGTAGGTTTGAAAAAGAGCAAATTAAAGGTTATTCCCTTAGGTGGTCTTGACGAAATCGGAAAAAATATTACTGTATTCGAATACGAAGATGAAATGATTTTAGTAGATTGCGGTTTGGAATTTCCTGATGATGATATGCTTGGTGTAGACCTTGTAATACCTGATTTTTCTTATATTATAAAGAATAAAGATAAGATCAAGGGATTGTTTATTACACATGGTCACGAGGATCATATTGGTTCAATACCTTATTTAATTGAACAAGTTAACATCCCAATATATGCTACAAAATTAAGTGCTAAACTTATCGAGCATAAGTTGGATGAACATCATTTGCTTTCAAGAGCAAAGTTAAATGTAGTTGAAGCAGGAGATGTTATCAATACAGGAAAAATGCAAGTGGAATTTATTAGAAGTACACATAGTATTCCTGATGCTTGCATGCTTGCAATTCACACACCAGTTGGTATCGTTTTACACACTGGAGATTTTAAGGTAGATTATACCCCTATCGATGGTCAAAGAATGGATTTCGGTAGAATTGCTGAACTTGGAAATGAAGGAATTTTGCTTCTATTAGCAGACAGTACAAACTCTGAAAGAAAAGGATTTACAATGTCTGAAAAATCTATCGGACCTGTTTTTGATAGTTTATTTGATAATTGTAAGAAAAGAATTGTTGTTGCAACATTTGCTTCAAATGTTCACAGAGTTCAACAAATTGTAAATTCTGCTATAAAATATGGTAGAAAAATTGCTATATCTGGTAGAAGCATGATAAACATGATTGATGCTGCAAGAGAATTAAATTATATTGATGCTCCTGATGATTTGTTCATTGATATTGATATGATTAAAAATTACAAAGATGATGAGCTTGTAGTAATCACTACCGGTTCTCAAGGCGAAACAATGTCTGCACTTACTCGTATGGCTAATGGCGAACATAAGCAAGTTACAATTACAGGAAACGATTTGGTTATTATTTCAGCTAACCCTATTCCTGGAAACGAAAAATCTGTTTCAAAAGTTATTGATAGATTAATGAAAATCGGTGCAGAAGTTGTATATAGTGCTTTAGCTGATGTACACGTTTCAGGACATGCTTGCCAAGAAGAACAAAAATTAATTTTTGCTTTAACAAAACCAAAATTCTTTATGCCTGTTCATGGTGAATTTAGACAACTTATGGCTCACAGAGATACAGCAATTTCTATGGGTATTCCAAAGGATAACATATTCCTTTCAGTAAATGGTAGAATTCTAGAGGTTGATGAAAATTCTGCTGAATTGAATGGTCACGTTATTTCAGGAAGAGTAATGGTTGATGGTCTTGGTGTAGGAGATGTTGGAAATGTTGTTTTAAGAGATAGACAACACTTATCACAAGATGGTTTAATCGTAATTGTTATGACAATGGATAGCCAATCTGGAGAAATTGTATCTGGACCTGATGTAATTTCAAGAGGCTTCGTTTATGTAAAAGAAAGCGAAAATTTGATGGAAGATGTTAAGTCATTTATCAGAGAAGAAATTTCTTTACTTGAAAACAATCACGTAACAGATTGGTCAACAATAAAATCTACTTTAAAAGATGATGTTCGTGATTTTGTATTTGATAGAACAAAGCGTAATCCAATGATCTTACCAATCATCATGGAAGTGTAAAACTTAAAGAATAAAAGCAAAGCTTAAATGCTTTGCTTTTTTATTTATAAACGACTATATAAGTATACTATCATTTTGCCTAAATGAATTTTATGAAAGAACATAAATATAGAAGTTAATGCTCTAACATAAAATTCATATTCTTTTGGTTTGTTAATTCTAATTAATTTATTCTTTTGATAATTTGGAAAATATGTTTCAAGCCAATTAAAACATTTATCATATTCATCAGAAATATTTTTATAATCAACGTGTTTTGTTGTAAATGACAAATACCACACAACATAATTTACAAAAAATCTTTCAATGTTTTCATATTCCTGTTTAAAACCTGGTAAATTCTTAATTTCATTATAATAACTATTTAATATAAAATTCACATCAATATTTTTAAAGTTTCTTTGTGTTGTATTTGAAACGCTATTTTCATTAAAAAACCAATTGTATCCTAAATAATCAACATAGCCAATTTTTTCAGTACTAATAACAGCTTTTAAATTAAAATAAACATCTTCTCCCATTTTATATGAAAGAAATTTTAAATCATTTTTTAAAAGAAATTCTCTATTATATATTTTTGACCATGGCGCCATAATAACATATTTAAAGAAATTATTAGGAACTACATTAACTTTTCTGATAATTTTTCCTTTTGAATTTGGCCTTTTGTATCCACCTATTACAATATCATATTTTCCATTTTCTGCTTTATTATAAAATGTTTCAATATAGTCCTTGTCAATAAAATCATCATTGTCAATAAACATAATGTACTTACTTTTTGCTATTTGTACACCTTTATCTCTAGTTTTAGCAACACCCATATTTTTTTGATCAATAACTTCTATCTTATTGGGATATTTTTCTTTATATTCGTTTAAAATTTTTAGAGAATTATCTTTAGAACCATCATTTATCAATATAATTTTAAAATCTTGAAAAGTTTGATTTAAAACGCTATCAATGCATCTTCCAATATATTTTTCTGAATTGTAAACAGGAATAATAATAGTTACTTTTTCGAATGTATTATTGTTATTCGTACTTTTTTTCATAATTATTATCTCCCATTCTAAAATCAGATTTCGTTTTATTTATCCATTTGTTTTTACTGCATTTTTATAAAAATACATAAAAAATTTTGCAATAGGCTTTGGCCAAAATTTTAAGAACATTTCATAATCTTCATTTATTCTTTCATTATTTTCTATTAATTCAGATGTAGTAGAATCTTCATGTATTCTATGTTCCATAATTTCCTTATTTAGGTATATAAATCTTTTATCTAAAACAGCAAAGTTGTACCATGTTTCCCAATCAATATTTGATTTAAAGTTAGTGCAATATGGTCTATCTCCTACCACTTTTTTATTAAGAGTAACACAAGGACAACAAATTGAATTTCCATACTTTAAAGCTCTGATTCTCGCACTTTTTTTATCTCCATGTTTAATCAATTTTTTTTGTAACATTTCTTTAATTTTAAGATTTATCGTTTTATCTATAACTTTTCCGTTTTTTAATTCTCTATAATTTCCAAACACAATTGAATAACTATCAGAAGAATATTTTTGGCAAGCGTTTATTATTTCTTCCAAATAATTTTTCTCATAAATATCATCTTGATGCGCAATAGTGCATAAATCTGTTTTAACTTTAGAAACAGCAAAATTCCAATCATTTCCTATTCCGGATTTTCCTTTATTAATAAAAAGTTTTAAATTATATTTTTTGGAAAGATTTTTAATATAATCATTAGGTGTCGATGTACAAATAATAATGTTACTATCTATTGTTTGTTTTTTTAATGACTTAATACAATCTTCCAAATATTTAGACTCTTTGTATGCGCAAATTGCGAATGTATGATTATTTACTTTTTTCAATTTTTTCCTCCGTTTTTTTTATTGTCTTTACTTTCTTTTTATTTTCATCATAATCTTTTAATGCGGTAAAATGATCTAAACTTTTTAATTTTTCATTTAATTCTGATATCTTTACTTCATCCCAGAATAACTGAATTAATATAAATCCAATAAAAATCATAAAGACAAAATTTGCAGGTGATTGGATTCCAAGTTTATTTGAAATCCACATAATAGGTTTTGAAAAAATGCTC